>Ga0102589_1003375_pt1 | contig 16704 bp, 14 predicted proteins | sample AraplaMF_Col_mLB_FD_76858 | JGI IMG/M metagenome (GOLD analysis project Ga0102589, IMG submission 76858) | Arabidopsis root microbial communities from the University of North Carolina, USA - plate scrape MF_Col_mLB | ecosystem: Host-associated > Plants > Roots > Endosphere | place: USA... | reverse complement strand
CGGAAACAGGGCCTGGGCCGTGCCGGTCACGGCGAGTGGATAGGCCACACCGGTCACCAGAGTCAGCACGGCAAACAGCACCAGTGCGGGACGAAGAATGTTTTTCATGGGTTTTCCTTAAACAAGATTCATGGCCACCAGCAACAAGTCAATCGCCTTGATGCCGATAAAAGGCACAACCAGGCCGCCCAATCCGTAGATCAACAGATTGCGGCGCAGCAGCGTGGCGGCGCCGACAGCGCGGTACTTCACGCCCTTGAGCGCCAGCGGAATCAAAAACATGATGACCAGCGCGTTGAAAATCACCGCCGACAGGATCGCCGTCGAAGGGCTGCCCAGGCGCATCACATTGAGCGCGGCCAGCTGCGGGTAGGTGCTCACAAAAATCGCCGGGATGATGGCGAAGTACTTGGCCACGTCGTTGGCGATGGAGAACGTCGTCAGCGAGCCGCGCGTCATCAGCAAGGCCTTGCCGGTTTCCACAATTTCCAGCAGCTTGGTGGGGTTGGAGTCCAGGTCCACCATGTTGCCGGCCTCCTTGGCGGCCTGGGTGCCGCTGTTCATGGCCACCGCCACGTCGGCCTGGGCCAGGGCCGGCGCGTCATTGGTGCCGTCGCCCGTCATCGCCACCAGGCGGCCTTCGGCCTGGTACTGGCGTATCAATTTCAGTTTGTCTTCGGGCGTGGCCTCGGCCAGGAAGTCGTCGACACCCGCCTCGGCGGCAATCGCGGCGGCCGTGAGCTTGTTGTCGCCGGTGATCATCACCGTCTTGATGCCCATGCGGCGCAGCTCGCCGAAGCGCTCCTTGATGCCGGCCTTGACGATGTCCTTGAGCTCCACAATGCCCAGCACCATGGCTCCGTCGGCCACCGCCAGCGGCGTGCTGCCGCGGCGCGACACTTCGTCGGAGGCGCGCAGCACCTCGGCCGGAACGCTGCCGCCTAAGGCCTCTACGTGCTTGCGCACCGCATCCACCGCGCCCTTGCGCAGCTGGCGTGTGCTGCCGTCGGGCCGCTGCACGTCCATGCCGCTCATGCGCGTCTGTGCCGTAAAAGGCACCTCATGGCTCTCGCCCACAAGCGGCTCGCTGGCGCCCAGGCGCTGCGCCAGGGCCACAATGCTGCGGCCCTCGGGCGTTTCATCGGCCATGGAGGCCTGCATCGCGCAGGTAGCGAGCTTGGCGCCGGTCACGCCGGGGGCCGGCAAAAAGCTGGCCGCCTGGCGGTTGCCGTGTGTGATGGTGCCGGTCTTGTCCAGCAGCAGCACGTCCACGTCGCCGGCGGCTTCCACCGCGCGGCCCGAGGTGGCAATCACATTGGCCTGCATCATGCGGCTCATGCCGGCCACACCCACGGCCGACAGCAGACCGCCTATGGTCGTCGGGATCAAACAGACCAGCAGGGCCACCAGCGCCGTGATGCTGACCACCGTGCCCGCGCCCGCGGCCTGCACACTGAACACCGAGTAAGGCAGCAGCGTGACCGTGACCACCAGGAAAACAATGGTCAGCGCCACCAGCAAAATCGTCAGCGCGATCTCATTGGGCGTCTTGTGGCGTTTGGCACCCTCGACCATGCTGATCATGCGGTCCAGGAAGGACTCGCCGGGATTCACCACGATGCGCACCACCAGCCAGTCGGACAGCACCCGCGTGCCGCCGGTCACGGCCGAGAAGTCGCCGCCCGACTCGCGCACCACCGGCGCAGATTCGCCGGTGATGGCGCTTTCATCGACCGAGGCCACACCTTCGATGACTTCACCGTCCAGCGGAACCATGTCGCCGGCTTCGACCAGCACCACCGCGCCTTTGCGCAGGTTCTCGGCCTGCTCGGGCAACCAGGCCGTGCCGTGGAAGACCTTGCTGTTGCTTTCCTTGAACTTCTTGGCCCAGGTGCTTTTCTTCAGGCTGCGCAGCGAGGCGGCCTGCGCCTTGCTGCGGCCTTCGGCCAATGCTTCCGCGAAGTTGGCGAACAGCACGGTGAACCACAGCCAGATCGCCACGGCAAAGATAAAGCCCGCCGGCGCCTCGCCCTGGCCCTGCAAGGCCTGCAGGCCCAGCAAGGTGGTGAAGATGCTGCCGATGTAGACAACAAACATCACCGGGTTGCGCCATTGCACGCGCGGGCTCAGTTTGCTGAAGGACGCCGCGATGGCGGGCTTGAGCAAGGCCGGGTCCAGCAGCACAAAAGGTTTTTGGGTGTTCATATCGATTTCTCTTTCGCGGCGGTTCAATGGGCGGGCCAGAGCATCAAATGCTCGACCACCGGGCCCAGCGCCAGGGCCGGCACGTAATTGAGCAGGCCCACCAGCAGCACCGTGCCAATCAGCAGCAGCACAAACAGCGGGCCGTGCGTGGGCATGGTGCCGGCCGTGACCGGCAGGCGTTTCTTGGCGGCCAGCGCACCGGCAATCGCCAGCACCGGCACGATGACGCCGAAGCGGCCCAGCCACATGACGATGCCCAGCAGCGTGTTGTAGAACGGCGTGTTGGCCGACAGGCCCGCGAAGGCGCTGCCGTTGTTGTTGCCGGCCGAGGTCAGCGCGTAAAGGATTTCCGAAAAACCATGTGCGCCGGGATTGGCGATGCCGGCCTTGCCCGCGCCGGCCAGCACCGCCACCGCCGTGCCGGCCAGCACCAGGATGGGCGTGACCAGGATGACGATGGAAGTCAGCTTCATCTCGTGCGACTCGATCTTCTTGCCCAGGTACTCGGGCGTACGGCCAATCATGAGGCCGGCGATAAACACCGCGAGGATGGCAAAAATCAGCATGCCGTAAAGCCCGGTGCCGACGCCGCCGAACACCACCTCGCCCAGTTGCATCATCACCATGGGCACCATGCCGCCCAGCGGCGTGAAGGAGTCGTGCATGGCATTGACCGCGCCGCACGACGCCGCCGTGGTGATGACCGCGAACAGGCTGGAGGCATTGATGCCGAAGCGGGTTTCCTTGCCTTCCATATTGCCGCCGGCCTGCAGGGCGCTGGCGGCCTGGTCCACGCCCAGGGGTGGCAGCAGCGGGTTGCCGGCCTGCTCCGCGGGCGTGATGGCCACCACGGCGACCACAAATATCAGCGTCATCGCGGCCAGCACGGCCCAGCCCTGGCGTGTGTCGCCCACCGCGCGGCCAAAGGCAAAGCACAGCGCCGCGGGAATCAAAAAGATGGACAGCATCTGGAAGAAGTTGCTCAGCGCCGTCGGGTTTTCATACGGGTGGGCCGAGTTGGCATTGAAGAAACCGCCGCCATTGGTGCCCAGCATCTTGATGGCCTCCTGCGAGGCGACCGGGCCCATGGCCAGGGTCTGCGTGCTGGTTTTGGCGTCTTCCATGACGGGATTGCCCTTGTCGTCTTTCAGGGCCTGGCCGTCGGGGCCGTTCTTCGCAAGCTGGTAAGACGTGGTCTCCAGCGTCGCCACATCCTTGTAGGCGTCAAAGTTCTGGATCACGCCCTGGCCCACCAGGAAAACCGCAAACACCAGCGACAACGGCAGCAGCAGCCAGGCCGTAACGCGTGTGATGTCCACCCAGAAATTGCCGATGGCGCCGGTCGCCCGCGCGGCAAAACCGCGGAACAGCGCGAACACCACGGCAATGCCGGTGGCGGCCGAGAAAAAATTCTGCACAGCCAGCGCCAGCATTTGCGTGAGGTAGCTCATGGTCGACTCACCGGCATAACCTTGCCAGTTGGTGTTGGACACAAAGCTGACGGCGGTGTTAAAGGCCGAGTCGGGCGAGACGGCGGCCATGCCGGCCGGATTCAGCGGCAGCCAGACCTGCAGGCGCTGCAGGGCGTAGACGGCGACCACGCCCAGCGCATTGAAGGCCAGCAAGGCCAGCGCATAGTGCGACCATTTCATGTTCGTATCGGCCGAGGTGCCGGCCAGGCGGTACAGCGGCGCTTCCACCCGATGCATCCAGCCGGGCAACCGGCCCGCATACAGGCGCTCCAGCCACAGGCCCAGCGGCCAGGCGGTGGCCAGCAGCGCAATCAAAAAGAGAGCCAGCAGGCCCCAGCTTGAGGCGTTCATCAAAACTCCTCGGCGCAGATCAGCGCATACACGAGGTAAGTCAGCAGCAGGATGGCGCAGACGCCGCCAAAGCCGTACAACACGTCCAGGGGGATCATGAGCGGCTCCCTTCGGGCTTTTCGAGCTTCTCAAAGCCCCAGACCAGCAAGACCATCACACCCCACAGGGCGGCGGCGCCAACCATAAACGCAAGATCCATGATCTTCTCCAGCAATAACGATGGAGAAAGTGTCGGATTCGGCGTGTAAAAACGGGGATGAAAGACAGGCGGCCGGTATAAAGAAAGCGTAAATATCCGGGGTTCTGAATACGCTCGACCATATGGAATACAGTCACGCTCATGAACGCCGAAATCGACACGCACACCATCACCAGCCTGCCGCAGCTCGAAGCGCTGTTCGGCGCTGTCGGCGAAGCCTCTTTCAAGAAAGAGGTCAACTACCTGCACCCCGCCTACCAGGACCTGATCAAGGCCTCGCCCTTCGCGGTGCTGGCAACATCAGGGCCGAGCGGGCTGGACGCTTCGCCGCGCGGCGACCCGCCGGGCTTTGTCGCCATCCAGGACGACAAGACCCTGCTGCTGCCGGAGCGCCGCGGCAACAACCGCATCGACAGCCTGCGTAACTTGTTGACCGACCCGCGTGTGGCGCTGATTTTTTTCGTTCCCGGCGTCGGCGAGACATTGCGCGTGTGCGGCACCGCCCGCATCAGCGTCGCGCCCCAGATGCTGCAGCGCTTTGCCATGGAGGGCAAGCCGCCGCACTGCGTGTTGGTGATCAGCGTGGAGTCGGTGTTCTTCCAGTGCGCGCGGGCGCTGCAGCGCTCAAAGCTCTGGCAGGCGGCTCCGCCAAGCCGGCCCGAGGGCGTGCCCACGCCCGGCGCCATGCTGCAGGCGCTGACGGCCGCCGCCATAGACGGCGAAAAATACGACCGCGAACTGCCCGCGCGGCAAAAGTCCACACTCTACTGATGACACACACTACCCCCGAAGCCATGGATCTGCTGGCCCGCTCCTGGCGGCGCTGCACCAGCGCGCTCGCGCCGCGGACCATCGCCGGCAGCGTGTTCGACCAATTGCTGGCGCGCTATTCGGAGCCGCATCGCAAGTACCACACGCTGCAGCACCTCACGGAATGCCTGGCGCATGTCGAGGCGGTTCGCCACCTGGCTGAACACCCGGGTGAGGTCGAGATTGCGCTGTGGTTCCACGATGGCATTTACGACACGCATCGCCATGACAACGAGCGGCAAAGCGCCGACTGGGCCCGCGCCGTGCTGGATCGCCATGACGCGGCACCGGCCGCCGTGCAGCGAGTGGACGAACTGATCATGGCCACCTGCCACAGCGCGCTGCCGGTGACGCCCGATGCGCAGCTGCTGGTGGATATTGATCTGTCCATCCTGGGCGCCTTGCCGCAGCGCTTTGCCGAATACGAAGAGCAGATACGGCAGGAATACGCTTTTGTGCCCGAGGATATTTTTCGCAACAAGCGCGGGGAGATTCTTCAGGCCTTCCTGGCCCGGCCGGTCATCTACAGCACGCCGCATTTCCAGGCCGCGCTGGAAGCCCGTGCCAAGGACAACCTGCGCCAGGCGATCGCCAGCCTCAGCGCTTAACGGCTGGTGCTTGGGCGCGGGGCCGAGCCCTCGCCCTTGGCCGCGAACACGCTGGAGCGCAGCGCCTCCAGGTCCAGCACACGCAGGCCGCCGTATTCGATGCGGATAAAACCCTGGTCCTGCAGGGCGCTGAGCGCCTCATTCACGCGCTGGCGCGACAGGCCCACCAGGTAAGCCATCTCCTGCTGCGTGATGCGCAGCATCTGGCCCACTCCCGGGTAGAGCACCGGGTTGAACAGCGCGGCCAGGCTGCGCGCCACGCGGATGTCAGGGTTGTTCATGCGGTCGATCTCGCGCGCCGCGATGAACTGGCCCAGGCGCTCGTTGAGCTGGTTCATCACAAAGCGGTTGAAACCGATGGAATGGTCCAGCAGCCAGTGGAAGGTGTCTATCGGCAAACCGGCCACCACGCTTTTGCGCAGCGCCTGGATGTTGTAGCGGTAGGGCTCGCGCTTGAGCGCCGTGCCTTCGCCGAACCAGCCGCCGGGCGGCAGGCCGGCAAATGTCATGGTCATGCCCTGGGCGTTGTCGCTGCTCATCTTGAGCAGGCCTTCCACCACGCCGAACCAGTAGGTCACCGGCCGGCTGACACGGCACACGTAATCGCCCGGCGCGGCGTCGCCGACCTGCAGCACCGCCACCGCGCGTGCCCGCTCGTCCGGCAGCAGCAGCGGCAACCAGGGAATGCCGCGCAACTCGTCCGGTGTGGGCGCCCTGCGGCGCTGGTGAAGAGGTGACTCAGTGGCCATGCTCGCAATGTTCAAGCAAGAAACAGGATGGCGGATCAGGGAAAGTCCGGGCGGGCGCAACCCTTGGATTGTCGTCGGGCAGACAGTTGGCCGCTCATCCAAAGCATAGCATCTGCCCCGCGTAGACAGGCCGCCAAGAGCTTTCACGCGCGCATCACAAGCCATAACAACCAGGAGACAAACCCATGACCAACACCGCCATCACCCCGGGAACCGGTTCACTCGCAACCACCAGGCAACCGACACGCCGCCGCATGCTGGCCGCGCTCGCCGCCGTTCCGGCCGCCCTCTATGGCCCTGCGCGCGCACAAGACACCGGCCCGGTGCGCATCGCGCAATCCATTGCGCTGAGCGGGCCGCTGGGCGAGCTGGGCCAGGCCATGCACCAGGGCGCCAAGGCCTGCTTCGCCGGCATCAACGCCAAAGGCGGCGTGAACGGCCGGCCCATAGAGCTGGTGGTGGCCGACGACGGCTATGACGTCAAGCGCGCGCTCGGCAACGTGAAAGGCTTTATCGACGACAAAAGCAACTTCGCGCTCTTCAACTGCATGGGCACGCCCATGATCGAGGCCATGCTGCCGCAGGTGATCGAATCGGGCATGCCCTTCTTTGCGCCGTTCTCGGGCGCGCTGTCGGCGCGGCCGGCCAACGCACGCAATGTCTTCAACATACGCGCCAGCTATGCCGACGAGGCCGAGCAGCTGGTGCAGCACCTGGCGACCATAGGCATACGGCGCATCGCCATCGTCTACCAGAACAACTCCTTCGGCAAGGAAGTCTTCGACGCCACCCAGCGCTCCATGGCCAAACACAAGCTGGAGGCGACCGCGACGGTCACCGTGGAAAACAACGCCGCCGACGCAGCCCCCGCGGCCGAAAAAATCGCGGCGTCCAACCCCGAGGCCGTGCTGGTGGGCCTGGCCGGCAAGCCGACCATCGACTTCGTAAAGGCGATACGCGCGCAGCGCAAGGGGCTGTCGCTGTATGCGCTGTCCATCATGGGCGCGGCCGCCACGCTCAAGGCCATGGGCGACGACGCCACCGGCATCGCTGTCTCGCAGGTGGTGCCGCTGCCGGGCAATACCGTGGTGCCCATGGTGCGTGAATTCCAGCAGGCCTGGAAGGCGGCCGGCGTCGCGCTGGAGCCTTCGCACCTGGCGCTGGAGGGCTATATCAATGCCCGCGTGTTTGCCGAAGCCTTGCGCCGCGCCGGCAAGAACCCGACGCGCGCCGCCTTCATCGACAACACCTGGAACCTCAAGCGCTACGACCTGGGCGGCTTTGAAGTGAGCTTCAGCGACTCGGCCCGCAACGCCTCGCGCTTCGTCGAACTGACCATGGTTTCGCGCGACGGGCGCTTTATCCGATAAACCGGCCGGACCCCGGGGACACCCCAGTAGGACTTACCCGGAAATTGTCGTTGCAATGACACCATAGCGTCAAAGCCGGTCCTACTATTCGTTCCATACCAGCGGTGTTCCCGAAAAAACCGCACAGAACGGAGACAAGAAGCGAATGCAGACCACGTTCCCACGATTGCTGCTCAAACACGCGGCCGAGCGCCCCGGCGACGCCGCCATGCGCGAGAAAGAGTACGGCATCTGGCAGGCGCACAGCTGGGCCGGCATGGCGCAGCTGGTGGAGCACATCGCCTGCGGCCTGCACCAGCTGGGCCTGCAGCGCGGCGAACACATGGTCATCATCGGCGCCAACCGGCCGCGCCTGTATGCCACCATGCTGGCCGCGCAGGCGCTGGGCGCAATACCGATCCCGCTGTACCAGGACGCGGTGGGCGCCGAATGCATTTTCCCGATCAACAACGCCGACGTGCGCCTGGCGCTGGTGGAAGACCAGGAGCAGGTCGACAAGCTGCTCGAGATACGCGGCCAGTGCCCGCAGCTGGCGCACATTGTTTATGACGACCCGCGCGGCCTGCGCAACTATGCCGAAGCCGGCCTGCAGTCGCTCGACGCGCTGCTGGAAACAGGCCGCGGTGTGGCCAATGCGCAGCCGGGTTTCTTCAAGGCCGAGGTCGAAAAAGCCCGCCCCGACGACGTGGCCGCGATGTTCTTCACCTCGGGCACCACGGGCAACCCCAAAGGCGTGGTCCACACCCACAACACCCTGCTGGACCGCGCCAAGGCCGGCGCCGATTTCGACAAACTCACCTCCGGCGAGGAAGTGCTGGCCTACCTGCCGCCGGCCTGGGTCGGCCAGAACATCTTCAGCTACGCACAGTGGCTGGCCTGCGGCTATGTGGTCAATTGCCCCGAGAGCGCGAGCACGGTCACGATTGACCTGAAGGAAGTCGGCCCGACCTATTACTTCGCGCCGCCGCGCATCTTCGAAAGCCTGCTGACCACCGTGATGATCCGCATGGAAGACGCCGGCCGCATCAAGCGCGGCATGTTCCACTACTTCATGGGCGTGGCCAAACGCGCCGGCCCGGCCCTGATGGACGGCAAACCCGTGGGCGGCATGGACAGGCTGCTGTATGCGCTGGGCAGCGTGCTGGTCTACGGCCCGCTGCGCAACACGCTGGGTTTTTCGCGCGTGCGCGTGGCCTACACCGCCGGCGAGGCCATAGGCCCCGATCTCTTCACCTTCTACCGCTCCATCGGCATCAACCTCAAGCAGCTGTACGGCTCGACGGAGACCGCCGTGTTTGTGTGCCTGCAGCCGGACAACGAAGCGCGCGCCGACACGGTAGGCGTGCCGATCAGCGGCGTGCAGATCAAGGTGGCCGACAACGGGGAAATCCTGGTCAAGTCCGCCGGCCTGCTCAAGGAATACTACAAAAACCCCACCGCCACCGCCGAGGTGCTGAACGCCGACGGCTGGTACCACACCAGCGACGCCGGCTTTATCGACGCCAGCGGCCACCTCAAGATCATCGACCGCGTGAAAGACGTGGGCCGCATCAAGGGCGGCGCCAACGACGGCGCCATGTTCGCGCCCAAGTATGTGGAGAACAAGCTCAAGTTCTTCCCCCACATCAAGGAAGCCGTGGCCTACGGCGACGGCCGCGAAAAAGTCTGCGTGATGATCAATATCGACTTCGACGCCGTGGGCAATTGGGCCGAGCGCCGCAACCTGCCCTACGCCGGCTACACCGACCTGGCGCAAAAACCCGAGGTCTACCAGCTCATCAAGGAATGCGTGGAAAAGGTCAACGCCGACCTCAGCGTGGACGCCCTGCTGGCCGGCTCGCAGATCAGCCGCTTCCTGGTGCTGCACAAGGAGCTGGACGCCGACGACGGCGAGCTCACACGCACCAACAAGGTCAGGCGCGGTTTTATCGCCGAGAAATACCAGCCCCTGATCGATGCGCTCTACGGCGGCAAGGCCGAGCAGTTCATTGAGACTACCGTGAAGTTTGAAGACGGCCGCAGCGGCAGCGTGAGCGCAACGCTCAAGATCAGCGACACCCGGACTTTTGAGCCTGTGAAGGCGGCAGCATGAGCAAGAAAATCGGCGACGTCATCCTCGACGTCAAGAACATCTCCCTGAGCTTCGGCGGCGTGAAAGCGCTGTCGGACATCTCTTTCAACGTGAAGGAGCATGAGATACGCGCCATCATCGGCCCCAACGGCGCCGGCAAAAGCTCCATGCTCAACTGCATCAACGGCGTCTATTCGCCGCAGCAGGGCTCCATCACCTTTCGCGGCCAGACCTTCAAGCACATGAACAGCCACCAGGTGGCGGTGATGGGCGTGGCGCGCACCTTCCAGAACCTGGCGCTGTTCAAGGGCATGAGCGTGCTCGACAACATCATGTCGGGCCGCAACCTCAAGATCAAAAGCAACCTGCTGCTGCAGGCCCTGCGCATAGGCCCGGCCGAAAAAGAAGAAATCATGCACCGCGAGGCGGTCGAGAAAATCATCGACTTCCTGGAAATCCAGGCCTACCGCAAGACCCCCGTCGGCCAGCTTCCCTATGGCCTGCAAAAACGCGTGGACCTGGGCCGGGCCCTGGCCATGGAGCCCCAGGTGCTGCTGCTCGACGAACCCATGGCCGGCATGAACGTCGAGGAAAAGCAGGACATGTGCCGCTTTGTGCTCGACGTGAACGACGAGTTCGGCACCACCGTGGTCCTGATTGAACACGACATGGGCGTGGTGATGGACATCTCCGACCGCGTGGTCGTGCTCGACTACGGCAAAAAAATCGGCGACGGCACCCCTGACGAAGTACGCAACAACGAAGACGTGATCCGGGCCTATCTCGGAACCAGCCACTAACCATGCAAACACAACTCCAATTCAACTCTTCAAGCGACCGCCGCCGAACCGGCTTTGCCGGGCGGCTGGCGGTGCCCCCTGCAAGGGGGGAGGTGGCTACACGAAGTGAGCATGCAACGGGGGTGTACAACACCTTCGGCTTTGCCGGGCCACAAGCGGCGTCCCCCGGAGGGGGAGAGGCGGCTACGCGAAGCGAGTCCGCAACAGGGGGGAGCTCAATATGCTAGGTCCCGTTCTTGAAACCATTATTGGTGGCCTGATGTCGGGCATGCTGTATTCGCTGGTCGCGCTCGGCTTTGTACTGATCTACAAGGCCTCGGGCGTCTTCAATTTCGCGCAGGGCGCGATGGTGCTGTTCGCGGCGCTGGCCATGGCCCGCTTTTCAGAATGGATTCCGCAGTGGACGGGCCTGGACAGCAAGTTCATCACCAACGCACTGGCCTTTATCGTGGCACTGGCCATCATGGTGGTGATTGCCTGGCTGATCGAAAAACTGGTGCTCGGAAAGCTGGTGAACCAGGAAGGCGTTGCGCTGCTGATGGCGACCCTGGGCATCTCGTATTTTCTGGACGGCTTTGGCCAGACCATCTTCGGCTCCAGCATCTACAAAATTGATGTAGGCATGCCCAAGGACCCGATGTTCCTGCTCGAAGGCGTCTTCCAGGGCGGCCTGCTGGTGAACCAGGAAGACCTGGTCGCCGCGCTGATCGCCACCGCCCTGGTGGCCGCACTGGCCGCATTCTTCCAGTACACCGGCACCGGCCGCGCGCTGCGCGCCGTGGCCGACGACCACCAGGCCGCCCAGTCCATCGGCATCCCGCTGAACCGCATCTGGGTCATCGTCTGGAGCGTTGCCGGCTTCGTCGCGCTGGTGTCCGGCGTGATCTGGGGCAGCAAACTGGGCGTGCAGTTTTCGCTGTCGGTGCTGGCGCTCAAGGCGTTGCCGCTGGTCATTTTGGGCGGACTGACTTCCGTGCCCGGTGCGATTGTGGGTGGCTTGATTCTGGGCGTTGGCGAGAAGCTCGCCGAAGTGTTTCTGGGCCCTCATGTCGGCGGAGGCATTGAGATCTGGTTTGCCTACGTTCTGGCGCTTTGCGTCTTGCTGGTCCGGCCTCAAGGTTTGTTTGGCGAGAAGATCATTGACCGCGTCTGAGCCGCTTTTTACTTAAAGAGAACCATGTTTTACAGAGAAAACGGCCAGTTCAAAACCAGCTACCGGTCCGACCAGCAGATCTTCCCGATCCTGCAGGACCGGATTGCCATCGGATACCTTTTATTGGCCGCATTTGTGCTGGTGCCAATCATGTCGCTGCTTCCGATGAAAGGGCATTCCCTTCTTTATTTTCTCGGTTTTGTCGTAGGAGTTGCCACCGTTGCCGGATTTCGTTGGTACGGCTGGCGGCGCGGCTTGGGATTAGCGCTGGCCATCGGTTTGCTTACCTTTTTGCAGTCATTTCTTGCGACAGACTACATGCTCCGCGCCATCCTGATCCCCTTCCTTATCTTTTCGTTGGCCGCGGTCGGGGTGAACATCCTGGTGGGGTATTGCGGACAAATCTCGCTGGGCTCGGGCGCCTTCATGGCGGTGGGCGCCTATGGGGCCTACAACTTCTTCGTGCGCATTCCCGGCATGCCGCTGATTCCGGCACTGATCCTGGGCGGCTTGTGCGCCATGCTGTTCGGCATCCTGTTCGGGCTTCCCAGCCTTCGCGTGAAGGGCCTGTACCTGGCGGTGACGACACTGGCCGCGCAATTCTTCAGCGACTGGATGTTCCTGCGCATCAAGTGGTTCACGATGGACACGCCTTCGGGTTCCGTGTCGGTGTCCAACCTGCAGGTCTTCGGCCTGCCCATCGAAAGCGCGCTCAGCAAATACCTGTTCTGCCTGGCCATCGTGGTGGTGATCACCCTGCTGGCCAAGAACCTGGTGCGCAGCGCCATAGGCCGCGAGTGGATGGCCATACGCGACATGGACGTGGCCGCCGCGGTGATCGGCATACGCCCCATGTACGCCAAGCTCAGCGCCTTCGCGGTCAGCTCCTTCATCATCGGCATCGCCGGCGGGCTGTGGGCCTTTATCTACCTGGGTGCCTGGGAGCCGGCCGCCTTCTCGGTGGACTATTCCTTCCGCCTGCTCTTCATGGTGATCATCGGCGGCATGGGCGCCATCATGGGCAGCTTCTTCGGCGCCGCCTTCATCGTGGTGCTGCCGATTGTGCTGAGCCAGCTGCTGCCGGTGCTGGCCGGCTGGCTGGGCCTGTCGATCTCCACGGCGGGCATCTCGCACGCGGAGCTGATGATTTTCGGCGGGCTGATTGTGTGGTTTTTGATTGTCGAGCCGCATGGCTTGGCCAAGCTGTGGGCGGTCGGGAAACAAAAGCTCAGGCTATGGCCATTTCCCCATTGACCTGCTCGCAATCACCAATGCGCGATGGACTGTTAAATCGTTTACTGAGGTGCCCGTTTTTTCTTTTGAATTTTCTTTTTGAGTTTTTCAGTGTGTTCATGACTATTTCCCAGGAGACAACAATGAAGATTCGTAAATTGATGTTGGCAGTGGCCGTGCTGGCCACCGGCGCTTCGTCCTTGGTGGCGACCGGCGCTTATGCCCAGGCGAAGGAGCAGTTCTTCCCTGTGCTGTCCTACCGCACCGGCCCCTACGCGCCCAACGGCGTGCCCTGGGCCAACGGCTATGTGGACTACCTCAAGCTGGTCAACGCGCGCGGCGGCATCAACGGCGTGAAGATTTCGTTCGAGGAATGCGAAACCGGCTACGACACCGCGCGCAGCGTGGAATGCTATGAGCGCCTGAAGGGCAAGAACGGCGGCGCCACCCTGGTGCAGCCGCTGTCCACCGGCGCCACCTTCGCCATCACCGAAAAAGCCCCCGTCGACAAGATCCCCGTGGTGACCGTGGGCTACGGCCGCAGCGAAAGCGCCGACGGCTCCATCTTCAAGTGGAACTTCCCGATCGCCGGCACCTACTGGGTTGCGGCCGACGCCATCCTGCAGGCCATTGCCAAGAAGGAAGGCGGCTTCGACAAGCTCAAGGGCAAGCGCATCGCGCTGGTCTACCACGACTCGCCCTTCGGCAAGGAACCCATCCCGCTGATGCAGGAGCGCGCCGCCATGCACGGCTTCACCCTGCAGCTGCTGCCCGTCACCGCGCCCGGCGTCGAGCAGAAGGCCACCTGGCTGCAGATCCGCCAGTCGCGCCCCGACTATGTCGCGCTCTGGGGCTGGGGCATCATGAACACCACCGCCATCAAGGAAGCGCAGGCCACCGGCTATCCGCGCGAGAAGATGTACGGCGTGTGGTGGGCCGGCGCCGAGCCTGACGTGAAGGACGTGGCCGAGGGCGCCAAGGGCTACAACGCCGTGACCATGCAGCACGGCGCCGAGCCCAACTCCAAGCTGGTCAAGGACATGCTGGCCATGGTGCACGGCAAGGGCCAGGGCACGGGCCCGAAAGAGGAAGTCGGCCAGGTGCTCTACATGCGCGGCGCCATGAGCGCCATGCTGGGCGTGGAAGGCCTGCGCGCCGCGCAGGAGCGCTTCGGCAAAGGCAAGATCATGACCGGCGAGCAGGTGCGCTGGGGCCTGGAGAACCTGAACCTCACCCAGGCCAAGCTCGATGCGCTGGGCTTTGCCGGCGTGATGCGGCCCATCAGCACCTCCTGCTCCGACCACATGGGCTCGGCCTGGGCGCGCATCCACACCTGGGACGGCAAGGAATGGAAGTTCACCTCCGACTGGCTGCAGGCTGACGAGCAGGTGATCAAGCCGCTGGTCAAGACCACCGCCGCCAAGTACGCCACCGAGAAGAAGCTGACGGCGCGCACACCGGCCGATTGCCAGTCCTGAGCGGCATGGCCGCTCAGCCTGGCTTTGCCATGTACTGACGGCACCCACCCCAACCCCTCCCGCCAGGCGGGAGGGGCGCGGCTCTCGCGAGCCGCCAGCCTTGAGGGCTGATCGCCTTGCCGGCAGCTCTCAAGATTGGCAGGAAAAATTATGGACACACCCAACATCGTTCTCAACGTCAACGGCATCGAGGTTATCTACAACCACGTGATCCTGGTGCTCAAGGGCGTTTCGCTGCAGGTGCCCGAGGGCCGCATCGTCGCCATCCTGGGCGGCAACGGCGCGGGCAAGACCACCACGCTGCGCGCCATCTCCAACCTGCTCAAGGGCGAGCGCGGCGAAGTCACCAAGGGCTCCATCGAGCTGCGCGGCGAGCGCATTGAAAACCTCTCGCCGGCCGACCTCGTCAAGCGCGGCGTAGTGCAGGTCATGGAAGGGCGGCACTGCTTTGCCCACCTGACCATCGAGGAAAACCTGATGACCGGCGCCTACACGCGCAGCAGCAAGGCCGAAGTCGCGGCCAACCTGGAGAAGGTGTACAACTACTTCCCGCGCCTCAAGACGCGGCGCACCTCACAGGCGGCCTACACCTCGGGCGGCGAGCAGCAGATGTGCGCCATTGGCCGCGCGCTGATGGCCAACCCATCGATGGTGCTGCTGGACGAACCCTCCATGGGCCTGGCGCCGCAGATCGTCGAGGAAGTCTTCAACATCGTGCAGGACCTGAACCAGAAAGAGAAAGTCACCTTCCTGCTGGCCGAGCAGAACACCAATATGGCGCTGAAGTACGCCGACTACGGCTACATCATGGAAAGCGGCCGCGTCGTGATGGACGGCGCCGCCGCCGACCTGGCCAACAACGAGGACGTCAAGGAGTTTTACCTGGGCGTGGGCGGCGGCGAGCGCAAGAGCTTCAAGGACGTCAAGAGCTACAAGCGCCGCAAACGGTGGCTCGCATAGGGCCCCCACGCTTTTCACTTCGCCTTCGGCTGCGTGTAATGCGCTGCCCCCCGAGGGGGCGCTGCGCCTGCGGCCCGGCAAAGCCGGTTCCGCGGCCCCGGCTGGTTTCGAGTCTCCGTATTGAGGTATTGCAGGATCTGGAAAACATCGAATGACCACACATTACGACACCCTGGAAGTACGAAGCCCTTCGGAGCGCGAAGCCGCCCAGTTCGCCACGCTGCCGCAGCAGGTCGCGCATGCGCAGGCCCATGCGGCTGCGTTCGCGGCCATCCTCAAGGGCGTGGACGCCGCCGCCGTCAGCTCGCGCGCCGCGCTGGCGCGCCTGCCGGTCACGCGCAAGTACGAGCTGCTGGCGCTTCAGCAGGCTTCGCGCCAGGCCGGCGGCGATGTGTTCGGCGGCTTTAGCGCGCTGCGCTATGGCGCGGCGATGCCGCGCGTGTTCGCCAGCCCCGGCACGATTTACGAGCCCGACAGCACACGCAAGGACTACTGGCGCATGGCGCGCGCGCTGCACGCCGCCGGCTTCAGGCCCGGGCAGCTGGTGCACAACTGCTTCAGCTACCACTTCGTGCCGGCCGGCGCCATGATGGAAAGCGGCGCCCATGCGCTGGGCTGCACCGTCTTCCCCGGCGGCACCGGGCAGACCGAGCAGCAGGTGCAGGCCATGGCCGAGCTCAAGCCCGCCGGCTATGTGGGCACGCCCAGCTTCCTGAAAATCATTGTCGACAAGGCCGCCGAGATGAAGGTCGCGCTGCCCAGCGTGACCCGCGCCATGGTCTCGGGCGAGGCCTGCCCGCCCAGCCTGCGCGACTGGTTTGCAGAACACGGCATCGCCGCCTACCAGTGCTATGCCTCGGCCGACCTGGGCCTTATCGCCTATGAGACCGAGGCCCGCCAAGGCCTGGTGCTCGACGAAGGCGTGATTGTGGAAATCGTGCGCCCCGGCACCGGCGACCCGGTGGCCGAGGGCGAAGTCGGCGAGCTGGTCGTCACCACGCTCAACCCCGACTACCCGCTGATCCGCTTCGGCACGGGCGACCTCTCGGCCGTGCTGCCCGGCAATTGCCCCACCGGCCGCACAAATACCCGCATCAAGGGCTGGATGGGCCGGGCCGACCAGACCGTGAAGGTGCGCGGCATGTTTGTGCACCCCGGCCAGGTCGCCGACATCACCAAACGCTTTCCCGAAGTGCTCAAGGCCAGGCTGGTCGTCAGCGGCGAGATGGCCAACGACAGCATGCA
>Ga0102589_1003372_pt1 | contig 16722 bp, 14 predicted proteins | sample AraplaMF_Col_mLB_FD_76858 | JGI IMG/M metagenome (GOLD analysis project Ga0102589, IMG submission 76858) | Arabidopsis root microbial communities from the University of North Carolina, USA - plate scrape MF_Col_mLB | ecosystem: Host-associated > Plants > Roots > Endosphere | place: USA... | reverse complement strand
TCGCCGCATGCGGCGCATCGACGAAGCTGTGCAGCCCCTCCGACAGCCAGTGATAGCGCCGGGCCACGCCGCCATCACCGTTCATGCCCTGCTGGATCACCGTCCACTTGCCGTCGTCCGCGACGACGAAACCGTGAAGATAAAGCTCGAACCCGTCCTGAACGGCGGCGCTGTCGACCTTGGCAACGAGCCGGCTCGCTCTGGCAAGGGCCGCGCCATCGAAACCGACGCGGTCTCCGATGGCGACCAGTTCTGCCGGCGTGCGGCGCGAATGGCCGCCGCGACCGCCGCAGACATAGAGGCCGAGCTCGGCCGAGAGCGGCTCCAGCCCCCGCTTCAGAGCCCCGATGACCGAGGTGGTGATGCCGGAGGAATGCCAGTCCATGCCCATCACGGCACCGAACGACTGGAACCAATACGGATGCGCTAGCCGGCGCAGGAATTCCTCGCGCCCATAATGATGCACGATCGCCTCGGCGATCACCGCACCGAGCCGCGCCATTCGCTGGCCGAGCCAGGTCGGCACGCGACCGTAATGCAATGGCAGATCCGCGCTGCCCGCCCGCTGAGCCAAGGGTCGATCCTAGGAACTAAACAAGAACATAATTGCCATGACTGGGCGATGAAGTCACCTGAAACCTGCTGCGACAGCGTCTGGCCTTCCGTCAGTGGGGCCGCTCCGAGACGATCGGTACGCCAGCGCACAGTCAATCCGCGGGCCGGACCCCGGCTTTGCCGCGGCACGTTCCGTAACAGCTGGAAGAAACTCGGTGCCGAGAGGAGAAGGGCATGCCCAACACTGCGGACATTCTCGTCGACACGCTGATCTCCTGGGATGTCGACATCGTCTTCGGCCTGCCCGGCGACGGCATTAACGGTGTCATGGAGGCGCTGCGCCAGCGTCAGGACCGCATTCGCTTCATCCAGACCCGGCATGAGGAAACCGCGGCCTTCATGGCCAGCGCCTATGCGAAATGGACCGGCAAGCTCGGCGTCTGCCTGGCGACCTCGGGGCCCGGCGGCACGCATCTGCTCACTGGCCTCTACGACGCCAAGCTCGACCAAGCTCCGGTCCTCGCCATCACCGGCATGCAGTTTCACGACCTGATCGAGACCTGCACCCAGCAGGATGTCGATCTCACTAAGGTCTTCGCCGATGTCGCCGTCTTCAACGCGCAGGTGACCGACGCAGCCCATATGGAGAACCTCGCCAGCCTCGCCTGCAGGACAGCCCTGGCGCGCCGCGGCGTCGCCCATCTCTCGATCGCCAACGACATCCAGGAGCGCGCCCTCAGCGAAAGCGAACGCTCGCGCCGCAACCGGCCGAAGCATGTCCCCAACCGCTGGTTCCAGGGCGATCGAATTCCCGACGACGAACAGCTCGATGCTGCCGCTGCCATCCTCAACGGTGCGAGCCGGGTCGCGATTCTTGCCGGGCGCGGCGCACTGGGAGCCCGCGAGGAGTTGGCCCAGGTCGCCGATCTGCTGGCCGCGCCCGTCGCCAAGGCGCTGCTCGGCAAGGCCGCCCTCCCGGACGAGCACCCACACTCTACCGGCGGGATCGGCCTGCTCGGCACGCTACCCTCGCAGCACGCCATGAAGACCTGCGACGCGCTGCTGATCGTCGGCTCCAGCTTCCCCTATCTCGAATACTATCCGGAGCCCGGTTCGGCGCGCGGCGTCCAGATCGACCGTGAGGCCGAGCGCATCGGGCTGCGTTTCCCCATCGAAACCGGCCTCGTCGGCGATACCGCCCCCACCTTGCGCGGCCTGGCGAGCAGACTGGAACGCAAGGCCGATCGCAGCTTCCTGGCCGAAGCGCAGGAAGCGATGGCCCGCTGGCGTGAGTTGATGGCCGAGGCGGCCGAGGCCGGGCACAAGCCGCTGCGGCCGCAGGCCGTCGCGCGCGCCTTCGGCCGGCGTCTGCCGGACAACGCCATCCTGGTGAGCGACTCCGGCCAGAACACCGAGCTCGCCGCCCGACATGTCGACCTGCGCGACGGCCAGGCCTATGGCGTCTCCGGCAATCTGGCCTCGATGGCCTGCGGGCTGCCCTATGCGCTCGCTGCGGCGCTGGCTCATCCGCAGCGGCCGGTCTTCGCCATTATCGGTGATGGCGGCCTCGCCATGCAGTTGGGCGAGCTTTCGACCGCCGCCCGCTACGGGCTGCCGATCAAGCTGCTGGTGATCAAGAACAACATGCTCAACCAGATCGCCTGGGAGCAGATGATGTTCCTGGGGAACCCGCAATTCGGCTGCGAGCTGCAGCCGATCGACTTCGCCAAGGCGGCACAGGCGATGGGCCTGCGCGGCTTCGGCATCCGCGAGCCCGCGGAGCTCGACCGGGTCATGGACGAGGCGCTGGCGGCGCCCGGTCCCGTCCTGATCGAGGCCGAGGTCGACCCGGCCGTGCCGATGATGCCGCCCGCTATGCCGCAGGACTACGCCAAGAACTTCCGCAGGGCGCTGCCGGAAACGCCGGGTCACGAGGCGATCGAGAGCGCGCTTGAACGGGAGCCGCTTGCCGAGACGGGCGCGAAACCATGAAACCGCATTGCAGCTCGCATCGGCGGAGGTCGCCATGAACGCCTGGGACGAACAGAGTCGCTCGGTCTGGATGGATGTTGCGGTCGCGCCTGATGCGAAGCCCATAGCGGGCGATGCGACAGCCGACGTCGCCATTGTCGGTTCGGGCATCGCCGGGCTGTCGATCGGCTACGAATTGCTGCAGCGCGGCCTGTCAGTCGTGATCCTGGATCGCGGCCGGATCGCTGGCGGCATGACCGCACGCACCACCGCCCATCTCGCGCCGATCTGCGACGATTCCCTGGCGAGTCTCCTGTCGATGCGCGAGCTCGACGACGCGCGCGGCTTCCAGGCGAGCCAGAGCGCGGCCGTCGACCGGATCGAGCAGATCGTCGCGCGACACGGCATTGAATGCGAGTTCCGGCGGCTCGACGGCATCCTCTTCCTCGGCCTGGAGAGCGATAAATCGGTTCTCGATGACGAGGTCGAGGCCGCCGGCAAGCTTGGCATTGACGTCATCCGCCAAACGGGTCTGCCATTGCGGACGCTCGAGACGGCGCCCCTTCTGCGCTATCCGAGGCAGGGGGCATTCCATCCGCTCAACTATCTGCAGGGCCTCTGCAAGGCGATCACCGAACAAGGCGGAGCCCTGCATCCGGATTCGGCTGTCGATGAGATCGTCGAAACCGCGGATGGCGTCCGCCTGACGATCGCCGGTGGCCATGCCGTCCGCGCCAGCCATGCGGTGGTCGCGACGAACTCGCCGATCCACGCCCGCTATGCCTATCACACCAAGCAGGCGCCCTATCGCAGCTATGCCATGGCCTTCGAGATCGCGCGCGGCCAACTCGCCGACGCGCTCTACTGGGATACGGCCGAGCCCTACCATTATGTCCGCCTGACCGCCGGCGCGGATGACAAGGACCTGCTGATCGTCGGCGGCGAGGATCACAAGACTGGCGAGGCGGACGATGCGCCTAGGCGCTTCGGAGCGCTCGAATCCTGGATCCGCACGCTGCTGCCCGACCTCGGGCCGGAAACCCATCGCTGGTCCGGCCAAGTGATGGAGACGCTCGACTACGGCGCCTATATCGGGCTCGATCCCGACAGCGAACGCACCTATGTCGCGACGGGCGATTCAGGCCAGGGCATCACGCACGGGGTGGTCGCCAGCCTCGTCATCCCGGCGATGATCGCTGGCGAGGGCAGCGAATATGCCGCGGTCTACTTGCCTGCACGCACTCCGGCTCGCGCAGCCGGTGCCTTCCTCAGCGAAAACGCCACCGCCGTAACCAACCTGGCCGAATACGCCATGCCGGGAGAGATAGCCTCCGTCGACGAACTCGGCCCTGGTGAAGGCGGCATTCTCCGCGACGGGCTGCGCAAGATCGCGGCCTATCGCGATTCGGACGGCACGGTTCACACGCGCTCCGCCGCCTGCACGCATCTTGGCTGCCATCTGAAGTGGAATTCCTTCGAGCGCTGCTGGGATTGTCCTTGCCACGGCTCGCAATTCGCGCCGGACGGCAGCATCCTCAACGCGCCGGCTATCGCGCCCTTGGCGCGCGCCGACGCGGTAGAATGACCCCCGACCGAAGCGAACCTTGAGCCGAAAAAAAAAGGAGACACTGCGATGCTCCATCATGTCTCGGTCGGTACTAATGACGTGGCCCGCGCCCGAGCCTTCTATGACGCCGTCATGCCCGTCCTGGGAATGCGGCTTCTCAACGGCTCGGCCGATTCCGCCGAGTATGGCGTGGGAATGTTTCTGTTCAGTGTCGAAACACCCATCGACGGTTCGCCGGCGACTGCAGGCAATGGAGTCCACATCGCCTTTTCAGCCGGCCGCCGCGCCATGGTGGACCAGTTCTACGAAGTGGCGCTGCAGCATGGCGGCCATGATGCGGGCGCTCCCGGACTGCGTCCAAAATACGATGAAAACTACTATGCCGCCTTCGTGCTTGATCCCGATGGAAACAAGGTCGAGGCGGTGACCTATTCGAGCAAGTGACCGTTCAGAAGCTCCGCCCGGCCGTCGGCCTTCAGGTTCTCGACCAGCAGGTCCCCATCCAGAGATGGAGGTCAGAACCTCAGATCGCACAGGCGGTCACCTTGGCATCGCCTTCGGCCTCGGGTCATCGACCGTATCTCAAAAGGCTGGAGGGTGCAGGCCTTGGCAGGCGGTACCATAGGTGCAGAGGTAGGAAGAGTGACTGGCTCACGGTACCGGCGATGGCCGATCTGGCTCCGCCAGGTCATGGCTGAGCGCGCAGTAATTCTCCGCTGCCACCAGGAAACGGCACCAGGCGGAAACTTTCTGCAGACCGGGCTGCATCGAAGCAAACCGATATTGGGTTGTTTCCGGCAAGAGCTGTTCGTCCGGATCGAAACCGGCGGCGCGGCACATGGCCAGAGCCACGTGCTCGACGCGAGGTTCAGGTACGATCATGACAGCGCTCCGTTGGTGTTGTTGAGCGAAGCGCTGCCGGCGAAGGTCACCCTGCCGTAAGTGTTGCTCAGGCCGTCAACGCAAGGGAGGAAATCAAGTTTCCAACTGTCAGTGTCAGTGCGGCAGCGTACAGAGCTGAGCTACCGTCCCCCTTTCGGTTGCCGGAAAGCTGCACGCTGCTGATCGACGTAGCCGGACGCCCAGCTTGGCATGTACGAGGCCGTACTGGCCGGATCTCGCATGCAGGTGATGCCGACGTTCGCGCAACGCTTACGCAGCCGCGAATGCCATGCTCGTGCGTTCGATCACCGGGAGACAAAGGGTCGACGACGCGCCGTCGTGGCAGTGGCGCGCAAGATCGCCGTCGTGTTTCACCGAGTTCCGCCTGGGATCGGAAGCCGCAGCATGACCTAGCCACAGCTCACATCGATCCCGTCAGGATCGTCCCGCGCGGACGAAGGGATGGATCAAGCCGAACATGTCTGTTGCGCTTCAAAGCGCGTCCGAAGGCGAGGCTCTCCACACCCAATCCGATGCATGCGTGCAGCGGCTTCGCTCGACAAAAGCCATCAGATTGCGAAGAGAAGCGTGCCCCGCGTGAACGACACTCCGGAACAGAGGTGCAATCCGAGCTTGATCCAACTGCCCGAATAGAGAAGCCGACATTAACCCTAGCCAGGAAGCGTGCCCACGACCAGCCGGCCTCGGAATTGCTCAGGGATCGAACGCGATTCCAAGATAGGTGCGGTCGTCGGTCCAACCGTCAGGCCCTGAGCCCTTCACACTGGCGTAAGGGCCGATCTTGTCCGGGTCCAGCCGTTCCACCTCGGCGAAACTGGCCTCCCAGGCCGCCACGCCGAAGACTTCGGGCTCAGCGAAATAGCCGTCGCTGAACAGCTCGAGCCTTGCAACCTCCGCGGCGGCATAATCCGCAGTAAAGACATGCCGCTCGGCGATGGCGAACCCGTCGAGCACGCCGTAGCCGAGATGGCTGCTGGGATGATTGGCAAAGGCGCGCTGGCCGCTGATGCCGCTGTCTATCAGCCGCTCGATCTCAGCCCGTGAGATCGTCGGCATCTCCTCGTCACAGAGGCGCAGGACATGGGCCCTGACCGTGGCGCAGCCTTCCGCGCCCAGCCCTGCCGGCGGCTCGCGCAACCCCTTCCAGACAGCATTGTCCGAGATCGTGCGCTGGGCCAGCGGATCGGCCCGCATCTTGCCGAGATGAGCCCAGCACTCGCGCCGGATCAGCGCCGTCACACGGTCAAGCGGCTTGGCCTCGACATGGCGGATCGTTCCGAGGCTCACCCCGCTCAGCCGAATGCCGGAATCGCCGATCGAGACCAGTTGCAGTACAGGGCCGTCATGATAGCCGAGCGCGAGCGTGCAGCCGATCCGGGCCGCAGTATCGCTCGCCGCTCGCTCGGACAGACCATGGGCGCCATAGCTCGCCTGCAGCGCATCGCCCAGCGACTGGACGAGCCTGCGCACGCGCTCCTGCCCGCCGCGCACGCTCAAATCCTCGGCCAGGAGGAAACGGGTAACCTCCGCGGCCACCAGGCAGGAGGCGAAGCGTCCGGCTCGCATCGCGCCGAAGCGGCGCCCGCTGCGATCGGTCACCCCGTCGATCACGGCATAGCCGCGGCCTGGCACGATGACGACGCTGTCCTCGTTCTCCCCGGGGCTGGCGAAGCGCTTGCCGAGGCTGAAGCATTCGATGTGCATGGGCGCTCGTCGATATGGGCTGGCTTGCGCCGGTCTCAATCTGCGGTCACTGGCCGGTGACCTGCCGCCATTTCTCGATCATCGCCTTGGCGCCGCCGAGCTCGTCGACGGATTTGAGCTTGATCAGCGTCAGCTCCGAGAGCGGCTTCACGCCGCCGGGCGCGGCGACGTCCTTACGCACCGAGCGGCGTCCGACTTCCTTGACCAGCGCCTCCTGCGTCGCCTTCGACAGCGCCCAGTCGATGAAGCGCTTGGCCGGTTCGGGATTGGGGGCGCCCTTCACCAACGCCACGCCGTCGGGCGAGGTCGTGGTGCCGTCCTCGATATAGGCGATCTTCACCGGGGCGCCGCCTGCGACATATTCGAGCGCGTTGTCCTCGAGCGTCAGGCCGAGGGCTGCCTCGCCATCGGCGACATAGCGCGGGACGGCGCCCGAACTGTCGGAAAAGATGAAGTTCTTGGCGAGCTTGCCGTAATTCTCCCAGCCCTTGTCGCCGCCGGCGGTCAGCACGGTCGTCATCTGCTGGAAGGCCGAGCCGGAATTGTCGACCCGCGCCGAGGCGACCTTGCCCTTCCACTTCGGATCGGAGAGTTCGGCCCAGTTCTTCGGGATATCGGCGTCCTTGACCTGTCGGGTATTGACCATCAGCACGTAGATCACCGTCGTATAAGGCGTCCAGGCAGGGCTGCTGAAGAAGCGTTCGTCGATCGCAGCCTGGTCCTTGGGAGCATAGGGCACGAATAGGTCGGCATTTTCGCCGAGGACCGAACCGGTCGCACTCCAGATCACGTCCGCCTTCGGCGCTCCCGCCTCGGCCCTGGCCCGGCGGACGACGTCGTTGGAGCCGAGCTGCACGACCTCCGCCTTGACCCCGGTCTCGGCTTCAAAGAGCGGGATCATCTTCTGCACGATCGAGGATTTGTGCGCAGTGTAGACGACAACCTTGTTATCGGCGGCGTTCGCTGCGCCTGCCAGGGTGGACAGCGCCGCGGCCAGCAAGATACGCCCCGTCCAAATCCCGCTCGACATCACGATCCGCCTCCCGCCTTGCTTGATGGATGCCGGTCCTGCCGGCATCGACGAGATATCTTGCCGTCTAATCACAGCCATGCGCAACTAGGCGGAGGGAGCGAGGGCATCTGCCGGCATGGCGTATCTGCAGGTCGACGGCGCGATCAAGCGCTATGGGGCAACGACAGCGCTGAACGGCGTGTCCTTCACCGTCGGGACAGGCGAGTTCTTCACGCTGCTCGGCCCGTCCGGATGCGGCAAGACCACGCTGCTGCGCTCCATCGCTGGCTTCTCGCAGCTGTCTGAGGGGCGGATCGACCTCGATGGCGTCGACCTGCTGGCTGTGCCGCCCCACCGGCGCGACATCGGCATGGTGTTCCAGGACTATGCGATCTTTCCGCATCTGACCGTCGCCGAGAACGTCGCCTTCGGCCTCAAGGCCCGCAAGGTTCCGGCCTACGCCATCCGCGAGCGCGTCGCCGAGGCACTCACGACCGTCCGGTTGACTGCGCTCGCCGAGCGTTTGCCGGCGGCCCTGTCCGGTGGCCAGCAGCAGCGCATCGGCATCGCCCGCGCCATGGTGGTGAAACCGCGTCTGCTCCTCATGGACGAGCCGCTCTCCAATCTCGACGCCAAGCTCCGGCTCGATCTGCGCGACGAGATCCGCGACATCCAGCGGACGATCGGCATTGCTGCAATCTATGTCACGCATGATCAGGAGGAGGCGCTCGCCATCTCCGATCGGATCTGCGTCATGGATGGCGGCAGGATCGAACAGATCGGTACCCCGCAGCAGATCTATGGCGAGCCCGCGACACGCTTCGTCGCCAGCTTCGTCGGCACGATGAACCTGCTTCCCCCCAGCGCGTTCGGCTTGCCCTCTTCCGGCGGAGTGGCGCATTGGGCGGTGCGTCCGGAGCGGCTGCGCCTGGCAGAGACGGACACACCGCCGCAGTTCTCCGTATCCCTGACGGGCGCGGTCGAGCATTTCACCTATCTCGGCCGCGAGGCGCATCTGACCGTCAGCGCGCAGGGGCAGAGGCTGGTGGCGCAGATCGCGGCGCCTCCCTCCGATCTCTCCATCGAAGCGGGCCGCGAGATCAAGCTTGCCTTCGACCTGCGCGACCTGCACGGCTTCGACGCCGAAGGCCGCCGCGTCACGATCGCGCCTGCAGCATGAGCGCGATCACCGACGCGCCCCGCCAGCGCCAGGGCTGGCAGCCGGACTTCTGGAGCCTCGTCGCCTTCGCCGCCTGGGCGATCCTGATCCTGCTGCTGCTGATGCCGCTCAGCCTCGTGCTGGTCTCCAGCTTCCGCGACGAGATCGGTGGGCTCAGCCTCGCCAACTGGCAGCGCCTGTTCACCAGCACGCGCTATTTCAATGCCTTCGTGAACACGCTGGTCGTCGGCTTCGGCGGCCTGGCCGGCGCGCTGCTGCTCGGCTCGGTGATGGCCTTCTGCATGGCGCGGCTCCAGATCGCGGGCGGCCGCTTCGTGTCGATGCTCGCAATCCTGGCACTGGTCTCGCCACCCTTCATCGGCGCCTATTCTTGGATCGTTCTGTTCGGCTCGGGCGGCATCGTCAGGCAGACGCTGATGTCCTGGGGCATCTTCATGCCGCCGATCTACGGCGTCTGGGGCATCCTCATCGTCTTCGCCTTCAAGTTCTATCCTTACGTCTACCTGCTGACCTCCGGCGCGCTCGCCAACATCAACCGCTCGCTCGAGGAGGCCGCCGAGAATCTCGGCCTGACGCCGTTCCAGCGCGTCATGAAGGTGTCGTTCCCGCTGGTGCTGCCGGCGCTTTCGGCCGGCGGGCTGCTTGCCCTCATCCACGCGATCGCCGATTTCGGCACGCCGCGTCTGCTCGGGCGCGGCTACAATGTGCTGGCGACCGAGGCCTACACCGCCTATTCGGCCGAGATCGGCTCCAATCTTGGCATGGCGACCACGCTCAGCCTGGCGCTGATCCTGCTGTCGATGGTCTTCGTCTTCATCCAGCGCTTCATGTCGCGGCGGAATGTGTACCATAGCAACCTGATCAACCGACCCGAGAAGGTCAGGCTGCGTGGCTTCGCCAATGTCGCAGCGCATGCGGCGGTCTATTTCATCGCGCTTGGCGGCGCGATGCCGGCGATCGTCGCGGCGATCTACTCGGTGCGGAAGACGAACGGGCCGGTGTTTCAGCCCGGCTTCGGCCTCGAAAGCTACAGCCGCATCATCGCGACGCTCGGCGATGTCGTGCGCAATTCGCTGGTGTTCTCCGGGATGGCCGTACTGCTGATCGTCGTCGTCGGCACGTTGATCGGCTGCCTGGTGGCTCGGCGCAATACCGTTCAGACCTCGCTGCTCGATGCGACGCTGATGGTGCCCTATGTCATGCCCGGCATCGTCGTCGGCGTCGCCTTCATCGCCGCCTTCAACACCCCGCCGCTGGTGATGACCGGTACGGCGACGATCATCATCCTGTCCGTCTTCATCCGGCGCCTGCCCTATGCGGTGCGCTCTTCTGCCGCTGCGCTGCGCCAGGTCGGGCCGAGCATGGAAGAGGCGGCGATCTCGTTAGGCTACAGCCCAGTCCAGGCCTTCCTGCGCGTCACCATCCCCCTGATCGCTCCCGGCATCATCGCCGGCGCGATGCTGTCCTTCGTGACCGCGATCAACGAACTCTCCTCGTCGCTCGTGCTCTATGTCGGCGGCACCGTGACCATGCCAGTCAAGATCTACATCGCGATCAACGACGGCGACTACGGCACGGCCGCCTCGCTGTCGACGATCCTGCTGATCCTTAGCGGCGCAGCGATTTACCTTGCCTTCCGCCTGCTGGGACGTGACGAGCGCGCCTTGCTGTAGGTGCAGCACCTAGCACTCGTGTGTGTGCCCCCGGACGTTCGATGTCGCGTCGGATGCAACCTGTCTTACGACGAGCTTACCTTCAATGACCGCAAGAGCGCTCCCAGGCCTGTCTCACCAGCCAAATCGGCAGCGTCACCAAGCCTGAACCATTGCTGTCGTCGCTCATCACGTTCTGGCCAGGTCTCAAGCCGCTTCTCCACTGTCAGCTGAAAAACCTTCACCCGGCACAGGATCGCATCGTCAGCCATGCGCTTCCAATAGAGATACTTCCCTACAGGCTTCTTCCGCACTTTCCCGAGGACGCCAGCTTCTTCCTGCGCTTCACGCGCGGCGGCTTCGTGTGCCTTGAGCCCTTTGATCGGCCAGCCCTTCGGAATGGTCCAGCGCTTGGTCGTGCGCGTCGTAACGAGCAAGACCTCCGGCGTCCCGTCTTCCGAGAAGCGCAGGGGAAGAGCCCCGACCTGAAGGCGTGCCTTCTCGACACGCAATACTGCCTGCATGAATGTACAGCCCAAAAAGTCTAGACTAAAGATAGCTTGCCGCGTGCCGAAGACGCAAGAGTCCGCGCATGTTCAGATGACCCTCCCGCGCAGCGCCGCGGTGACGATCTCAGTGACGACAACCACCGCGAAGATCACGACGAGCACGAGTCCCACCTGATCCCAGTAGAGATTGTCCATGGCGGCCTGCAGGGCGACGCCGAGGCCGCCGGCGCCGACCAGGCCGAGCACGGCGCTCTCGCGCACATTGATGTCCCAGCGGAACAGGCTGACCGCCAGGAAAGCCGGTTTCACCTGCGGCCAGAAGCCCTTGAGCAGGACCGAGCGCCACGGGGCCCCGGCGGCTCGCAGCGCCTCGATCGGCCCGGGCTTGGCCTCCTCGATCGCCTCGGCCAGGAACTTGCCGGTGAAGCCGATCGAATGCACCGCCACCGCCATCACGCCGGCGAGCGCGCCGGGGCCGAACACCGCGACGAAGAGCAGCGCCCAGACCAGCGTATGCACCGAGCGGGTCGCCACCAGGATGAAGCGGCCGAGCGTGTTGACCCAGACCGAGGAGGAGATGTTGCGGGCGCACATCAGCGCCACCGGCGTCGCCATGAGGATCGCCAGCACCGTGCCTAGCGTCGCGGTGTGCAGCGTCTCGATCAGCGCCTGCTGTACGGTCTTGGGGAAGTAGGCCCAGTCGATCGGCCACATCCGCGCGAAGAGGTCGACCGTCTGCGCCGGCGCGTCGTAGAGGAATTCCGGGATCACCTCGATGGTCTGGACCGACCAGCCCAGCGCCAGCGCCGCCACCGCCCAGAACGCGAGGCGCATGCCGCGCTCCGCCGCGGTGAAGCGGTGCCAGACCGGGCCGTTGGCGCCCTGCTTGACCTCACCGCTCGGCGCCTCGTCCTGGTAGACCCGGCGCATGAAGGCAGAGAGAATCTCACCGGCCATCACCGCCAGGATGATCGCGATGATGATGGTCAGCACGAAATCATAGTCGAAGCGCTGGAAGGCGGTGAACAGGGTCGCGCCGATGCCGCCTCCGCCGACGAGGCCGACCAGGGCCGAGTTGCGCAGGTTCGAATCGAGCTGGTAGGCGGCGAAGCCGATGAAGCGCGGCAGCACCTGCGGCACCACGCCCATGATCACCACCGAGAGGAAGGGCGAGCCGGCGGCGCGCAGCGCCTCGATCGGCTTCATCGACATCTCTTCGATGGCCTCGGCGATCAGCTTGGCGATGAAGCCGATGGTCGCGACGATCAGCGCCAGGATGCCGGCGAGCGCGCCGAAGCCGACCGCCTTGACGAAGAGGATGGCGACGATGACCGGGTGGAAGGTCCGGCAGAGCGCAATCAGTCCGCGCGCCAGGATCGTCACCGGTAGCGGCATCAGGTTGCGGGCGGCGCACAGGCCGACCGGCAAGGCGAGCAGCACGCCGGCGCCGGTCGCGATGATCGCGATCTGCAGCGATTCCAGCATGCCCTGCGCGAGCAGCTGCAGCTTGTCGTGCGCCAGGTTCGGCGGGAACATCCGGCCGAGGAAGCGCGCGCCGTTGCCGAGTCCCTGGACGAAGCGCTCCCAGCGGATGTCGACTATCCCCGCCGCATAGATCACATAGGCGACGAACAGCACCGCGCCGAGGCGCAGCGGCCAGTTCGGCGGGAAGGCGCGGGCGCGCAGGCTGTCGCCGGCGCTGATCGGAGGAGAGCTCATTCCATCCAGCCTTCACCGCCATAGATCTCGGCGAGGTGGCTGTCCTGCAGCCCGGCCGGCGGCCCGTCATAGATGACCAGGCCCTTCGACATGCCGATCATGCGCAGCGCATAGCGGCGGGCCAGCGCCACGTTGTGGATGTTGACCAGCACCGGGATATTGCGCTCGCGCCCGACCTTGGCGAGCAGCTCCATGATCTCGACCGACGTCTTGGGGTCGAGCGAGGAGGTCGGCTCGTCGGCGAGGATCAGGTCCGGCTCCTGCATCACCGCGCGGGCGATGCCGACGCGCTGGCGCTGGCCGCCGGAGAGCTGGTCGGCGCGGCGGGTGGCGAAGTCGCCGAGGCCGACCGATTCCAGCAGTGCGAAGGCGCGGGCAATGTCCTCCTCGGGGAAGCGCCGCGTCCAGGCGCGCCAGACCGGGACATAGCCGAGCCGGCCGCAGAGCACGTTCTCGATCACCGTCAGCCGCTCGACCAGGTTGTATTCCTGGAAGACCATGCCGAGCCGCCGGCGCGCCGAGCGCAGCGCCTCGCCCTGCAGCTTCGCCAGATCCGTTCCGCCGAGCATGATCGCGCCGGAGGTCGGGTCGACCAGCCGGTTGATGCAGCGGATCAGCGTCGACTTGCCGGTGCCGGACGGGCCGATGATCGCGACGATGCCGGGCTCGGAGACGCTGAGCGAAATGTCGCGCAGGACCGGCTGGCCCTTGCGGTACTCCTTGACGAGGTTGCGGATGACGAGCGCCCGGCCATGGCCGGGCGCCTCTGCGATGGAAAGGGCGCTCATGGGCTGCGTCAGGCCTTCGATCAGGGCTTGGCCGGCGCGGGCTGCTGCGCCTTCTTCTTGGCGAGCTCGTCGGCCTCGCGCCTGGCCTCGGTATCGTAGGCCGACTTGTTGTAGGGCGTGCCCGACTTCTCGGCGACATCACGCACGATCGCCCAGTCCTTCTGATAGGTGATCGGCAGGAAGCGGTCGTCGCCGTTGAACTCCTTGGTCATCTCCGGGGTGAAGCGGAAGGAGAAGAAGCAGTCGGTCAGCTTCTTGGCGAGTTCGGGCTTCAGGTCGTGCGCATAGGCGAAGGACGAGGTCGGGAAGATCGCGCTGCGATAGATCTCGCGCGTGTCCTCCTTCTTGATCGTGCCGCGCACGATCATGCGCTCGTAAACGTCGCCGGCGACCGCCGCCATGTCGTAGTCGCCTGAGACGACGCCGAGCAGCGACTTGTCATGGCCGCCCGACATCAGCGGCTTGTAGTCCTTGTCGGCTTCCAGCCCATGCTCCGGGAAGAGCACGCGCGGGGCGAGGTTGCCCGAGTTGGACGAGGGCGAGGTATGGGCGACCTTCTTGCCCTGGAGGTCGGCGAGCTTCTGATAGGGGCTGGAGGCCTTGACCACGGCGACGAGGTTGTAGCCGCGCACGCCTGCCGCCGAGCCCTTGGCCGCAAAGGGGACCGCGCCGGCAAGGTTGACGGCGAAGCCGGTCGGGCCGGTCGAGAAGCCGGCGAAATGCAGCCGGCCGGAGCGCATCGCCTCGATCTCCGCCGAGTTCGATTGGACGGGGTAATAGACGATGCGCTTGCCGGTGCAGGCGGCGAGATGGTCGGTCAGCGGCTTGAAGATGTTGGCGTAGACGGCAGGATCTTCGACCGGGGTGTAGGCCCAGACCAGTGCCGACGGGTCCTTCTGCTTCGAGCCTTCCGTCGGCACATCGGCGACCAGATCCTTGTTGGCGTCACAATACATCGTGTCGAGCTGGCCGCGATTGGGGCAGGCGTCCTGCGCCTGCGCCACGCCGACGAGCCCCAGGCCAAGGAGCAGCGAGGTCGTGGCGGACAGGCAAGTCAGCATCTTGGTCATGTGCGGCGTCTCTCCCGGGCGATCATTGTTGTAAGCCGGCTAGAGTATGTGACATAAAACTGTCACATTCCAGCCGAGCGAGACGCCCCGTCTTACGACTATAGTGGCCTTGTCCACCGCGACGGTTGGCCCCCGCACCAATCCAGGCGATGCAGAATCCTCCTCGCACAACCTTCCCGGACGGTCTGGCGGCGTTGATGCCGCGCTATGACGGCTTCCTGCTCGACCAATGGGGCGTGCTGCATGACGGCGTCAGGCCTTATCCGGATGCCGTGGCTGCGCTGGAGATGCTGCGCCGGGCCGGCAAGCGCGTGATCATCCTCTCGAATTCCGGGCGAAGCGGAGCGGAGAACGCCGTGCTGCTGGCGAAGATGGGCTTTGCGCCCGAGCTCTATGACGAGGTCGTCTCGGCCGGAGACGACGCCCGCGAAGCCTTGATTGCGCGTAACGAGCCGTTCCATCACGGGCTCGGTCGACGCTGCCTGCTGCTGGCACGGGACGGCGAAGCGCATCTGGCGGAGGGCCTGGGTCTCGACCTCGTCGATGATGTCGCCATGGCCGATTTCATCCTGTTGATGACGATGGACCCGCCCCGGCAATCGGTCGCCGGCTGGATGAGCTTGCTCAGGGCTGCCAGCGACCGGCGCCTGCCCATGGTCTGCGCCAATCCGGACCTGCACCGCGCTAGTCCCTCCGGAGGCCTGCAGGAAGCGCCGGGCCTCGTCGCGCGCGCCTATGAGCAGTTCGGTGGCGCGGTGCGCTATCACGGCAAGCCGCAGCCGCGCATCTACCGCACCTGCCTGACGAAGCTTGGGCTCGATCCGAGTCGGGTCGTCGCGATCGGCGATTCGTTGGAGCACGATATCGCCGGTGCGCAAGGCGCCGGCATCGACAGCGTCTTCATCGCCGGTGGCATCCACCGCGGCGAGATCGGCTGGGATGGCGCGGCGATGGATGCAGCGAGTTGCCTCGCGCTCTTCGCCCGCGCCGGGCAAAGCCCGACCTATGCGCTGCCGCGGCTCGGCTGAAAGGCGGAAGCGGCTCAGCGGCCGGTCAGTAACAGGCCGGAGAGGAAATAGGCCAGCGCCGAGATCAGGCCGGCCGCCGGCATGGTGACGATCCAGGCGAAGACGATGCCACGGGCGACGCCCCAGCGCACCGCCGTGACCCGCCTTGCCGCGCCGACACCGATGATCGCGCCGGTGATGGTGTGCGTGGTCGAGACGGGGATGCCGAGATAGGTCGCCATGAACAGAGTGATGGCGCCGCCGGTCTCGGCGCAGAAGCCTTGCTGCGGCGAGAGCCGGGTGATCTTCGAGCCCATGGTGTGGACGATGCGCCAGCCGCCGCAGAGCGTGCCGAGTGCCATCGCCGTCTGGCAGGAGATCACCACCCAGAACGGCACCGAGAAGGTGTCGCCCATCATGCCATGCGAGAACAGCAGCACGGCAATGATGCCCATCGTCTTCTGCGCGTCATTGGCGCCGTGCCCGAGCGAATAGAGCGAGGCCGAGACGAATTGCAGCAGACGGAAGGTCGAATCGACTTTGATCGGCGCCACCCGCAGGAAGGTCCAGGAGACGATCAGCACCAGGAGCAGCGCAAGGGCGAAGCCGATCGCCGGCGACAGGAAGATCGCGACGACCGTCTTGCCGAGCCCCCACCAGACGATCGCCGAGAAGCCGACCTTGGCGAGGCCGGCGCCGACCAGCCCGCCGATCAGCGCATGCGAGGAGCTCGACGGGATGCCGGCGATCCAGGTGACGACATTCCAGACGATCGCGCCGGTGAGCGCGCCGAAGATCACCCGGTCATCGACGATCGTCGCCTGGATGATGCCGGAGCCGACCGTCTGGGCGACGTGCAGGCCGAAGAACAGGAAGGCGATGAAGTTGAAGAAGGCGGCCCAGAACACCGCCCATTGCGGCGCCAGAACCCTGGTCGAGACGATGGTCGCGATCGAGTTGGCGGCATCGTGCAGGCCGTTCAGGAAGTCGAACAGTAGCGCGACGGCGATCAGGAAGAGGAGAGCGGGGGCGAGGCTGGCGACATCCACGGCGCGCGACGCTTTTCAGAGATGTTCGAGCACGAT
>Ga0102589_1003368_pt1 | contig 16744 bp, 21 predicted proteins | sample AraplaMF_Col_mLB_FD_76858 | JGI IMG/M metagenome (GOLD analysis project Ga0102589, IMG submission 76858) | Arabidopsis root microbial communities from the University of North Carolina, USA - plate scrape MF_Col_mLB | ecosystem: Host-associated > Plants > Roots > Endosphere | place: USA... | reverse complement strand
ACGATTCTAGCATCTGGGATAATATGACACAACACGAACGTATTAAAATTGCTTTGAATGATCTTTCATATATATTTGGTAATCAAGTATTTTCGGAGTTTCTAATAGGGTTTTCACATAATTGGTCAAAATTTCCTTATTATGGGGGAGCTTTTGTTATGTTTAAACCTGACCAATTAAAAGAATTAGGTCAATATATAAGTAAACCAGAAGGTAGAATACATTTCGCAGGATCACATTCATCTACTACTCCCGGTTGGATGCAAGGTGCGATTGAAGCAGGAATTAGGACAGCGTATGAAGTTAATAATAGATAAACTTAAATTTATTAATTAAAGAACTAAATTGAATAAATTACTGAAATAGAAGATTTTCTTATGTAACTAACTGGCGCGTTAGTTGAACAGCGAGAACAGCCAATGGCTGTTCTTTTTTTATTCAAGTATTTGGCAGTTTAGTTAAACAAGGAACTATAAATTAATATCATCTCTTCTTTTGTTTTATCTTCATATACATAATTCAAAGGTTGCAAACAATTGTTAAATTATTCCAAAATTATCCGATACCTACTATGAGGTGATTAAAATGAACATAACGTCACAAATTGGGATTCGTCCGACTACTACTATCGAAAACGTAAGTAAACCATTCGGCGAACAAACTCTGCAACAACCCCCAGCAATCGACCAACTAACGATCGAAGAATCTGTTACAAAAAGTATTCTACACGATATCAAAGGAATGGAAGCGTATTTCCTTAAGGACACCACAACAGATGACTTAACTGTTGATACCACAAATTTGGTCGTAAAGCATGCCTATTTACACGATCAAATACTGCGTCATTTTGAAGGCGAGGAACAAACAAAGCGACTTGACGAATTAGAACGAATACTAACGAAACGAATTTCGTTCATCTCGGAGTCAAAGGCTGAATATATGGGGAATCTGATGAATTTACAATCAGATAATCTTTATGTAAGTGGGTACGCTTGTGTAGCATTAAACGGGAAGACCGAGGCGTATGTCGAAGAAGAAAAGAAAAAACAAGCAGGGGAAATCATTTTAGACAAAAATGAGCTGCAAACGAAAATCGCCCAAGGTATTCGAGACCAAATTTCTTCTTTTCAAAGTGTAATTAAAACTAATCAAAAAGAGTGGCAATCCGTTTTGGAAACCGGTGGGACGGGTATGAATACCTTTCAACAAACTGTGCCAAATGACATCAGGTCAAAACGTACGCCATCGCATTCGATGGAAGACTTAGGATTTAACGAAATTACGATATTAAGTGATGCGCTCGATACCATGCGAAAAGGCATTCATATTGTTGGATCAAGTGATCACGTTCTTGCTTATTTGGGCTTAGCGAAAGCAAAACTAAACGTCTTCTTAGAACATCAGGAAATGCCTGATTTTTTACGGAACACGATACGTGAAAAAATGAACGAAGCAGCTGCTATCAAAAGGAAGAGTGTGCTAGAGGGAGAATCACTAAGGCAAAGTCTACACAGCTGGACGATCGAAAATAGTACGCGAGAGCGAGATGGTATACCGAAACTTTCCATCGACGACCTTCGTATCCATCAAACGGATGCACAAAAAGCGGATACCAAAAAGATGCTAGCTTTTCATCAGGCATTTGAAGACTTAAGTAACGTCAAAAGTGCGATATTTAGTCAAACGTTCCTTGCTTTATTGGACTCATTCAACGATCATCTATCAAACAAATACAAACCAGTTGATCCAGGTCCAGAACCAATCGAACGAGCGAAAAGGGCTCGCGAGCAGGTTAAGGAGTCAATGATCAATGATTGGAATACATTTGCCCAAAAGCTCTTTTCATCGAACGAACAACTAAAGAAAGACTATACAGTACAAGTCAATCCGGGGGACAAAATCAATCGAACGGTGTGACATTATTTGGGTATGAAAAAAGGGCTATGCGATTTTGCGATAGCCCTTTATTTTTCTATATTTCGCATACATTTCTTGTTCAACTAATGGATGCGTTAGTTGAACAAGCGATGGACTACTTCGGTAGTCTTTTTTATTATGGTAATGGGCTGTAAAGTCTAATAAGAAATCTTATATATTTATCCAAATTCAATTTTAGAATTCTATAGATGTTCTATCAAAAGAGTGTTAAATTTGGATTGACTATATATAAGTAAATGATATATAGATATAGTTTAAATTCGTGTATTTCTTATTTTATATCCAAAAAGGTTTGTTGTCGGTAATATGGATAGGGAGTATATGAGTATATAGGGGAATGATATGATGAAGCAGAAATTACTTTTATTATTAGGTGTAGTATTAATTTTACTTTCGGCACAAAACAGCATGTTCAAAGAATTGATTTATAATTGGAATATGGACCGAAAATACGAGATTACAGAATTAAATGAAATGTATAATGGATTGCCTACGAAGTATCAATTTGGACCAAATACTATTGATACAAAGCATATACTAATAGATGCACCAGTTTATCGTGATCCGTGGGACAACATGGTTCAATTGGGTGACGTCTATATAACAATCAATGGGCAAGAAAAAGATGTTCTAAAATATTATCCAGTAAAATTAGGTGAAGATGGACTAAATCAATATACACAATATGTTTCATATTGGCTCATATTTGATAAAAAGAAAAAAGAAAAAAGAAAAAAGAAAAATCTTTTGCCATTGTCCTTCAAAAAACTAGAGAAATCATGGAAAGTATGGATGATTACATACCTAAAGAAGAGCAAGAATATCGTATTATTACAGTTAATAAAACTGGGAAAGTAAAATCTGAAGACTTTTCGTACAAAAAAAAATCTAAATTACAAACAAAACTTATTCCATCTATGGATGAAGGTCCTTCAGGTTACTATACAGACGCTTGGTATTCATATCCTTCATTCCTTGTTTACATATATCCGTTTTTTTATCCAATGATTACATTTGGTATTGGAATGATATTAACTCTTAGTTGTCTGATACTAATGATATTAAAAAAATATAAAGTGATGAAAAGTAATTAGATATTACACTAGTAGAATATTTATATAATGGTTATAAACTTATTTTTAATAGTTTGATTTGTTAAATTTACCAAAAGTATTCTAGATATCACATTTGTTATTGAACTAACGAGAGCGTTAGTTCGATAACAGTAGTTGCAACTGCTTTTGTATTAAAGTAATAAGCAGACATAATGAAAATAATTTGATTTGTTATATTGAAGGGATGAAATGATTGGATACAGTTTATGTAAATATTAGGCATATGAATTTTTGGTATGGATATTACAACTTTTGTGAAAAAAGTTGTAACGATGAGGTTGCAATTTATTCAGAAGAAAACACCAAGGATTTGTTGGGATATTTTGAAATTACTACCAAGCCAGCCCTTAAACGTCTTTTGAAATATGACCTTGATAAAAAAGAGGATAAGGAGTATTACACTGAAATTGAAACTTTTTTAAATAACAACTCTGATATTTATTATTCTTTTATATATCCAAGAGATGAAGAAGATATTTTAGATCAAGTTAAGCATTTTGCCCCTACAAATGAAAAAAATCATAAACCGATTTATATTGATATGTGGACAAAAAAGTCAGAGAGCTTGGATGTAAATGGAATTAAAAATTGTGTAAAAATCTTTATTAAGGAATTTTTAAATACGGCTGTTACGAATGTGGAAATTCTAGATATTCCATCGTACGAAGAAACAAAATTAAGTTATGAAGAAGACCTATCAAATATGTATCCAATGAACGAAAAAGAAATAAAAGTAAAACGTGCGAAAAAAATTATAAAAATTCTTGAAGAAGGAATTGTAGGCTTCGAATGGTTAATTAAATTAACAAGACATAGTAGATTAAAACAAAAACACATACTAAATCTTAAATCTATAAAAGAGACATTGGTTGAAACAAAAGAAGAATATTTTGAACTCCTTAAAAATGATAATAAAGAATAAAATATACTAAATTCTTATGCAACTAACTGGCGCGTTTGTTGAATATTACGAGTACCTAATTGGTACTTTTTTTATTGCAGTAAATGGCAGATTAGTTGAAAAAGTAAAATTATATTTATTATTAAGATAGGAATAGGCTTTTCATAAAAAATCAGTCGATTTTATTAAAGGATTAACTACTAAACTTAGAGTATATAGTTTAAGAAGATATAACATAGGAGGTTGTTCCCATTGGAGAGAAGAAATTTCCAAATATATTCAATTCCAGGGTATGAAGAAGAAATTGGCCGATGGCTATGGTGTTTAGAAGATGTTCGAAAATCCCTTATTAAAAAATTAACTACAATTAACCCAAATTTAATAGACAAACAAATTGATGAAAGACAAACAATCGGCTCGTTATTATATCACATTGCGTTGATTGAAGCAGATTGGTTTTATGTAGAAGTCCTTGGTACAGAATGGGATTCTGAAATACGCTCTTTGTTTCAATTGGAAGACCGTTCTGACGACGGTGCATTAATTCATATTCAGGGGGAAAGTTTAGAAGATCATTTTTACCGTCTTAATAAAGTGAGAGAAGTATTTCTTTCACACTTTAGAACAATGGACTTAAATGATTGGCGTAGACCGAGAGTACTTGAACATTATGACGTTACACCTGAGTGGGTTGTTTACCATTTAATTGAGCATGAATCACATCATAGAGGTCAAATATTTCAAATGCTAAGGGAATTACAAAATGATTAAAGTATTAAATAAATGGAACTTTTATTCATCGGTTGACTATCTTTAAATTTCTTATTGAACTAACTGGTGCGTTAGTCGCATAGTAATATAGTAGATTTTTATATCATTCACATTAGTATAAAGATAGGAGTTAACGTATGGAGTTTGAAAAGTATATGGAGACTAAATTTCCCAACTTATCTCTTAGACCAGCTTTGTTTTATAGCTGGGATATTGGAATTCGATTCGAATTAGGAACAGAGTGGAAGAGAGAATATTGTAATGGAAACAGTCCATATCATAAAGGAGTTTATCATCGAGCAGTTACCTTGTTTAAAGCTTCGCATTTAGAAGATGAAGAGATTTTTATCGTAGCAAACGTGAATGATTATGGAGATAAAAAGACATTTGAACACAAAATTAAAGTATTCTATTCATACGTAAAAGATAAGAACGTTTTATACAAATTGAAACATAAAGTAATACCTTACATATTCCCTGAAGATGATGAAGAGGGGAAATATAAAACACATCGGTTTATTCTTAAATGTAAAACATCAGATATTAAGTACGTTTCACTATTAAAAGCGATATGTAATCAAGACTTAGGGATAAAACCAAGCATTATTCATGATGTTTTTTTCATTAATATTAAAAGAGAAACAATTTTTCACGTTTACGATGATAGAGGATGTGACTTATTGTCTAACTCAACTGAAACTATTCGCGACATATATAATAAATACACCCAATGGATTTTAGATTATGACAGAGTAGAGATTGATAGTGTATTTAAGTAGATCTTTATATTCCTAGTTCAACTAACTGGCGCTTTAGTGGCATATTATCTAGGCTGATTGGCAGTCTATTATTTGTGCGGATAGTTTATTTTGACAAGGACTATCTCATTATTATTTAAAAGAATACTTTTTTATATTATGTTTGATCCATATTAATCTACTTAATGTATAATAAATTTACTCTATCTTAGAAAGTTGGTAGTTTAATGGGTAAATTTTTTCTTTATCTTCTTTATATAAATCTTACATGGCATATCATTCATTTAATCTATAGGAATTGGGGAAATTATAATCCACAAACTCTAGGCTATGATTCAATTACAGTAATAGTAAATTTATTTATTATATGGTTGATACATAAAACAAACAAGCCTAGAAAAACTTTAACAAAGTTTGAGCATTTCTATAATGAGGCCTTTGACGCTGAAGAAAGAAAAGAATATGAGAAAGCACTTCAAATAAGAAAAGAAGGGTTGAAATTAACAACGCTTAATAATCTACAACGTGCAGAATTGCATGTTGGAATTGCCGGAACATACCTTAATTTATTTGATTATAAAAATGCTACTTTATTTTTTGATAAAGCTTTTGAATTAACTAAACAAGAGAAAATTCCGTACGACGAAAAATATAAAGAAATTATTGAAAGTTATGTGAAAGCTAATAGAAAAGAAGATGCTTTAAGATTGGTTGAAGAATTGCTAAAAAGACAATCTTATAATAAAAAATTCAAAAGGTTACAACCTTTGAAGGATAAATTATTGACGTAATTTATTAATAATATAAGCAAAGTTAATTTACATTGTAGATTTTAGAAAAAAAGGCTTTTCGGTGAAGAGCCTTTTTTACTGCTATGAAACTAATGAGCGTTAGTTGTATTAGTTCATATGATAGAATGAAACTTACATTACTATTTAAAATTTAAGCTATATTGATTGGTTAGCATCCGATCGTGACTAATTTGATCATTGAGATTGATGGTTATTTTCACCAGGTATTACTTACTGGAAGAAAATGTTCTAAAAAAGAATTGAGACAAAAGTATCTACAGGCTAAGAAAATGATAACAAACATTAGAGACTTACCAGATGTGTTTTGTAGATTAAATCAATTTGATAAATTGTCTATGCATCATGATATAGAAATTGACTTTGTAATTGATACTGATACCGATCGTATATATACTCCTTATTAAACTAAATGGCGCGTTAGTTCAACAAAAAGAGTACTATAGAGGCTCATTTTTTGGGGGAAAAACTTTCAGGTTAGTGCAGAAAGAAGGTACTGAAACCATTCCTGCCGAATAAAGGTCATATACACAAAAAATAAGATTTAATGTGGTAGAAAAATAGGTTTTTCAATTGAAATTCTTTTATAATACCGAGTTAAATGAATTGGTGTAAATAGATTTCAATGAGGGATTTTATTCAATACTTTTATGATAAAGAGGGTTATGTTTTATGAATGTAATGGAGCACATTGCTTTTTATTCTCCACTTTCTTTAGAGGAATTTGGTAATAAGCTTCAGAATTTATTACCTTTAGATTTTATTAAAAATGATTTTGAGAATGAAACAGAATGGTTGATTTATCATTATAATAATAGTTATGAAGTAAATATTACCCGCCCATATGAAGAAGGTACTCTTCAAGAGTGGGATGATACTGTTCCACCAAAATGTAATTTCGGGTTTACCATAATTGGTATAAACGAAAATAGTATTTGTAATTGTGAATTTGTTCTTGATATCATACTTCCAATGTTCATTAATGCTATAGAGAAAATTATTAATGGAAAAGCATATTATCATCGAGGTATTATCATGAATAAAAATATTAAAAGTTAACTAACTGGCGCGTTAGTTGCATTTCATAAAGGACTGTTAAACAGTCTTTTTGTTGTGTAAACGATTAGTTTGGTTTTTGAAGGAAGGTTATTACTTACATTGAATATATAATGTATTCAAAAGGATTGTTAGGAGTAAAAAACAAGTGGATAATCAAAGGTTTAGAGATACAGGTGAAACAATTATAGATTTTCTTGATAGTGTTCTTGTGGAATGTCCTCGCTGCAAACAATGTGCTAATATAACTGGAAATCCGATAAAACAAAGACCAAAATTAATTTGTTCTAAGTGTGGATTAATAAGTACTCCTGAAATAGTAAGTTATGGTGGTAGTTCAGGCGAGTATTGTGGATTCTCATTGTGGCTAAAGTCCAATTGTTGTGGCAATATCTTATGGGTATATAATAAGAAACACCTTAATTATTTGGAGAGTTATGTTGGTGCAAATTTAAGAGAAGAATTTACTAATATAAATCAAAGTTTAGTTAGTAGGCTTCCATATTGGATAAAGAAATCTCAAAATAGGGAATCAATTTTAAAGTGTATTCTTAAACTAAGACAAAAATTGAATAATTGAGACCCTATATAACTAACTGGCGCAATAGTTGAAGAACATGAGCTGCTAAAATTGCAGCTTTTTTAAATGTAAAATTATTTATCCGTGGAGGTTTGTATATGTTTTCAACCGATAACTATATTTCTACTATTAAATCCAACCTAGAGAAACAATCGGATCTTATAGTAGAAAATTTAAAGAATATCTTTTCATGCAATTTTTCTTCTGAGATAGATTTATTGGATTTTTCAGCATTCATTGAGCCTACTAGGTTAGAATTATCAATAAGAATGTTTTCAATGGATAAAGATGCCAATGAAGTTTTCTATGAGGGAGATGACACAACAGTATTTGCAGGTAGTGTGGATATACTTAATGAAGTTAAATATTATCAAGTAAACGAAGGTCGCTTAGATGATTTTTTCAATTTTTATGAGCAGAATTATGAGACTTTAATTTCAGAAGAGAGGAAAGCTTTCACTGAATGGTTTAGTCAATGTTGGAAAAATGCTTCCGGAGATGATTTAAATTTACCATCGTACTTTGATTTCCACGATGATTATAGTTCATTTGATTTGAAGAATAACAAATGGATTGATGACGAAGAAAAATGGTCATAAATTTTTATTGATCCCTTGTACAACTAACGGATGCGCTAGTTGAATAACAATTTTGAATGAATGATCGGCTACTATAATTATTAGGCATGATAGTTAATAAAAAAGGTTATTTTAGGTTAGGCAAACACAAAGAAAAAAGCCTTGTGGTATTAATTCCCACAAGGAGCTTCGGCTATTAATAAAGAGTAGGAGTTGGATAACAGGCAGAAGCATCAATAAATCTTGGATCAATTCCATAAAACATCCAGAAGGCACCGTTCCATCTATAACCAGAGACTTCACCATACTCGACTCGAGTTGGGTAAAACCAGAAACCATCCCCATTTTTTAGCCAAACATAAGTGTTTTGGTATAAACAATCGATTATATAGGATACAGAAGGCCTTGGTGGAATGAATGCTGGAGGAGGCGATTGTGGTTGTTGTCTCAATGGACCTTGAGGGGGAAAGAATACCATATGATTTCACTCCTTTTCTGATAGGTCTTCAACATTATATGAATAAACAACCAGAAGGTTAAAATAAGGACAGTAACCTAGGTTTAAATTAATAAAAATTCACACTTGTAAATAACTGACGCGATACTTCCATAAGGAGTATCGCTTTTTTTTACTACTAATGTAGTCAAGTTAGCTCAAGGAGGGATTTTCATATCTTCATTGAATTAACCTATTATAAAATTTTGTACAAAAATGTATAAACGGGAGGTTCAGCATGGGACGATTGAAGTATGAAGATTGGGAACAAAAGTGGAAAGAACTTTGTGATAATTTAGAGGAAGAGGGATATAACAGTTTAACTCCTGATGAAAGATTATGGTACAACACTAGAAGTGTGATTGATGCGATTAATAGTGGCGGAATAGGAAGTTATTATATAAATAAATGGTTTGAAAATATGAATGACACATTTGAGGATTTAAAAAAACTTGAGGCTGATAAAGTTATTGAGATGTTAAAACAAATTAATGAGCTTTTACCTAAAGGAACTCATCTAAAGGATGTAGAAGAAATTAGTGATATTTTTGCTGAATTAGGCGACCAATCTGAAGAGTTTCTTGAGTTCCTAGACGAGTCGAATGAAAAATTTGAAGAAGATATTGAAGAAGAACTTGAAGCGAAATTAGACGATGTAGTAAAACGCTTATTGAACTAACTGGCGCGTTAGTTCAAGAACATAAGCAGCCATTGGCTGTTTTTTTATTTAAGTATTTTGCAATTTAGTGAAAAAAGAACTTTTGAAAAAAAGAAGGTAATAAATGAATTTTATTGAATTGGTTGGAGTTATGATTTTATATGATTGGAGTTGTTTAATTGAACAAATTAAATTTTTATAAAGTAATTATTCTGTTAATAGTTAGTGTAATTTTGACTTCTATTTCACCTTTTGTTATTTCTGATACTCCAACAAAAACAAAAAAGTATGAAACGTATAAATATGAATTTGGCCTACCATTGAGTTTTGTTGAACAGGAAGTAAGAGTAATGATTTCACATGGTCAAATTGATGTAAAAAACATACGAAAAGAATTTAATCCTATTGATTATCAATTTAACATTAGCGTGTTAAGTTATTTTGTGTCAGTTTTAATAGTTTATATTGTACTATATTTAGTTACTTCGTTAAGGTTTATTAAGAAATCTTATTAAACTAACTGGCGCGTTAGTTCATTTTATCAATAAAAATTTGGGGATGATCTATTGAGAAAAACAAATATAGTTCCATGGTCAGCAGAATGGGAAGTTTCATATCGAAATGAAGCCGAAATACTAAGAGATATACTTAATGTTGAATTAATTGATATTTACCATATAGGGAGTACATCAGTTAAATCGATCGGCTTTGCAAAACCAATTATAGATATTTTAATAGTAGTAAATAATATTGAATTAATTGATCAGTATAACGATAAGATGGAATTACTTGGGTATGAACCACGTGGTGAGAATGGTATACCTGGCAGAAGATATTTTCCAAAAGGTAAAGAGAATAGAACTTATCATGTACATATCTTCCAAGTCGGAAATGAAAATATTAAGACTCACTTAGATTTTAAAGAGTATTTGATTAAACACCCTACAGATGCCAAAATTTATGGTGATTTAAAAATTAAATTAGCTAAACAGTTCCCTGATAACACCAAAGAATATCAATTAGGTAAAGAACAATTCGTAAATGAGTTAGTAAGAAAAGTTAAAAAGTGGAGTACTAAGTGTACTTCTTCTTAAACTAACTGGTGCGTTAGTTGTATAGTGTGAGCAGCCTTTGGCTGTTCTTTTTTATTGGAGTGGAGTACTGGCAGTATAGTTGAAGAAGGAAATTGTTCTTTTTTTACGAATTTTAATATTTGAAGGCATTTTTAAATTAAGGAGTGGTTATTTGTGTGTGGGATTAGAAACTAAACAAAGAGATCTAGATATTCCAAAACACCGTCAAAACCTAATAAAGGAACTTGAACTAGATTTGATAAATGATAATAATGTATTAGCTGTTTTTTACGGAGGGTCAATAGCAAATCAAAACACTGACTTATATTCGGATATAGATCTTCGTATTGTGATTAAAGATGAAGTGTTTGAAGAATATAGATTAAATAAAAAACAGAGAGCAAATAAATGGGGAAATGTTCTGTTTTTTGAAGACTTTCCATGGGCAACTTATAGTATTGCTCACTATGATTCATTTATAAAAGTTGATAGCTTTTACTATAAAACAAAAGATATTCAACCATCAGTATGGCTTCAAAATATAAAAATTGTCCACGATAATACTGGATTGGTGAAAACTGTATTAGAAAAATCAATGAGTTTATCATATAAGCCAACAATCGAAGAAGTAGATATATGGAGATCGAAATTCTTTGCTTATGTTCACGAAGCATATAGAAGAATAATGAGAAAAGAAATATATTATGCACTCCATTGTTTAGATAACCTTCGTTTATCAATGACAACAGCCTGGTATATGGAAGCAGGAATTCACCCTAATACTTTCGGAGACTGGGCTAAATTAGAAGGTAAAAGAAGTAAACTATGCGATTGGCAGTTAGCACTACTAGAACAATGGTTTAGTAACAGGCAACCGGTTGAAATAATGAGTGCAATCAAAAGTATGCTTCCCGAATTTAAAAGAGTTCATAAAAGTTTATGTAATAAACTAGGTTTAGAAGAAGACCCTGAATGGGTAGATACAATACTTAATATGGTTTAATTTAAAATAATTCCTTATTCAACAAACTGGCGCGTTAGTTGTAGATCACGATCGACTTTTTAGTCGATTTTTTTATTTTATTAAATAACAGAATAGAAATAAGAAATGTTATAATTATTCGGATAATTACTTCTAAACAAAATTGACGAGAGGGTACTAAAATGAATAATTCAACTAAGAAAATATTTAAAATATTATTTATATTCATGATTTTTTATATGATAATTAGCACGTATTTTATTAACAAAATTTCCTGGCAGTTTTTTGAGGAGTTTTTAAGAAAAGAGAAACAATTAGAATATCATGATACTGGTCACACTTTAGGTTGGTATGGACCAGATGGTCCATTAAAGTTTAAATCAAGAGGTATTAGTGATGGTGGAATTTTCAGAGAGTATGATGTTACTTTTCTTGATGAAAAAGGAAATAAAATTGAATATTCAGCATTTGAAATGTTCGGTATATTCATTGACTTATCAAACTAACTGGCGCGTTAGTTGAGGACCTTGAGTATGTATAGCGGATTACAAAGATAAAACTATTTTGTAAAAATTGTGTATCAAGTTGAAGAAGTTAAAATAATTTTGTAAATAGAAAAAAGGGCAACTTTTTCAGTTGCCCTTTTTCCATATTTAAGAGGTACGATTTTATATTATTTTTTATGATTAGTATACATTTCATTAAATGAACTTAGTTTTATTCTATGTTTATCGATGTTATTTAAAATTTCAGTTACTTTAACACTCTCTTGAAGTCCTTCAGAAAAACTACTTTTTTCTAATTTTAAGTGACTATTAAAAGCTGCTAGCCAGTTCCTTCTACCATTTGAGGTTGGGAAGAAACGGTCTTGCGAACCTGGTGGTAATACATCTCTATACGTTTCAAAATCGTTTGCTAAAATTAATAACCCCATTTTAGCAAATTCTTTCTCGGTAATGTTACCACTCTTAAATAAATCTAAACTTAAATTTTGAATTTCTTCCTTAGTACAATTAGTAACATCAATATTTTTAGCTAACTCTCCGTATTCAATATTTGAAAAATTAATTTTGTTATCTAAAGTAGATTTCGTTATATTATTCAATGAATTACTTTCGTCATATTCACTTTTATACTTACTTTTATCAATCAAATGATTAGACTTTAGACTAGAAAATGCATGATCAGAATATGAGTTAACGCGCATAAAATACCTTCTCTCTAATTATTGAATGTTTAAAGTATCACTCATTGTGTTCCATGGTGAGTTTTGTGATGTTGCTTGATATTTAAATAGACCTGATTGTTTTCCTGAAGCATTCCATTTATATAAAAATCCGTCAACAATTGTATCTCCATCGACATCTACTGGTGTAGAAGCAATTAATGTAAGAATTGTTCCATCAAAAGTAGCAGTTTTACTTGAACTATACCCTTTTTGGAAGGTAGTAATGTACATAAAGCTTCCACCATGATCTTTTGTTGTTGTTGTTTGAGATGCTGTAATTGATTCTGTTCCACCTAATTCAGATTGTACCTCTTTCACTTCTAAAGTAGTTAAAGGTGGTGCAGAAGCTGCAGAAGTTGAATTAATACTTACTCCCAATGAAACCCCTAAAATTGTTACGATACCAAAAATTTTCTTTAACATTTTATTACCCCTTATATTCTATAAATCGTACCACGGTAATCAATATTAAAAGATAATTATGGTAATTTCTACAATATATTGGAAAATAATTACAAATACCTATTTTAAGAATTAAGAAAACGCCTGTTTTCTTATACAACTAACTGGCGCGTTAGATGAAGAGCGTGAGTCACTCTTGTGGCTCTTTTTTTGTGTTAACTGGCAGATAAGGTTCAGTAGAATATGGAATAAAGTGTTAAAATGAATATAAAAATTTAAGAAAAATATTATCTTTTCATTTATATAGGCAGATAAATAAAGTTGAATAAAGTGATGCAGTTTTTGGGTTAAAGATGAATCCACGGACCTATAACCGACATATGATACAAAGGGGAAAATTTCAGTGACAAGTGATATTTATAATACAATTAGAGATGATATTTTTGAGGCAATTACTAATATATTAGGAATTAATATTTTACATTTCTCACAGATTGAATTAGGTCATATGAATTTAAAATGGAACATAGAGACAGATATAGGCAATTTATTTGTGAAGCAATTTAATAAAACGCGCTATCCTGACCAAATGATACACGAATTAGAAACTTCATTAAATCATCAATTCAATCTATATAATGAGGGCATTCCTTGCCCTGAACTATACTTACATAAAGGTAAATATGTAATTAAATCTCCAAATGGTGAGCGTTTTGTTTTAATGGGATTATGCGAAGGAAGTAATATAAAGCCCGGAACAGCGAACGAAGAACAAATGTATAGTTTAGGTAGGGTAATTGGAAAAATGCATAATATTTTAAATTCCAATAATTCAGTTCAATTACCACTTCATTGGGATATTCGATCTAAGAAAGGTATGATCGAAAATTGGCAGGAAAGATGGAGTGAAGCAATTAGTTTTGATTGTATCAATACTCTTTCAAACCTAGAAACACAAAGAAAAATTTTTGAAAAAAGTGATATAGAAATTTTCTCACAATGTGAAAAAGGTTGGACGCATTGGGATTTATTTGCAGATAACATTTTATTTAAAACTAAACGTGTTTCTGCAATTCTTGATTTTGATAGGATGCATTATGTTTATCCTGAATTTGACATCTCAAGACCTATTTTATCTTGTTGTTTAGAAAATGGAAAAATGCATATTGATAGAGTTTCAGCGTTTGTTAAAGGTTATCGAGAATATCAAAAGCTTTCAAATCAAAAATTAGTACGTTCAATAAAATTAACTTGGTGGAAAGAAGCAGAATGGGTTCGAATTGAAAAAACACAAAATTCATCCCCTTTAAAAAGGTTTGGTCAAGAGAACATTTGGGTTGGCGAAAATTGGGACGATTTAGATAGTATATTTACTAATATTTGATGAGTATGTCTTTAGCTTGTTAGTTTGAGCCTGCACTTAGAAGGATTTAGTGATATATAAAATTTATCATGTCACTAACGCATGCTTTAATTTAATAGTATTAATAAAAAATTTGGAGATGATTTATTGAGAAAAACAAATATAGTTCCATGGACAGCAGAATGGGAAGTCTCTTACCGAATTGAAGCTGAGATCCTAAAAGATATACTTAAAGATGAATTAATTGATATATACCATATAGGGAGTACATCAGTTAAATCAATCGGCTTTGCGAAACCAATTATAGATATTTTAATAGTAGTAAATAAAATTGAATTAATTGATCAGTATAACGATAAGTTGGAGTTGCTTGGGTATGAACCACGTGGTGAGAATGGTATAACTGGACGAAGATATTTTCCAAAAGGTAAAGAAAATAGAACTCATCATGTACATATCTTCCAAGTTGGAAATGAAAATATTAAGACTCACTTAGATTTTAAAGATTTTTTGATTAAACACCCTACGGATGCCAAAAGTTATGGTGATTTAAAAATTAAATTAGCAGAACAGTTCCCTGATAACACCAAAGAATATCAATTAGGTAAAGAACAATTTGTTAATGAGTTAGTAAGAAAAGTTAAAAATTGGAGTTCTAAGCGAACTTCTTATTAAACTAACTGGCGCGTTAGTTTAACAAAGACAGACTACTGTTTAGTAGTCTTTTTTTTATTTGAAGTAAAATTTAGTAAATGGTTTTCCGGAATATAATGAAAAATCACAGGAAGTAAAAATTGGGTATAGGACAAACTTGGATCGGGGAAGGCTGAATGTAAGGAGGCGATGTATGAATGGTTACTTTCGAAGTTTTATCCCTTTTGATTAGCTTTGGTATGTTTGTAATCGCCATTTTAGAATTTAAAGATAAGAATAAGAATTCTTGAACACGCTGAAAAAGCGTGTTTTTTTGATTTTATATTGAATTCCTAATTATTTTGTATAGGTTTTGATAAATGAAAAAAGGATTATTCATATGTGAGATATAATATTAAATAATTATGATTTTGAGAAATAGGTGTGATCTTATAAGAGGTGGGAAAATGTATAGTCCAGTGGAAAGAGAATTGTATTTAATAAATATAATTAACAAATTAAAGAAGTCAGATTTAATTGAAGGAATCGTTCAATTAGGATCTGGTGTGATTGGATATAAGGATGAGTATTCAGATATTGATTTAATGGTTGCGGCTACAGAGGTAGAAGGTGCAAAAAAATTAGTTGCTCAAACGCTTGGTGAAATTGGTTCTTTCTTTATTAAAGAGATAGTACTTGGAGAAAATATTTATTTGCTCATTGCTTTTGTAGAAAATGGGCTTGAATTTAATATATCTGTTTTATTGACCAGTGATTTAAATGTAAAATCACCTTTATGGAAAATACTTTTTGATCGTAAAGGTCAGGTGACGGAGAAGATGAAGGAGGAAAATGAACGATTTAACGAAAAACCAGTAAAATATGCAATTGATGAGGATATAGCTTTTGAATTTTCGTATATCCGCAAAAAGTTCAATACAGAATTAAAGCGGAATAACTTGATATATGCTTTGCAGATGCTCGAGGTAATGAGAAAACTCACTCTTGAGGTCCAGGCATTCAATGAAGAAAAGAAACTTCATCAATTTAAAGCATATGAGACATTACAAACAAACTTTATTCAAACTTTCTTAGATACATATCCGAGCGAAACAACGAAAGAATCCGTCATCAAATCAGCTAATAAAGTTCGAGATTTGTTTTACCAATGTATACAAGAAAGCTCTATTAAAACAAGTGATGACACCTATCTTTTGATAATGAAAGAGTAGTGATAAAACTGAACAAAATTCAAAGTTTTACTAATTTGTTACCCAACTAACTGGCGCGCTAGTTACATAAGTATCGACTGCTTCGGCAGTCTTTTTTCTATGTATCTGTTAGGATAGTTACTAATCAAAAGAATAAATTTTTAAAATTCTACTTCATCTTTTAAACGAATA
>Ga0102589_1003365_pt1 | contig 16752 bp, 15 predicted proteins | sample AraplaMF_Col_mLB_FD_76858 | JGI IMG/M metagenome (GOLD analysis project Ga0102589, IMG submission 76858) | Arabidopsis root microbial communities from the University of North Carolina, USA - plate scrape MF_Col_mLB | ecosystem: Host-associated > Plants > Roots > Endosphere | place: USA... | reverse complement strand
TCAGGGATGTTTTTGCAAATTGCCCTTTATTTACGAGAAATGCTTCGGAAAAAGTTGCAACATCACAACATTTTAATTCGCGGCGCTTTCTTGCTTCCTGACGCTCTCGTAAAGACGCGCACAATAAGCGGGAAAGAATTTGAAGCAGTGCAGGCAAACGGTTACGCATCATTAAAAGAATTACACGCTATTACATTAGGATCTACTGGAGAATTATCACGGCGCGGAGGTGTTACAATTGAGTTAGAATATAGGCCTGATCAAGTCGATGAAGATGGTCGTACAAATCATACAATTATGCAACATCACTTACCATTTAATTATTGCTTTTTATATGATTATGAAAATTTACATGGGCATCATTTAAATAGTTTGTCTGACTATATGGAACAAATGACAAATACGATTTATTTACAACTATTTAGTCCAATGTCAACAAGTCATTTCGCGCAGGAAGATAATCAAATTCAGCAACTTGCTGATTCAAATGGTAGAGCCCGTTATTGCGGAGCAGGAGTCGCGAAACTTATTTATCCATATGAAAATGTTCTTCGTTATTGTGCTTTGAAATGGGCTGTGCAAGGGCTAGAGGAATCGTGGCTTCATTTAGATCGACTCTTTTTAGAGAAGAAAAGTCGGTATGAGCAAGATGTTCGCCGCGGTATGCAACGTGAAAAACTAGAGCGGGGGAAAAGTTTCCTAGAGGATTTAGAACATTTAGCGACTCGTCCAGAACAAGCGCATGTATTTTATAAACAAATGTATTATGAAGCACGTGAAGGAGCAGAAGGTGGAAAAATTGGTATATCAAAGGCAAAATTGTTTCTTGATTCGGTAGAAAGTTATGTGCAGCGTACAGTGCAAAAAGATGAAGAGTTAAACCGGTTGCAGCGAGAGTGTAAAATTTCGGCTGCAAAGTTGAAAATTACGGAGCAAATGAAAGGGGAAGTAGCGCGAGTTGATCATGCGGTGCGGTTATATGCGTATGCAATTCCAAGCCGTGTACATGAGCATGTCACAACATTAGTTTATGACATAATTGAAGCAGATCGTTTTACGCCAAGTGGTTCAGAAGGACAGTCCTATCAATTAAATACGTGGTTTTTGAAGAAAACAGATCCTGTTCATCCTGTAGCTGCAAGGTATATGTTATATGAAATTCGTAAATTGTTAACTGAGAAAATGAATCGTTTACACGAAAATAATGAGCAAAAGCGTAATCTCATTCAAAATTATGATAAGAAGTTTAATGTGGGTAATATTGAAGGAACGGTAACAGCCGTCAGGCGTGTTGAACTCGCACAGCAACAAGGGTGGATTGGAAAGATATTCCATAATGAGCAGCGCTTATTCCGTAAAGAATTCCAAGATATCGCCACCCAATATGTACACAAGTTAAATGAGTACCGAAAAGAAATGTTGCTAGAACTTGTGTATCAATCATTATATCAAGCTGTAGATAAAATGATTCAATATTGGGAACGTTTCTTTGATAATTTACAAGAAACTCGTGAAAACTTATTATTAGACATTCAAAAGCGTAGTAAGGAATTTGAGGGGAAAACCAATCCAACAAATGTTTACGTATTAGCAGATGAACGAATGCAGGAAGAAATATGGAAAGACATTCATCACCATGTAAACAATGGTGTGCTGCCAAAAGAGATATCTACTGAAATTTATATGAGTTTATATCGAGAATATTGTCGGGAAGTAGGGGCGGAGGAAGGGCAATCGCAAAAAGTAGAAGATTTTTATCGAAAACATATTTTAACGTATTGTGAAAAAGAACTGCAAGAACGGTACAGAGATAAACTAGAATTAAATATTATTGAAGCACTTCGAAAAGAAGCTGCTATTCAAAGACGTGATATAACAGAGTATGTCAGTGAAAAAATAGAAGATTTATTACACCTTGCAAGTCCATTTATACCGAAAGTTTCTCATCACCGGGAATTGCAATATTGGGGTATTCATCCACTTGTTCAGAAAGAGTTAAATGAAGAAGCGCTTCAAGAGATGTTTCAAGAAAAAGAAACCGTTGATACAGATTTTTCACCGTATGAAATTGTATGTTATCGTGCACATTACGGGTTATCGCTGCCAGATTTTCCAAAGTTTTCGTCCGGGCATCTTGGAAATGGTAATGCAAACGAGAAGGGAGATTACTTTCAGGCGTATTATCGCCGCGTAAATAAATTAAACATTCGTAAATCAAATTTAACGCCGCATCTCGATAAATATTGGCATTTGCCAGCCTTTATGCCAGATTTAAATGCAACGCAAACGAAGTTAGATTATGAGAAATGTAATCGCGCTTTACTATATGCATATATATATCGCTGGATTAGCCTTGCTGCTGTGGATGGTCAGTTCGTTTACCAATATAACGGAGTGGGCCGAAGTTCTCTTATTCAATCGATGGGAAAAAATGTATCGAATGAAGGGTATAAATTGCACCGTGCGCTACTTCATAATCCATTTATTTATGAAAATATCATTTCTCGTTTTGAAGAAGAACAGGAAAAAGCATTGCAAAATGGAGGGCATTTATATACACATTCATTTGTATTAGGTGCCCAAGATATAAAATGGCTTCGGAAAGAACAAGTTCATAATATTTTAGACATTATATTGATGTATGATAAGGAAGCGAAATATGATCCAACTTTAGGGGAAACTTCTGATGAGTTATTACGATTACTCGTTGATGAAATTGAACAGTATTTTAAAGCTTATTACGGAGCTGGTGCAGAATCAATGGCCAAAAAAGAAGCAGCTTTATTTGTAAAGCAACTATGGAATCGCTCATACGCAAAAGAATTTGTCGATTCAAACAGCGCACCATATAAGAAATGGTTACACCTTCTTAATATCCAAATAGAAGAGGAAGATAGAATCACGAATGATTAAGAAAAGATTGGGAATCCTTAATCTTGGAATGTATTACTTTGAAAAGAGGGATTCTCGTGCCGTTTCTTGGAAGTGTGTACCAAGTATTTGGATTGTATGCAGAAATTTATCACGCAATGGTTTGTATGGAGAATAAAGATACGCAATCTATTGGTGATGGTAGTAGTAAAGATGAAAATGAAACTGTAGAAGAATAATAAAGAACATGCAGCAAACTGTTGCATGTTCTTCTCGTTTTCTTATAGTTTTACAACATTCTTAGGTTTTGACCTCTGTTAACTTGTTTGAATGCAATTTACTGTAACATTACTATCATTTGGTACTTCATACATTCAAATCCTTTTTCACTATTAAACCATTTTACTGTCCTGATTGTTTTCATATAAAAAACTTTTAAAAAATTCCTAAAGATGTGTTTACTATTTATATGAACCGAGCAAATATAAACATGTATTTAAATCTGTTCTCGTTTTTACGTTAAAATGGAAGATAAGAACAGTAAATATTCATTATCGTTTTTGAAACCTCAAAACAACGAAAGCCCTACCTCTCTTTCGTCCTTACGGCTCCGATGACCGTGCCAGTATGAATCGGGATATCCAAAAACAACGCTTGGATAAATGAACCTCATCGTATACTTAGAAGTATGGGAATAAAAAGTGGTGAGAATAATTCATTTAGAGGAAAAAGAATTTTTTCTTAGAGGATAATGTTCCTATAATCAAACCGTATTTGTAATCATACCATATTGAGGTACATAAAGCAAAAAAAACAAAATAGATGTTAGGCTATTTTGTCGTTTTAGGTATCTTATATAATTTAAAATCAAATTCAAAACGGATTTCTTTACCTAGCCGACTTTCGTATTTAACAAATCAATTGCCTGGTTTTCAGTAATTCCTTTAATTAAACTCAATTCACTAATTAAAATTTTTTGTGCGTTGTCTAACATTTGTTTTTCACTTGTATTAAGTGCTCTTACTTTATTCCTACGTATTAAATCGCGAACTACTTCAGCACCTTCTTGTATTTCACCCGTCTTCATTTTCTCCATGTTTTGGGTATATCTTTGCTTCCATGAGAGTGAATGATCTGATTCGCCGTACTGAAAAATAAGTAATACATTTTCTAATGTAAGCATATCGGCAATTAATCGTATACGTGCTTGTATCATTTTTTTCATCGGAATCATTACTTCCATATTACTAATTGGTATTCTTATTACATAATATTTTTGTTTTTCTCCTAGGATTTCTTTTTCTTCTATTGCTTCAATCACACCTGCTCCGTGCATTGGATAAACAATTTTATCGCCAATTTGAAACAAATAATCCACCTCCATATATGGTAACCTATCTAAGTCTATCATATATAAGATAATAAGTAAAATATTATATGTTATCACAAAATGATTATCGTAGTCAATAATTTTTGTTTGATTAGATAAAATCATTGTTCCATATTTATAAAACTAAAAAATAAAATGAGTGTATAATAAATTAAAACTCCCATCAGTGGGGAGTTACTGCTCAATAGTGCGGGATAAATAATGGATTGAAAAAATGTATGAAAGAGGTTTTCATAAAATGGTGAAATGGAGTTATTTTGTTTTCATTAATATTCTTGCTTTTATAATGATGGGACTAGATAAAAGGAAAGCAAAGAAGAAACAGTGGCGTACACCAGAGAGTACGTTATTTTTAATTGCAGCAGCAGGGGGAGGTGTTGGAGCTTGGATTGGCATGTATATGTTTCATCACAAGACGCATAAAAATAAGTTTGTGTTTGGTATTCCATTACTTGCTGCTTTAGGAGTATATGTCTTTTGGATATTATAAAAGGTTTAGATGAAAAAGTTATGTAGCGGAAAATTGTAATCAAATAGAAGGACACTTTATAATGAAGAAAAAAGAAAAGAGGGGAGTCAAATGGAAGCGCAAAAAAAAGGGATCATATATGCGGCAAGTGCATATATGATGTGGGGAATCCTGCCGCTTTATTGGAAATTGATTGACGACGTTCCTGCAGAAGAAATTTTAGCGCATCGCATCGTTTGGGCATTCGTTTTTATGTTATTCATTTTATTCATTTCTAAACGTTTTGGTCAATTTAAGAACGAGTTTGTACAACTTTTTAAACGGCCTAAATTATTCATGTCATTAACGATAGCGTCTATATTAATTAGCGGGAACTGGTTTGTGTACATATGGGCAGTCAATCATAACCACGTCATCGAAGCGAGTTTAGGTTATTATATTAATCCGCTTGTTAGTATTTTACTTGGCACGCTTGTGTTAAAAGAAAAACTTAATTTTTGGCAATACATTGCTGTAGGTTTAGCTGCATTTGGAGTTGCAATTTTGACAATTCGTTATGGATCGATTCCGTGGATTGCAATTTCGTTAGCATGTACGTTTGGATTATACGGTTTATCAAAGAAATTATTAGATTATGATTCAATGATTGGGCTGACAATGGAAACGATGATTGTAACACCGATAGCTCTTGTATATTTAGGAATGCTTGGTGCAAAGGGGATTAGTTCATTTGGGACAGTATCGATTACATCGACATTACTTCTAGCAGGGGCTGGTATTGTTACTGCACTGCCGCTTTTATATTTTGCAAAAGGTACAAAGCTTATTTCGTTATCAATGGTCGGATTTTTGCAATATATTGCACCGACAATTAGCCTTGTATTAGGAATTTTCGTCTTTCATGAACATTTTACCAATGCACACATGATCGCATTTTTCTTTATATGGATTGCGTTATTTGTCTTTTCGATAGCAAAAACGAAATTTATGTTAAATAAGCAGCCGAAATTTATAAAAAATAAATCTGCAAAAGTTTCGTAAAACGGCATAGTATTATGTATGCCGTTTTCTTTATAATGAAAGTAAGGGTATTCCATTATAAGCGGTGAGGTGCGAATTATGGAAACAATTTTACATAACAACCCATTAATGTCTGCAGTGATTGCATGGTTTTTAGCGCAATTTACAAAAGTGATCATCAACTTAGTAAAAAACAGAGAATTTGATTTTGCGAAGTTTTTTGCATCTGGCGGAATGCCGAGTTCTCATTCTTCCACCGTCACAGCATTAGCAATGGCAATCGGAATTGAAGAAGGAATGTCGAGCTCTCTATTTGCGATTGCAACGATTTTTGCGATTATTGTCATGTATGATGCATCTGGAGTGAGACTTGCTGTTAGTAAACAAGCAAAAATTTTAAATGATTTTTTCCATGGAAGACAAACGGATTATAAAAAATTGAATGAACTTGTCGGACATACGCCATACCAAGTCGTTATCGGGGCGCTTTTAGGAATTGTTGTTGCGATTTGTTATTGTTCATAAGCAAAGTAAGGAATGAACCTTACTTTGCTTTTTGTTTTGCGCATATTTACGTATGTTTTTGAATATCGTATATGGATTCAGTGAAGAAGGGGGGATATCTATGCAATTGTATGACAAAGTAAAATACGAAATGGAGCGCCAGGTTACAGCGTTACGTACGATGCAGCAAAGAGATGGAACATGGCGCTTTTGTTTTGAAGGAGCCCCGCTTACGGATTGCGCGATGATTTTCTTGTTACGTTTGTTAAGAAAAGAAAAAGAAATCGAACCATTTGTAGCAAGGCTTACTTCTTTGCAAGCAAATGAAGGAATGTGGAAGTTGTATGAAGATGAGCCAAATGGGAATCTTTCTGCTACCATTCAAGCTTATGTTGCATTGTTAGCTTCTAGAGAATATAAGAAAGAAGACAGAATTATGCGCCGTGCAGAACAATTTATTCGCGAACAAGGTGGAATTACAAATGCTCACTTTATGACGAAGTTGATGTTAGCATTGCATGGACAATACAATTATCCTCCATTGTTTCACTTCCCTATGCCTTTTTTCTTTCTACCGGATCATTCCCCGTTCAGTATGTATGAGGTGAGTAATACTGCTCGCATTCATTTCGTGCCTACGATTATTTGTATGAATAAGAAATTTGTAGTAGGAGAAATTGACGTTCCTGATTTGAATCATATAGTGGGTGCAAATAAATCAAATTGGTTTCATTCTCAGCGTTCGTCAGTTTGGCAAACCATTTTATCTGAAGGAAAAAAGCTAATTTCGTATCCGTATACACTTCATCAAAAAGGGTATAAAGCAGCGGAACGTTTTATGTTAGAACGTATAGAAGGAAATGGAACACTTTACACTTATGCGAGCGCTACTTTTTATATGATTTATGCCCTCCTTGCTCTCGGTCATTCTATACATTCTCCTATTATCGAGAAAGCTGTATTAGGGATACAGTCGTACATATGGAATACAAAAAATGGTGCCCATTTACAAAACTCACCTTCAACCGTGTGGGATACTGCTCTTTTAAGTTACGCTTTGCAAGAAGCAAATGTGTCAGAAGAGGATGCGATGATTGAACGAGCAAATCGTTATTTATTAAGGAAGCAGCATACCTCTTACGGAGATTGGCATGTTCATGCACCTTCTTTACCTCCTGGCGGATGGGGGTTTACTGATACGAATACGATTGTACCAGATTGTGATGATACAATAGCAGCGCTGCGTTCACTTACTTCTATCACAAAGAAAGATAAGAAAGTGAAACGAGCTTGGAATGAAGGGATACATTGGATTCTTGGAATGCAAAATAAAGATGGGGGTTGGGGAGCATTTGAGAAGAATGTTGATAAGCATATGTTTATGCATATTCCTCTCGATAGCGCAGAAGATATGATTCTCGATCCGTCTACAGCAGATTTAACAGGAAGGGTACTTGAATTTTTTGGAACGTATGCACCGGATGAAATAAACAGTTATGATTTACACCGTGCAATGCAGTGGCTTTTACGTAATCAAGAACAAAATGGTTCTTGGTATGGAAAATGGGGAGTTTGTTACATATATGGTACATGGGCTGCTGTAACAGGTCTGCGGGCAAATGGTTTACCAAATAATCATCCAGCAATAGAAAAAGCAGTACGGTGGTTAGAGATGATTCAACATCGTGATGGAGGCTGGGGGGAATCGTGCAAAAGTAGTAAGGAGAAACGATTTATTTCAACGTCTTTTAGTACACCTTCTCAAACTGCATGGGCTCTAGATGCGCTAATTGCTGTATGTGATATGGAAACACCATCTATTCAAAACGGAATCAATTATTTGTTAGAAAACGCCTTTCATAATATTGAATATCCGACTGGAGTAGGACTTCCCGGAGAGTTTTATATTCGTTATCATAGTTATCATCGTTTATTTCCTTTACTGACCTTTGCACATTATGTGAAAAAATACAAAAAATAAACCGAGACATATTCTCGGTTTATTTTTTGTTTGAGTGACCTTTTTGACGCGCATCTGCAGCATCTGCACGCGCTTGTGCTTCTAAGTCATCTTGATCAGCAAGTTCTCGAGAAAATGCAACATCAATACCGTCAGATACTTTGTTTTGCTGTACATTCTTATTTTTCATTTCACACAATCTCCTTGTGCTTTGCTAAGTTGCAATTATAGTGTGACACAAATAGACTTTTTTATACAAAAAGGAAAATGAAATACAAAAGACGAAATATATAGAAAATATATTGGAAAGTAGGGGAGAAGAATGAACTTTTTAGAGGGGAAGACAGCTGTTGTCACTGGTGCGGCGCAAGGAATTGGAAAAGAAATTGCACGTGTATTTTGCACTTTAGGAGCAAAAGTATTACTAAGTGATATGAATCAAGAAGGTCTAAATAGTGCAACATCTGAATTGTTACAGGAAGGATATGATGTAAGGGCGTATGTTTGTGATGTAAGCAGTCATACAGATGCAAAATCATTAATTGAGTATGCCATTCAAACATACGGTGAGTTACATATTTTAGTAAATAATGCAGGGATTACACGAGATGCAATGCTGCATAAAATGGAAAAAACAGCATGGGAACAAGTGCTGCAAGTAAATGTAACAGGGGTATTTAATTGTATGCAACCAGCGCTTTTACATATGCGTAAACAAGAATATGGACGCATTATTAATATTTCTTCGATTAGTTGGCAGGGAAATATTGGCCAAGCAAACTACGCTGCTGCGAAAGCGGGTGTAATTGGATTAACAAAAACAGCATCAAAAGAAGCAGCTGGATTTGGTGTTACATGTAATGCAATTTGTCCGGGATTCATGGATACCGATATGACGAAAGCTATACCGGACAAAGTAAAAGAAAAGATGATTGCCGCAATTCCAGCAGGGCGAATTGGAACGCCGCATGACATTGCACATGCAGCTGCCTTTCTAGCGTCAGACTTTGCTTCCTATATTACTGGAGAAGTGTTAAATGTAAGCGGGGGATTGCAAGTATAAAGATTGGTGAGCGGTTTGTAGAAGCCGCTCACCAATCTTATTAAATGAAGAAGGTCTTGCCAATTGGCAAGACCTTTCTTCTAGTTTAAGTTAATCCAAACGCTTTTTACTTCTGTATAGTTATTTAACGCATAAGAACCCATTTCGCGTCCTAGACCTGATTGTTTATAACCTCCAAACGGAGATGCTGCATCAAAGACGTTATAACAGTTTACCCATACCGTTCCAGCTCGCAATTTATTTGCGACATAATGCGCATTTTTCATGTTTTCTGTCCACAACCCAGCTGCTAATCCATATGCTGATTTATTAGCACGTTCAATCACTTCGTCAATGTCATCAAATGGCATTGCAGCAACGACAGGGCCGAAAATTTCTTCTTTTGCAATCGTCATTTCATCTTGTACAGCTGCGAAAATTGTTGGAGAAATGTAATAACCATTTTCGAAAGGTTTCGTTCCGCCAACTAATACTTCTGCGCCTTCATTTTTTCCTTTTTCGATATAGCTCATCACTCGGTTTTGTTGTTCTTCTGATACAAGGGGACCAATTGTTGTTTGCGGATCTAATCCAGCACCCTGTACTAAACTTTTGGAATACAAAGCAAGATCTGCGACAACATTATCATACATTTTCTTTGGAATAAATAGGCGAGATCCAGCGCAACATACTTGCCCTTGATTAAACATAACGCCCGAAAGTGCAGCTGGGATTGCGCGAGACAAATCAGCATCAGGTAAAATAATATTTGGCGATTTACCACCAAGTTCTAATGTTACACGTTTTAAAGATTGAGATGCTTCTTTCATAATGTGTTTTCCAACATCAGTTGAGCCTGTGAATGCAATTTTATCGACGAGAGGGTGACTGACAAGAGCTTGACCAGCTGTTTCTCCGTATCCAGGTACAATGTTAATTACACCTTTTGGAAATCCAGCTTCTTCAATTAGTTCAGCTAAATAGAGTGCGGAAAGGGGAGTTTGTTCGGCTGGTTTTAGTACAACAGTACATCCAGTAGCTAGTGCTGCACCTAGTTTCCACATCGCCATTAAAAGAGGGAAGTTCCAAGGGATAATTTGACCAACGACACCCACTGGTTCATGGCGTGTATAATTGAAGTAATCTCCTGAAACAGGGATCGTTTGACCAACTAATTTTGTTGCCCAGCCAGCATAATAACGCATATGTTCAATTGCAAGAGGAATATCTGCAGTTGTTGTTTCTTGAATCGGTTTTCCATTATCTAAAGTTTCAAGCTGTGCAAGCTCGTCTTTATGTTTTTCCATTAAATCGGCAAGCTTGTACATGAGACGGCTGCGATCAGCACCGCTCATACGTGACCATGGACCTTCATCAAATGCGAGGCGTGCTGCTAAGACGGCTTTATGAATATCTTCACGGCCACCTTCGTATACAATCGCTAACGTATCTCCAGTTGCTGGATTTGGTGTTTTAAATGTTTTCCCTGAAGCGCTTTCGATAAAAGCTCCATTTACATATAACTTTTTTGTTCCTTGCAAAAAATTCTCTACTTTTTCATGAAGGTTCACAGCTAGTTGACTCATTGTATAACCCCCTTAAAAATATATAATGTAAACGCAGCAAAATACTACGTTTATTCCAAATAAAAGAGGAGGTGTCAGATAAACTAGGTGAATGACATCTAATTTCAATCGTAACTTAAAAAATCAGAAATTTCAATCTTTATTTACGTTGAAATTGTTAAAAATATGTAAAATTTTTGATGTGAGGTTCATCCCCGTAACATGGAGGTGATTTATTGAAAAACGGAACGGAGAGTGGCGACTCCCGCGGAAAGCGTCCACTCGGAGTGGAGTGAACATCTTGTATGTCACCCTGTCTTTTGGTGATAAACCAAAAGTAAGTAAAATGTTTTTCGGAAAAGGTGTTCATTTTGTTTTTTTGTAGGAAAAACTATACAAAGAATGTTATAATAATACACCGTGGAAGGAGGGGAAAGAAATGAATCGACATCATGATGATCCACGTTTTCGTATTGCACATCGTGAAGCTTGGATTGGAATTGGACTTGCTGTTATCAACTTTCTGTTATGGTACGGATTTGCATATGGATTAGGTAGCGGTAATCCAAAAGAGTATACATATGTATTAGGATTTCCAGCCTGGTTCTTTTATAGTTGTATAGTAGGATTTGTTGTAATGGTTTTACTTATTATCTTTGTTGTTCGTTTCGTATTTCAAGATGTTTCGTTTGATGAGGAAGAAAAGAGTGAGGAATGAAAATGAACTGGTATGTAATTATTCCAATGATGTTATCTTTTATCGTTGTATTTTTAATTGGTGTATATGCATCGAGACGTGTGCAAGCAACTGCGCATAACAAATTTTTGCAAGAGTATTTTCTTGGTGGCCGCGAACTAGGCGGATTATTATTAGCAATGACGATGATTGCCACTTACGGAAGTGCAAGTAGCTTTATCGGTGGACCTGGCATTGCCTACAATATGGGTCTTGGTTGGGTATTATTGGCGTCTATTCAAGTTGTAACGGGTTATATTGTTTTAATTGTACTTGGAAAGAAATTTGCGATTATTGCAAGGAAAATGGAAGCTATTACGTTAATTGATTACTTGAAAGGAAGATATAATAATAAAGTTGTTGTTATTTTATCAGCACTATGTATTATTATTTTTTTGTTTTCAGCAACTGTTGCGCAGTGGGTTGGCGGCGGAAGATTAATTGAGTCATTAACAGGTATGTCATATACAACGTCCTTATTTCTATTTACGTTTTTTGTACTTGTCTATGTTTTAATGGGTGGTTTTCGTGCTGTTGCGCTTTCAGATACAATACTCGGTCTTATTATGTTAGTTGGTACGACAATTATTTTAATTGGTACAATTGTTGCAGGCGGTGGTATTTCAAATATCATGCAAGAGCTTGTACAAATTAATCCAAATCTTTTAACGCCATTTGGAGCAGATGGTAGTTTAACAAAAGTGTATGTGTCATCATTTTGGATTTTAATTGGTGTTGGAGTAGTTGGCTTGCCGCAAATTAGTGTGCGTGCTATGTCTTATAAAAATTCAAAAGCGATGCATCAAGCTTTAATTATCGGTACTGTTGTTGTTGGTACAATTATGATTGGCATGCATTTAACAGGTGTATTCGCTCGTGTCGTTTTGCCAGGAGTGGATGTACCGGATAAAGTAATGCCGTTGCTTGCGATGAAAGTATTGCCGCCATGGCTCGCTGGTATTTTCTTAGCAGCTCCAATGGCAGCTATTATGTCGACAGTGAACTCATTATTGTTACTTGTGAGTTCTTCCATTATTAAAGATATTTATGTAAATTATATAAACGAAAATGCTGCGGATCAAACAGTAAAACGTGGAACACTCTGGATTACAGCAATTGTTGGCCTACTTGTTTATGCTGCAGCGATTAAACCGCCTGATTTTTTAATTTGGTTAAATTTATTTTCCTTTGGTGGTTTAGAAGCAGCATTTATTTGGCCACTTGTACTTGGATTGTATTGGAAAAAAGGAAATGCTGCCGGGGCACTTGCTTCTATTATTGTTGGAGTAGGTTCTTATATGGGATTTCATTTGCTTCTCCCTAATCCTTTTGGTATTCACACGGTCGTATTTCCGGTCTGTTTAGCACTTATTGCATATATTATAGGAAGCATGTTGTTTTCACGTAAGTTGCAACAAATTTGATAAAAAGAGAATATTATGAAACGTACTATAGAAAGAAGAGGCTACTATGTCAAATATGAGGGCATAGTGCCTCTTCTTTTTATATTATTTAGTGCATATTCAGTGTTTAGAAAGGTAGTCTATGATGTATAAAATATTAAAGGAACGTATTAGGATTGACAAACAAAGCTTTTTCAACTAATGCGTGCTTTAATTGAATGGGTTTATATAAGGTAAATGGATGTTTTGCAATTGTATGCAATATGATAGAATAAAATGATAATTATGAAATATTAAAAAGTGGTGGGGGTTGGAAAATGAAGTTGAATAAAAAGGTATTTGAAATAATAGATTCTGTAGAAAACTTAGATGATGGATTTGAAGATATATTAGAGTTATCCATGAAATGTAAGTTTTCTAATTGCACTCATACAACAGAGCCTGGCTGTGCAGTTAAAAAAGCGATTTCTGAAGGCGTTTTCTCAGTGGAAAGCTTTAATAACTATTTTAGAGTTAAAAACGAAGCAATATATGTTTCTGAACAAAAGAATAAAACGAAGGCTATTGATTACATGAAGCAACTGAAGCTTTTTCAACGGTCTTAGAGGCTGTCTAGAAAGGCACATAAATGCCTTTTGAAGCCAGTCTTTTTTTCGTTTTCGACCGTTCTTTGCAATATATCGGCGATTCGACATGAAATAAAGTTTCACTTTATCGTAGTACTCTACAAAATGATTGTTCCCAAAGCGTCTTTGGCGGATTACCTTTTATTTATAATGTTTTATGTATGAAATTAAAAATGCTCATAATTTACTTCTGCATACTTTTCTTTGTTCATATAGTAATAGCAATTGATAGGATGGAGTTGAATGCCTTGAAAAAAGTACTGTTTCTTGGAGATCCAGGTATTGATGATTCATTGGCAATCATTTACGGTTTATTACATCCTGATATTGATATTGTTGGCATTGTGACAGGATATGGAAACGTTACACAAGAACAAGCCACAAATAATGCAGCATATTTATTACAAATAGCTGGAAGAGAAGATATTCCAATTATTAATGGAGCAAAGATTCCTTTATCAGGAGAATTTATAACATATTATCCAGAAATACATGGGAAAGAAGGATTAGGTCCTATTCGGCCACCTGAAACGGTTAAAGCGAATGTGAGGCCGTTTTGTGAAATATTTGAGATTATTAAAAGATACAAAGGGGAGCTAATTATCGTTGATGCAGGGCGCTCAACAAGTTTAGCAACGGCTTTTATTTTAGAAAAAGAACTGATGAAAAGTGTAAAAGAGTATTACATAATGGGGGGAGGGTTTCTTGTCCCAGGCAATGTTACTCCTGTTGCAGAAGCAAATTTTCACGGAGATGCGATTGCTTCAAATTTAGTAATGCAATATGCTGAACATGTTACGTTAATCCCGCTAAATGTAACGAATGAAGCAATCATTACGCCTAATACTGTTATATATATCGCAAAGAAGACAAAAACAAATTTTAATGAATTGATTGAACCCATTTTTAATTATTATTACGCTGCTTATAAAAAATTAAATCCTAAAATAGGAGGAAGTCCGATTCATGATGTTGTCACAATGATGGCTGTTGCGAATCCTTCTTTGATGGAATATGTATATCGTCGTGTTCAAGTTGACGTAGATGGTCTTGCAAAAGGGGAAAGTATTGCTGATTTTAGACCGAAGCCAAGTGCAGAGGCGATGAAAAATTGGGTGAGAATCGGCTGGAAGTTACACTATAAGAAATTTCTTGAAGATTTTATTCGGATAATGACATAGACAATGAGCAAGTTTACAAGTTACAATAGAGGCAATCTACAGATTGCCTCTATTGTTTTGAATATGAATTATATAATAGATTAAAAGAGAAAATTTAGGAGAGGAATTCCATTTGAGAACAATTGGATTGTGTGTGGGGATAATTGGTTTATTCGCATTTATTATCTCGGGTAATTTTTTAACAAAAAAAGTATGGAGTTCAAATTATGATGATGCACAGTATGTTGCGTCATTTGTAGAAGAAAATAAAGAGCAAAAAAACAGCGCATTGTTAGTAAAACGAAATGATAAATTGGTGTATTCTGTAAATTCTAATGTTGTATTACCTGTAGCGAGTACGATGAAGCTTATTGTAGCATTAGAATTTACAAAACAAGTTGGAGAAGGAAAAATTGATCCAAATGAGCTTGTATCATTGGCTGATGTAAATCATTATTATATACCAAAGACAGACGGCGGTGCCCATGAAAGATGGCAGAAAGTTTTAATGAAAAAAGGTCTTATAGAGGAAAATGCTGTTACGCTAGAAGAAATTGCAAGAGGAATGATGAAATTTAGCTCAAATGCAAATACAGAGTATTTAATGGATCGTCTTGGTATTGACAATATTAATGCAAATATAAATAAACTAGGATTGCCATCACATCAGCCATTATTTCCAATCGTTGCATCTTTGTATATTCCGGGATATTTACACAAGGAATTGCATGTTCCGAAACAGCAACTAGAAAGTAAGTTGAAAAATATGTCGCAAGAAGAATATCGTAAATATGCGATGTTAATGCATGAGCGTTTAAAGAAAAAAGGCTCGCAGTTGGAAAATGAAATTCCACTTTTCTTAGGAGAAAAGTATGAAAAAATATGGTCAGATAGATTTCCGGCCGCTTCTGCGAATGACTATATGATTTTATTAGAGAAAGCAAATCATAAGAGGAATCTTACAAAAGAAGAAGAGAAAGAATGGGCACAACTTGTAGAATCAGATATGCAAGGGAAAAAGTATCGCCAAGTTTTTCGACATGCTGGTCAAAAAAACGGCTATACACCATGGGCATTATCTAAAGCTGTATATGCTACAGATAAACAGGGGAACTGTACAGAAATTGTCTTTTTGGCAAATGATGTAAATGAAGACGACAGTGCTGAATTACGTAAACATTTACTTAATTTGCATTTTCAGATATTACAAAGCGACAAATATAAAGCAACTATTATTAAGTAAAACCGATGTGTATGCATCGGTTTTTTTTCTTTGGATAAACACATTATTTTAAGTAGCTGGGTATGATGATTAATAATCAATAGACGAGGGGAGCTATTTGAAATGCAGGAGGGGAGAGAGAAGCTTTTGCAACGGGAAGGAGTAGTCTTTCCTGGTAAGACATATGCAGATTGTATACTGCAAAACATATTCTATTTTCAGAGAAATTATTTGTTAAATGACATGTTTCGTATACATCATGCACATGTCATTATGTTGGAAGGAGAAGGTTTGTTAAAAAAACAAGATGCTAAAAAAATTGTAATGGCAGTAGAAAAAGTAAAAGCGATCCCATTAGACAAGCTTGTATATAGTAAAGAGCATGAAGACCTCTTTTTTTTAGTTGAGCATCTGATTCAAGAAGAAGCAGACAGTGATTGTATTAGCAATATGCATATTGGGAGAAGTCGAAATGACATGGGAGTGGCGATGTATCGGATGAGCTTACGACGTTATTTACTCCGATACATCGAACATTTTATGTTACTGCAAGATGGTATTCTAGAGCAGGCCGATGAGCATATGGAAACGATTATGCCAGCATATACGCATACACAGCCAGCACAGCCAACAACGTTTGGACATTATTTACTTGCCATCTATGATATGATGGGGCGTGATACGGAGCGTTTATGGAGCGCGTATCGTGCTGTAAATCAATCTCCTTTAGGGGCAGCGGCGCTTGCTACAACGAGTTTTCCAATTAACCGAAAGCGCGTTGCGG
>Ga0102589_1003364_pt1 | contig 16752 bp, 13 predicted proteins | sample AraplaMF_Col_mLB_FD_76858 | JGI IMG/M metagenome (GOLD analysis project Ga0102589, IMG submission 76858) | Arabidopsis root microbial communities from the University of North Carolina, USA - plate scrape MF_Col_mLB | ecosystem: Host-associated > Plants > Roots > Endosphere | place: USA... | reverse complement strand
GTGCGGTCTGTGCCACCTCGGCAGCGATGGCGATGTGCGACCACAGTGGCAGGGAAGCGGCGATGGCGGTGAGCGCGAAGCGTGTGCCCATGAGAAGCAGTTCCTTTCAGGTATATCGCTCGGAATGAGTCGTTCATCCCGTAGGCCACCCGAAAAGCGAAAACCCCTCACGGTACTGGCACAAAAATCTCTATCGAGGAAAGAAGGCGATAGCTGGATCAGCGGCGCACAACCACCCAGTAGCGCGTCCACATCTGGATATCCACAGGCAGCAGGTGCGGCAGCGCGGTGATAACGCGGTCGGTGTCGTCGAGCGGGAACACGCCGGAGATGCGCAGTCCCGCTGCCGCCTCGTTGCAGGCGAGCCGGCCACGCCGGTAGCGCGACAACTCGGCCAGGAAGGTGTCGAGCCGCATGTCGTAGACGGCCAGCATGCCCTGCGTCCACGAGATGTCAGTGGTGTCTGCCACGTCGAGCGCATCGATATGCAGGCGCGTGAAGCGCGTGCGTTGCCCCGCCTGCAGCACGGTGACGATATCGGGCGCATCGGCGGGCCGCACTTCTACCGCGCCTTGCTGCACGCTCACGACGGTCATGCCGTCTTCCTGCCGCACGGTGAAGCGCGTACCGAGCGCGCGCAACATGCCTTGCGCGGTGGCCACGCGGAACGGTCGATGGCTCGGATCTGCAGCGGTGTCGATCGCAATCGCGCCGGCACGTAGCGTGACAAGACGCTGCGTGGCACTGAAATCGATGGCGATGGCCGTACCGGTGTCGAGATCGACGACGGTGCCATCGTCCAGCCGAACCTGGCGACGTTCGCCGATGCCGGTCACATGATCGGCGCCCCAGGTTTCCATCGGCATCGCACGTTGAAGCTGCCACGCGCCGGTGCAGGCGAGCGTGGCCAGTGCCAGCGTCATGGCGCGGCGACGGCCAGGATTCGACGGCGGACGGCCCAGCGTCGAATGCGCCACGGAAGCCGGCACATTGCCAAGCGCGGCGGAGAACGCATGCAGGTGCTGCCATGCGCGTTCATGATCGGGATGTTCGGCGCGCCATCGCGCGCAGGCCGCTTGCGTGTGCGCGGTCACCTCGGGTCCCATCAGCGCGACCATCCACGCCGTTGCACGCATCGTGATGGCGGTGGCAATGGGCGGATGCGGCGAAGCGGGGAGCGCGGTCTGGATCATGCGGGGGCGAGTGCGAGTGTGGCGATGGGAGGCGGTGGACGCTTCAGGCAGCGAAGCAGCACAGGTGCAGCGCCTTGACGATATGGCGCTGCACGGTGGCAATCGATATCGACAACTCGGCGGCGATCTCGGCTTGCGGCATGCCATCGATCTGGAACAGCAAGAAGGCGCGGCGCACGGCAGCAGGCAGCGAGGATAGGCGGCGATCGATCTCGATCAGCGCTTCCAGAATCAGTGCGCGCGTCTCGGGATCGGGCGCTTCGGCTTCGGGCAGGGCAGCCAGGGCTTCGAGGTAGGCGGCTTCCAGTTGCTGGCGGCGATAGAAGTTGCTGACGATGCCGCGCGCCACGGTGGCGAGGAAGGCACGCGGCTCGCGCGCCGCTACTGGCGTTTCGCGCGAAAGCAGCCGAAGGAATGTGTCATGTGCCAGGTCCGCCGCGTCACCCGCACTGCCGACACGCCGGCGCAACCATCCCTTCAGCCAGCCATGATGGTCGGCATATAGCGTATGGATTTCGTCGGTGAGCGGGCGCTCGGCGGTGGGCATGCAGCGGACAGACAGCGCAACGGAAAGAGCGACATTGTAGATCTAAATGATAATGAGTCGCAATATCGATTGATGCTGTTGTGGCCGTGGCACAGAGCTTGCAGAAAGACATCACCCCCGCAACTTCGCCACACCGCTTCGATGGCCTTATCCGCGTCTCAACTCGTTCTCCACGCCAAGCAGCTTGAAATCGAGGCCGTGCGCCTGATGGCGAGTCGCGTGGAGCTGGCGGACCTGATCGGCCAGTTGATTCACACGCTGCAGCGCGAGCGTGGGGCAAGCAGTGTGTTCCTCGCGTCGGGCGGACAGCGGATGGCGATGGAGCGCGAGGCAGCCATGGCGGAGTCGATCCGTATCGAACAGCGGCTGGGCGAGCGCTTTGCCAGTCAGCTCGATGCGTCGCACAAGGGCAGCGCCTCGATGGTGACGTTGATGGCCTGGGTGCAACTGGATTTGGCTACGCTTGCCGGCCTGCGCGCCAGCATCGGCCAGTGCCAGGCCAGCGCGCTCGATGCCGTGGCGGTGTTCAGCCGCCTGATCGCCGCATTGCTCGAACTGATTTTTCATCTGGCCGATGTGGCGATGTACCCCGGCATCTCTCGACCGCTGGTGGCATTTGTCTATCTGCTACAGGGCAAGGAAGCCGCAGGGCAGGAGCGTGCCGTGGGGGCGCAGATGTTTGCCTCGGGCACTTGCACGGAAATCCAGCAGCAGCGCGTGCTGCATCTGATCGAGGCGCAGCGCCGCAGTTTCCGCGTGATGGAGCAGTTTGCCGATCCGCCATTGCTGGTAGCGTGGCAGGGCCAGTCGCGCAGCCCAGCCGTGGCCGACCTGGAACAGTTGCGGCACGTGCTGCTGACGGCGACACCGGTTGCTGCGCTCGACGCCGAGCGCAGTGAGCGATGGTTCGAGGTCTGCAGTCAGGTGATTGCCGGCATGTGGCGGCTGCAGATGCAACTGGTGCAGGAGCTGCGCGCCGCGTGCGAGGCCGAGATCGAGTCGTCGCAGGCCGATCTGCAGGATTCGGCGGGTTTGCTGCGGCGCTTGCTCGACAATCCGCCGCCGCACACGCATGCGGTGGAGTTGTTCTTCGACGCGGCCGGACATCCCGACGCCGCACCCGTGTTGCCCGGCATGCCCAGCGACGCATCGGGCAGTGCGGACTCCGCGACGGTGGCATCACTCAAGGGACTGCTGCAGAAGCAGGCCGCACGCCTCACACGTACCGAAGTGGAACTCGATGCCGCGCGGCGCGCGCTCAAGGAGCGCAAGGTGATCGAGCGTGCCAAGACAGCGCTGATGGCGCGTACCGGGATGAGCGAGGACGAAGCCTTCCGCACCTTGCAAAAAGCGGCGATGGACAACAACCGCCGACTCGCCGATGTGGCGGAAGCCACACTGGCACTGCCGGACATCGCGCTACCACCGTTGCCCGGGGGGCCTGACTGAAATTCGCGGCTTGAGCGCACCACGATTGACGCTGCGCGTGCGGTGTGACCCGCGTGCGCACCAAAAGCGGGCCAATTGTGCACCGCAACGGGGGCGAGGGTTTGCCGCCCTGCAGGCTTTGCCCGGTTCAGCCATGGGCACGGTTCGTGCGACGCAACAGACAAAATCAAGTGGTCAAGGATGACGACGTCCTGTCCCGCGCGGTGAGCCACCGTGGGGAGAGGGGCGTCGTTTTTTTTTGCCTTGCCCGAATGCCTGTCCGCCAACGAGAAAACGAGGAAATTCCATGGCCTATCTCGCCCCCGCCGAGTTCGTGACCAAGATGGTCGATGCCGGAGAGTCGAAGTTGCTGATGTCCACGCGCGATACGCTGATCCGCGCGTACATGGCTGGTGCCATTCTTGCCCTGTCCGCCGCGTTCGCGGTGACCATCACCGTCAATACCGGCAATGCACTGGTCGGCGCGCTGCTGTTTCCGGTGGGCTTCTGCATGCTGTACCTGATGGGATTCGATCTGCTGACGGGCGTGTTCACGCTTGCGCCGCTGGCCGTGCTCGACCGCCGCGCGGGCGCAACCTGGGGCGGCGTGCTGCGCAACTGGTCGCTCGTCTTCCTCGGCAATCTCGGCGGTGCGATCACCGTGGCCCTGTTCATGGCCATCATCTTTACCTTCGGGTTCTCTGAAGCCCCCAACGCGGTGGGCCAGAAGATCGGCCATATCGGCGAGGGCCGTACGCTGGGCTACGCCGCACACGGCGCCGCCGGCATGCTGACGCTGTTCATCCGCGCCGTGATGTGCAACTGGATGGTGTCCACGGGTGTGGTGGCCGCCATGATGTCGACGTCGGTGTCGGGCAAGGTCATTGGCATGTGGATGCCGATCACGCTGTTCTTCTATATGGGCTTCGAGCATTCCATCGTGAACATGTTCCTGTTCCCGTCGGGCCTGATGCTGGGCGGCAACTTCACGATCATGGACTACATGATCTGGAACGAGATTCCTACCGTGCTCGGCAACCTTGTGGGCGGCCTGACCTTCGTGGGTGCCACGCTGTACAGCACCCACTACAAGACGGCCCCCAAGCGCGTGATCGGCTGAGATTCCGGCTGAACTCCCGCTGATCGTCCTCGCATGCGCGGCACGCTTTCGATCACCGTCGGCCAGCATTCCGATGCAGGTCGGAAAGCGGTCAACCAGGATTTCCATGGCGTGACGATGCCGGCCGGACAGCAGCGCATGACCAAGGGCATCGTACTGGCGCTGGCCGATGGCATCAGTTCCAGCGCGGTGAGCCAGGTGGCCAGCGCCGCGGCCGTGCGGACGTTCCTCGAGGATTACTACTGCACGTCCGAGGCGTGGACGGTGCGGCGCGCGGCGCAACGCGTGCTGGCTGCGGTCAACGCATGGCTCTACGCGCAGACGCGCCGCAGCGACGCGCGCTTCGATGCGGATCGTGGCTACGTCTGCACGTTCAGCGCGCTGATCTTCAAGGCGCGCGAGGCCCATGTGCTGCACGTGGGCGATGCGCGCATCTATCGCCTGCACCCCCAGCGGCTCGAACAACTCACGGACGATCATCGCGTGCGGGTGTCGTCCGCCGAGTCGTACCTGAGCCGCGCACTGGGCGCCGGACCTGCCATCGAGATCGACTACCGCAACTGGGAGGTGGAGCCGGGCGAGATCTACCTGCTGGCCACCGATGGCGCCTACGAACACCTCGACGCCGCCGATGTGCATCGTGCGCTGGGCACTCATGGCGAGGATCTGGACGCGGCAGCGCGCATGCTGGTGGATACGGCAATCGAACGTGGCAGCCAGGACAACGTCACGCTGCAGATCGCGCGCATCGATGACCTGCCGGACCTCGACGCGCCCGGCGTGCTTGCGCAGGGCGAGCGGCTGGCGTTGCCGCCGCCGCTGACCCCGCGTATGCAGTTCGAGGGTTACACCATCGTCAGGGAGATCCACACCAGCGCGCGCAGCCATGTGTATCTCGCGGTGGATGATGGCAATGGCCGCTACGTGGCATTGAAGACCCCTGCTGTGGATCGCCATGACGATGCCGCGCATCTCGACGGATTCCTGCTGGAAGAATGGGTGGCGCGACGCATCGACAGCCAGCACGTACTGCGCCCCCACACCGTGGAACGGCCGCGCCGCTACCTCTACGTGGCGATGGAATACGTGGAGGGGCAGACGCTGGCGCAGTGGATGATCGACCATCGCGCGCCCGCGCTGGACGAGGTGCGTGCCATCGTCAATCAGATCGCGGCAGGGCTGCGCGCGTTTCATCGGCGCGAGATGCTGCATCAGGACCTGCGTCCGGAGAACGTCATCATCGACCGCGCCGGCACGGCCAGGATCATGGATTTCGCCACCGTTCATGTAGCGGGGCTGGCCGAGGGCACGCGCCATCCGCTGGCCATCATGCCGGTGGGCACGCTGCAGTACGCGGCGCCCGAGTACTTTTTGGGCGAGGGCGGCACGCCGGCGTCCGATCTCTACTCGCTGGCCGTGCTGGCCTACCAGATGCTGACCGGACAACTCCCTTACGGATTGCAGGTGACGCAGGTGCGCAGTCGGGCCGATCTGCGGCGGCTGCGTTACGTGCCGCTGCGCGAGCGGCGTGCCGACCTGCCGCAGTGGGTGGACGGCGTACTACGCCGCGCGCTGCATCCCAATGCCGCGCAACGGCACGAGGCGCTGTCCGAGTTCGTCGAGGCCCTGCGTGCGCCGGGGCGCGATGTGCTGCAACGCCTGACGCCCCCACTGATCGAACGCCATCCGCTGCGGTTCTGGCAGGCGCTCTCGCTCGGCCTGGCCGTGATGGTCGTGCTGCTGCTCGGTTTGCGCGCGGCAGGCGTCTAGACAGGCACCTGATACGTCTCCCCTCGCAAGTTGCCCCTCATGAGTGGGGCAGAACGGCCGTTAGCCATGCTATCTCTTCCTGTGGAGTGCGCCCGGCAAGGTAGCAACCGCCCGAGATACGCGAAAACCACCCGGTTTCCCACGTAGAATGCGGCTGGCCGCCGTGATGTATCGGCGCACTGTTTTGTCATCTGGATGCCTGTCGATCTCGCCACTCTTTATTTCCTAGCCATTGGCACACTGCTGGCCAGCGCCGGCATGATGTTCTGGGAGTTCCGGACCCACCCCACGCGCAGCCGTGAACTGCGCATCCTGGCGTCCGGCTTTGCCACGCTTGCAGTAGGCTGCACGGCAGTCCTGTTCCGCCGCGAACTGCCCGGCGCGCTCGGCTCCGCCCTGAGCAACCTGATCATTCTGAGCGGCTACCTGCTGGTGCTGGCCGGCGTGGCCGCACTGAGCGGGCGGCAGCATCGCAAGGGATCGCTTGCCTTGCTGGCCGGCATGGCCGGTATCTGGGCGGTCTGGGGATCACAGTGGCTCGACGTGATCTGGGCGCATGTGAGCGCCTTGCCGATTGCCGCCATTGCGGCCATGACCGCATGGGAAATGCATCGGTGCCGCGCGTTGAAGTCGCGCGCGCAGCACATCGTCGTGGCGGTGACGAGCTTGCACGCCGTTCTGTACGCGGGCCGCGCGCTGGTGCTGCCATGGTTCGTCGCCGACTATCCCGGCATCCTCGCGCTCTCCAGCAAGATCACCATCTACGAAGGCGTGCTGTATTCGGTCATCCTGCCGATGACGCTGCTGAAGCTGATCCGCGATGAAACGCACGGGCAGTTATTGCGCGAGTCGCAGACGGATTACCTGACGCGCCTCGGCAATCGCCGCTGGTTCTTCGAGCAAGGCGCGCGCGAACTCGACGGTGCGCGCGGACGCGGACCCGTCGCGGTGCTTGCCTTCGACCTCGACCACTTCAAGTCGATCAACGACCGGCACGGCCACCAGCGCGGGGACGAGGTCTTGAAGTCCTTCGCGGAAACCGCGCGCGATGTGCTGGGGTCGGATACGTTGCTGGCCCGCATCGGTGGGGAGGAGTTTGCCGCGCTGCTGTGCGGCGGCAACGCACGCCGTGCTCGGGCGTTGGGCGAAGCCGTGGCCGCACGGTTTGCTGCGACGGCTTCCCATCGCAGCGACAGCGCCGGGATTCTCGCCACCGTCAGTATCGGACTGGCCCAGTACGACCAAGACGTGCCGACCCTCTCCGAAGGCCTGGCCGCCGCTGACCGCGCGTTGTATCGGGCGAAGTCGCTGGGCGGCAACCGGCTGGAAACTGCCGCGGACCCTCTCCCCTCCCTGACCGGCTGAACGCCGGGTATCGAAACGCCCTATTGGACCAAGGGTCCATTGCCGCTCTCGGCACTGCCATCTATATGTTCTGCACGGCACCGGTTGCAGGATCTGCATGGCGGTGCGCGATTCCTGGGGAGGAACGCCATGACGGCTGGCGGCGCGCGGTATCCACGGCAGGCCTGGCCTACGGCTGTTGCCGCAGTGCTGGCGTGCGGCCTGGCGTGGCTGCTGGCCGGCGTCGGCCATGCGCATGCGCAAACGGCACCGCCGCAGTCTGCGCAGACCTCCGCTACGACCCCATCCGCCCCGGCTTTCAAGCCCGAGGAGCTGGAAGCACTGGTGGCGCCCATCGCGCTGTATCCCGATTCCGTGCTGTCGCAGGTGCTGATGGCTTCGACCTATCCGCTGGAAATCGTGCAGGCCGCGCGCTGGCAGAAGGCCAACGCGAAACTGAAGGGCGATGCGGCCGTCAAGGCTGTGCAAGACCAGCCGTGGGATGTCAGCGTGAAATCGCTGGTGGCGTTTCCGCAGGTGCTGGAGCCGCTGAACGACAAGCTCGACTGGACGCAGAAACTGGGCGATGCCTTCCTGGCACAGGAAAAGGATGTGCTGGCAGCGGTGCAGCGACTGCGCGCGAAGGCCCAGGCATCGGGCAACCTGAAATCGAACGAGCAGCAGAACGTGACGGTGCAACCCGCCGCGCAGGGCGCCACGACGCAGACCATCGTGATCCAGCCTTCGAACCCGGAAGTGATCTACGTGCCGGCCTACAACCCTACGGTGGTGTACGGCAGTTGGGGCTATCCGTCGTATCCGCCGTACTACTGGCCACCGTATCCGGCGTACTACCCGGGCGCTGCATTGATGACGGGCTTTGCGTGGGGCGTGGGGCTGGCCGCTGCCGGCGCAATCTTCGGGAATTGCAATTGGGGCGGCGGCGATGTGAACATCGACGTGAACCGTGCCACCAATATCGACCGCAATTTCGATCGGACCAAGGTGGAGGGCGGCAACAAGTGGAAGCACGACGCGGGGCATCGCAAGGGCGTGGCATACCGCGATAACGCCACACGCGAGAAGTTCGGTAACAACGCCGCAGGGGCGGATCGCCGCAATGACTTCCGAGGGCGCGACGGCGCGGGGGATCGGGGTGGGGACCGCGCTGGGGATCGAGGCGGTGACCGAGGCGGAGATCGGGCCGGCGACCGGGCAGGGGACCGGGGAGGGGACCGCGTTGCGGATCGCTCGGGAGATCGGTCCGGGGATCGCACAGGGGATCGCACAGGAGACCGGGGAGGCAATCGCGCCGGGGATCGTCCCAGCGCGGGAGACCGCAGTGCCGGCGGCGGACGCGATAACGCGTTCCAGGGTGTTGGCGGCGGCGGGGGTGCCGCCCAGCGGGACTTTGACCGAGGGCGCGCAAGTGCCGGTTCGTCAAACTTTGGCGGCGGCCACGGTGGTGGCTTCAGTGGCGGTGGTGGACGCGGCGGTGGCGGCTTCGGCGGCGGGCGCGGCGGCGGTGGCCGAGGGGGCCGGCGATGAGTCACGATGACCAACGGAAGGCGAATCCCATGCGTTTTCTGACGATGCGAACCACGCTTCCCACCTGGCACCATCTCGCGGGCGTGGCCGTCGTCGTCGCGTCATGCGTCGGGGTGGCCGATGCCCGCGCGCAGAAGGCGTTCGATACCCCCGAGGCTGCGATGCAGGCATTTGGCGATGCGGTGGCCACCAGTGACGATGTGGCCATGCAGGCGCTGCTGGGCCAGTCGGCAAGGCGGTTGATCCCACCCGTGGGCGCGGACCTGCGATATCGCTTTCTCGCCGCGTGGAGCCAATCGCATGGCGTTGCCCCCGACGGAGAGGACCGTGCGCGCATCACGGTGGGACGTGACGGCTGGACGCTGCCGATTCCGCTGGTACGCGCCAACAGCCGCTGGCATTTCGATGCACAGGCTGGCATGACCGAAATCCGTCTGCGGCGCATCGGGCGCAACGAGCTATCGACCATCCAGACCATGCTCGCAATTTGCGACGCGCAACGCGACTATGCGTCGAGCAACCCGGAAGGCAGTCCGATGACGGTGTACGCGCGCAAGCTCGTCAGCAGTCCGGGAAAGAAGGATGGCCTCTACTGGCCGACACGGCCCGGCGAAGCGCCGAGTCCGTTGGGGTCGGCTTTCGTCGATGCTGTGAAGCACCAGTCACCAACGGATGGCTATCACGGCTACCGCTATCGACTGCTGACGTCGCAGGGCGCCGCCGCACCGGGGGGCGCCTACCCCTATCTCGTCAACGGCAGGCTGTTCGGCGGCTTCGCGGTCATCGCGTGGCCGGCCCGTTATGGGGAAACCGGCATCAAAAGTTTCATGGTCAGCCACGACGGCCAGGTCTTCGAGCGCGACCTCGGCCGCGACAGCGCGGCACGCGCAGCGGCAATGTCATCGTTCGATCCCGTGGCAGGCTGGACAAAGGTCGCCCCTGAACTGTTGCAGCCAGAGCCAGGCATGCGGGCATCGGCGGCGGGGCCATGAATGAAGTGAGCGGATAAAAAACTTTCCGTATGTGGCCGGATGGCAGGAGGTAGAGAAGTAAAGATTGCAATACGCAGAGCGCCGACCTAACGTGTTATGGCACAAGTACTCAAACAAGCAGAAGCAACAGACTTGATCGACTTGGATAGCTTGACTGTCTCCGCATAGGGGTAAGCGCTCAGGGACGCCTTATCGCGATGCGCACTGCCGTGCCGGCTTGCCCGGCCGCGCCGTGGTGTCGTGCTGCATGCCGTCGTCCCGAGGGCTCCTGTGCCTATTTGCCAGGGGTTTGAGCATGGGCTTTGCGCCATGATGTGGTTACCGGCACTGATACTGGGGGCTGTGGCTGCCGTTGCCGTGGCGGCGCAGCAGGGCCAACGCCGGCAGCGCGCCGACTCTCGTCGGCTGTCGGATGTGGCCGGTGGGGGGCCGTTTGCCCACATCGCGCATCGGCCCGGCATGGCCGAACTGGCCGGATCGCTTGCCCATGAACTGAACCAGCCGCTGACCGCGATCACCAGCAATGCGCAGGCCGCGCGGGAATACCTCGCGTCGGGCCTGGCCGATCACGGTGAAATCCGCGAAATTCTCGACGATATCGTCAGCGACGCCTCCCGCGCGGGCGATATCGTGCGCGGCGTGCGTGCGCTAATTCGCGGCGAGGCGCCACGCGCCGTGCCGTTCGAGATCGTTCCGGTGATGGCGCGTGCGGTGGAGCTGGCGCGCAAGGACAAGGCGTCGGGCGTTGCCATCGTGCAGGGCATCTGTGATTCACGGCTGCCGCGTGTAGTGGGCGACCCGATGGAAATCGAGCTCGTGCTGTTCAACCTGCTGACCAATGCCCTGGACGCGGTTGGCGTTGCACCGCCGGGTGTCGCGCACGAAGTGTCGGTGACCGCCAGGCGGCAGGATGACACGATCCGCGTATCGGTACGCGACAACGGCTGCGGTGTGGCCGATGCCGATCTCGATGCCATCTTCCGGCCGTTCTACTCATCCAAGCCTAAGGGGCTGGGGCTGGGCCTGTCCTTCAGCCGTGCGCTCATGGCACGCAACGGCGGACGTGTCGTGGCCATCCGCAACAGCGACCGCGGCATGACCTTCGAGTGCCTGCTGCCCATCGAGCCATCGGCAAGGGTGCCTGGGGAAACGACTTCTTCCATCCGGGAGGCAGCGATATGCCACTCATGAAATCACTGGTGTACATCGTGGATGACGACGACAGCGTGCGGCGGGCACTGTGCCGCGTGCTGGGCGCGCATGGCTATCCTACTTCCCCGTTCGCGTCGGCGCGGCAGTTCATCGCGGAAGCTGACCTGGAGAACGTGCCGGGGTGCGCCGTGCTGGACCTGCAGATGCCGGACATGGACGGCATTGCCGTGCAGGAGGCGCTGCATAGCAGGATTCCCGTCATCATCCTCACCGGGCATGCCGATGTGCCACGTGCCGTGCTTGCCATGCAGGCCGGCGCCATCGAATTTTTGCAGAAGCCGGTATCCGACACGCAACTTTTGGCGGCGGTGGAAAAAGGGAGTGCGTGTGCGCAACGGCAGCATGCGCAGATGCGTGAGTTGCGCGAGTTGCAGCAGAAGATCAGCCGCCTGACGCCGCGTGAGCGCGAAGTGCTGGGCTGGATCGTCACAGGCATCCGCAACAAGCAGGTGGCCAGCCAGCTTGGCACGGTGGAGAAGACCATCAAGGTGCATCGGGCCCACGTCATGCAGAAGCTGGAGGTGGATTCGCTGCCCGCGCTGGTGCGGATTGCCGACCGGATGGGGATGGTTGCAGGCCAGCGGGCCTGAGCGCCGGCCCGCAATCGGCCCGCAATCGGCCCGCAATCGGCCCCATGGGCCAATATCGCCCGCCGTTCGTCTTTCGTAGCCTGAGTACATGCTTACCTCCGGGCCTGCGTGGCGATGGATGCTTCGGAACAATTTGCGCAATGCGTGGCGGTGGTGGACGATGACGCCTCCGTGGCACGCTCCACGGCCCGGCTGCTGCGCGCGGCAGGTATTGGTGCCGATGTCTACGTCAGCGGTGACGACTTCCTGCACCGCATCCGAGACGATCCCCGGTATCGGCCCGACTGCGTCATCCTCGATGTCTGCATGCCTGGCCTCAACGGCCTGGAGGTGCAGCAGCAACTGATCGGCCTGCCGATGTCGCTGATTTTCATCACGGCGCATGACGTGCCCGCCGCACGCGACACGGCGCTCGCCGCCGGCGCCATCGGCTATCTGCGCAAACCGTTTCATGCGGCGCAACTGATCGAACTCGTACGCGGCGTCCTGCGTACCGGACTGCGCCCGTGATGCCGTCCCCGAGCATGGTCCTTGGTCCAATTGCCAAGCACGACTGCTGCGGCACATGCTTAGTCTGCAATGCCGCGCGATTGGCATCGCGGGCGGCTAAGGAGACCTGCCATGGCGCTCTTGATGCTTTCCAATCTCCACCCCGATACCACCGAGGACGAGGTCAGGGAGTTCCTGACCCGCTACGGCTTTCCTGCGTTCGATCACGCCGAACAGCAGGAAGGCGATGGGACGCGTCCGTCCATGACGCTGACCTTCAACGCGCTGGACCTGCCGGAGCTGTACAAGCTGCAGCCGCGCATCCATGGCGTGTTCTGGAACGGCCACAAGATCAATGCGCTGATCCTCCGGGAGCGATACCAGTAAACCTGAATCGCTCCGGTGCACGGCAGTCGTCGGAGCGGACGGAGGATAAATATGGCGAGCGGTCTCAAGTCCGTGAGTGGGCGCGGCGCATGGCTGACCGTGATGGCGTTGGCGTTGGCGGGGTGCGACCGGCACGAGGCCAAGGCGCCCGCCGCGCCGCACGTGAGCGAGGTTGGCGTGGTCAAGGTGACGCTGCGCGACGTGCCGCTGACCTACGAGTTCGTGGGCGAGACGCAGAGCTCCCAGCAAGTGGAGATCCGTGCGCGTGTGAACGGCTTTCTCGAACAGCGGCTCTACACGGAAGGCGCGCTCGTGAAGGCCGGGCAAGTGATGTTCAAGATGGACGCAAAGCCGTTCCAGGCCGCGCTGGACGCCGCGCAGGCCGAACTCGCCCAGCAGCAGGCGCGCCTGACCACGGCGCGCGCCAACCTCGCACGGGTGCGACCGTTGGCGGCCAGGAATGCGCTGAGCCAGAAAGACCTCGACGACGCCACGGGCCAGGAGCAGGCTGCCGCGGCCGCCGTGGAGGCGGCCAGGGCCAACGTGACCAATGCAAAGCTGAACCTCGGCTACACCAGCATCGCCTCGCCGGTGGCGGGCCTGTCCAGCTATGCCAAGAAACAGGTGGGCACGTATATCGATCCCAGTAACAGCCTGCTGACCTATGTGGCCAAGCTCGATCCCATCTGGATCAACTTCAGCCTGTCGGAGAACGAGGTGCTGCAGAATCAGGCGCAGACCGCGTCGGGCGCGCTGAAGATGCCCGATCGTGGCGCGATGGAAGTGGAGATCGTGCTGGCCGATGGCAGCGTCTATCCGCAGCGTGGCCACATTGCGTTTGCCGATGCCTCGTATAGCTCGGACACGGGCACCTATCTGGTTCGCGCGGAGATGCCGAATGCGGAGGGGCGGCTGCGACCGGGCCAGTTCGTGCGCGTGCATGTGCTGGGCGCCGTGCGGACGCGCGCCATCACCGTGCCGCAGGAAGCCGTGGTGCAGGGCCAGCGCGGACAGTCGGTCTGGACGGTCAACAAGGACAACAAGGCCGAGTCGCGCGTGGTCGAGGTGGGGGAGTGGGCGCAGGGTAGCTGGGTCATTCGTTCTGGACTGCGCGAGGGCGACACAGTCATCGTGGATGGATCGGTGCGGCTGGCGCCCGGGGCACCGGTGAGACCCGTGCCGGCGCCAACCGCTGCGCCAACCGCTGGCGCCAGTGCCGCAAAGGGACAGCCGTCATGAAGCTGTCGCACTTCTTTATCGACCGGCCGATCTTTGCGTCGGTGCTGTCGATCATCATTGTCGTGGGCGGGCTGGTGGCCATGTTCAACCTGCCCATTGCACAGTTTCCCGACATCACGCCGCCGAGTATCACGGTGTCCACCACGTACCCCGGTGCAAGTTCCGAAGTGGTGGCGCAGAACGTGGCCGCGCCTATCGAGCAGCAGGTGAACGGCGCGGACAACATGCTCTACATGTCGTCCACAAGCTCGTCTACCGGTAATCTCACATTGACCGCGTACTTCGAGATCGGCACTGATCCGTCACTGGCACAGGTGGACGTGCAGAACCGCGTGAACCTGGCACTGCCGACGCTGCCCGATGCGGTGACGCGGCAGGGCGTGACCGTGGAGAAGCGATCCCAGGCGTTCATGATGGTGATCGCGGTGTACTCGCCCGACAACAGCTATCCCCAGACCTTCGTCGACAACTACACAAGCATCTACATCCTCGATGCGCTCAAGCGCATTCCCGGTGCCAACCAGTCTGCGATCTTCGGCACGCCCGACTACGCGATGCGCATCTGGCTGCGTCCGGACCGCATGGCGCAACTGGGTATCACGGCAGAGGATGTGAAGAACGCGGTATCGAACCAGAACGAGCAATTCTCGGCGGGTCGCATTGGCCAGTCGCCCACGGCGGGGCCGGTCAAGCAGACCTTCCCGGTGGCCACCAAGGGGCGCATGACCGAACCGAAGGAGTTCGAGAACATCATCCTGCGTGCGGCCTCTGGGGACGCCGCGCTGGTGCGGCTCAAGGATATCGGCCGTGCGGAGTTGGGATCGAAGGACTATTCGCTGCGTAGCCGCTATCAGGGCAAGACAGCCACGCTACTCGCCGTGTATCAGCAGCCAGGCGCCAATGCGCTGGCCGTGGCCGAGCAGGTCCGCAAGGCACTGGCGGAAGCGAAGAAGACATTTCCGCCGGGCATGGAGTACGAGATCGCGCTCGACACCACGGAGTTCGTGCATGAGTCGATCAACGAGGTGGTGCATACGCTGCGCGATGCGGTGATCCTTGTGATCCTGGTGGTGTATCTGTTCCTGCAGAGCTTCCGGGCAACGCTGGTGCCGATCCTGGCCGTGCCGGTGTCGATCATCGGCACGTTCACGGCCATGGCGGCGTTCGGTTTCTCGGTCAACATGCTCACACTGTTCGGGATGGTGCTGGCGATTGGCATCGTGGTGGACGATGCCATCGTGGTGATCGAAAACGTGGAACGCAACATGATGGAGTTCCATATGCCGCCACGGGAGGCTGCCAAGGCTGCCATGGACGAAGTGGGCGGCCCGGTCATTGCCATCGTGCTGGTGCTGCTGGCCGTGTTCATTCCCGTGGCCTTCCTGTCGGGCATCACGGGACAGCTCTACAAACAGTTCGCGATCACGCTGGCGGTGTCGGTGTTTCTCTCTGGCATCGTTGCGCTGACACTCTCGCCCGCGCTGGCCGCTATCCTGCTGAAGCCCGGTACGCACGAGAAGAACCGCTTTTTCCGCTGGTTCAACCGCAAGTTCGACCAACTGGTGGAAGGCTATGGCAGCGCGGTGCAGGCGCTGATCCGGCGTGCCGTGATCTCGGTCGTGACCGTGGGGGTGCTGATTGCGGTGAGCGTGCTGATGTTCGTGCGCATCCCGTCGTCGTTCCTGCCCGTGGAGGACCAGGGCTACCTGCTGGGCGCGGTGATCCTGCCAGACGCGGCGAGCCTGGATCGTACCGGCGAGTTGTCGAACCGGGCCGCAGAATGGTTCCGCAAACAGCCAGGTGTGAAATCCGTGGCCACGCCGGACGGCTATAGCCTGATCGACGGACAGAACAAGTCGAATGCCGGCACATTGTTTGTCACGCTGAAGGGGTTTCACGAACGCGACAAGGAGGAGAGTGCGGCGGCGTTGATCGCACGCGCCAACCAGGAGTTCTCCACATACCGCGAGGGCCTCGTCATTCCGGTCAACCCGCCATCGATTCCGGGACTCGGCACCACGGGCGGTTTCGAGTTCTGGTTGCAGAGCACGGGTGACGGCACCTATCAGCAACTGGAAGAGCGCACGCGCGCTTTCATCGCCAAGGCACGTGCGCGGCCAGAGCTGCGTGGCGTCAGTACCACGATCAATACCCGCTCGCGGCAGTTGCTGGTGGACCTGGATCGCGAACGTGCGGAGACGCAGGGCGTACCGGTGGAGCAGGTGTACTCCGCGTTGCAGACCATGTTCGGCTCGCTATACGTCAGCCAGTTTCCGAAGAACAGCCGGTTGTTCCAGGTGATCCTGCAGGCCGAGCCGGAGTACCGCTCACGTCCGGAAGATATCGATCGTGTGTACGTGCGGAACTCGCGCAACGAAATGGTGCCTGTCAAGGCCGTGACCACGGCGCGCTACGTGGCCGGCGCGGACCTTGTCACGCGATTCAACAATTTCCCTGCTGCAAAAATTACCGGCGATGCCGCACCGGGCTATAGCTCCGGGCAGGCGCTGCAGGCGATGGAGCAGGTAGCGGCGGAAGTGCTTGGCGAAGGCTACAGCTACGCGTGGAGCGGACAGGCGTACGAGGAAAAGAAGGCGGGGTCCACAGCGGCGATGGTGTTCGCGTTTGCGCTGCTGATGGTATTCCTGATCCTCGCCGCACAGTACGAGAAATGGTCCTTGCCGATTGGCGTGTTGCTTGCGGTGCCGTTTGCGCTGTTCGGTGCGCTGGTCGGCATCCTACTGCGCGGCATGGAGAACGATGTCTATTTCCAGATCGGGCTGACGGTGCTGATTGCACTGGCGGCCAAGACCGCCATCCTGATTTTCGAGTTCGCGGTGGAGATGCGTATCAAGGACGGATTGAGCGCCTCCGACGCCGCCGTCAAAGCGGC
>Ga0102589_1003363_pt1 | contig 16765 bp, 14 predicted proteins | sample AraplaMF_Col_mLB_FD_76858 | JGI IMG/M metagenome (GOLD analysis project Ga0102589, IMG submission 76858) | Arabidopsis root microbial communities from the University of North Carolina, USA - plate scrape MF_Col_mLB | ecosystem: Host-associated > Plants > Roots > Endosphere | place: USA... | reverse complement strand
GCGGTGATGTGCGTCGTGCCAAGCTGTACTACCTGCGCAGCCGCAGCGGCAAATCCGCACGTATCAAGGAAAAGCTGGGCGCCTGATCTGCCGCTCCGGCATGGCCGGACGCAGGGCAGCCCCAACCGCCTCTTGGAAAAAGCCGCTCACCGAGCGGCTTTTTTTATGCCCGTAGCAGGCCTTGCCGCCATACATCGCCCACCCAAGTCCACGCGCCCATGAACGCCTCCAAACCGCTGCCCAAATTTGATCCGCGCAGCATTCCGGTGCTGGGGATTGATGATCACCTGGCGGGTGTGCCGCTGGACCGGCTATCGCCCCAGGCCCTGCGCGAGCGCTTCCGGCATCCACCGGTCTGGACGCCTGAGCATAGCGTCGAGAAAAAATTCACCGACCGCACGCCGGCCCTCGCCGCCGTGCTGGTGCCGCTGGTCATGCGCGACGAAGTGACCCTGCTGCTGACCGAGCGCACCGCCAACCTCTCAACGCATTCCGGCCAGGTGGCTTTGCCGGGCGGCCGTACCGACGATACCGACCGGGACGCGGCCGACACCGCCTTGCGCGAAGCCCACGAAGAAATCGGACTGCCGCGCGACCATGTGGAAGTGCTGGGAACCCTGCCCACCTATGTCACCGGCACGGCCTTCATCATCACGCCGGTGGTGGCACTGGTAAAACCCGGCTTCGCGCTCCAGCCCAACCCAGGTGAAGTCGCCGATGTGTTCGAAGTGCCGCTGGGCTACCTGATGAACCCTGCCCATCACCGCCGGCATGAGATGGAATTCGACGGTGTGATCCGGCAGTGGCTGTCCATGCCGTACTCCGATCCCTCCAGCGAAGGTGACAGCAACGAAGCCCGTGAGCGCTACATCTGGGGCGCCACCGCCGGTATGCTGCGCAATCTCTACCGGTTTCTAGTGGCGTAACACCCCGTCCGGACTCACTTCGTGTAGTCCGTTCCCCCCTCAAGGGGGCGGTGCCTGGGGCCTGGTGAACAATCCCACCCCTGTCCAGGCTCACTGCGTGTAGCCTGTTCTCCCCTCAAGGGGACGGCGCCTGCGGTCTGGCAAAGCCAGTCCCGCGGCCCCCACTGGTAAATATTCTTCGAACTCCCTGAACTCTTCTACCAGCCGGGGCCGCGGAACCGGCTTTGCCGGGCCGCAGGCGCAGCGCCCCCTCGGGGGGCAGCGCATTACACGAAGTGAAAAGCGTGGGGGCTCGTCCTAGCGTGGGGGCCAGTATGATTCGTGCATGAGCTTTCTCGCCGTTTTGTTTGCACTCATCATCGAACAGGCCCGGCCGCTGGCCCGTGGCAACTGGGTTCATGCAGGCTTTCGAGGATGGGCGCGCTGGACCAATCGCAGCCTGGACGCCGGCAAACCGCACCACGGCTGGATCGCCTGGACGGTCGCCGTCATTGGGCCGGCGCTGGTCACCACGCTGATCCACTGGCTGCTCTGGAGCATCAGCGTCGTGCTGGCCTTTGCCTGGAGCGTGGCAATTCTTTACGTCACGCTGGGCTTCCGGCAATTCAGCCACTACTTCACCGACATACGCGACGCACTGGACGACGGCGATGAAGCCACGGCGCGCGAGTTGCTCGCGCAATGGCGTCAGGTCGACGCCAGCGAGCTGCCGCGCAGCGAAATCGTCCGCCATGTCATTGAGTACTCGGTGCTGGCCGCGCATCGCCACGTGTTTGGCGTGCTGGGCTGGTTTTCAGTGCTCGCAGCGCTGGGTTTAGGTCCCGCGGGTGCGGTGCTTTACCGCATGAGCGAATTCGTTTCGCGTTACTGGGCCTACAAGCGCAAGACCGCCGCCGCGGCGGGCGAGGGGGCCAGCATGGCGCTGCAGCTCGCCGCCAGCCGCGCCTGGGGCGTGATCGACTATGTGCCGGCACGCGTGACCTCACTGGGCTTTGCGGTGGTCGGCAGCTTTGAAGATGCCATCGACGCCTGGCGCAATTACACGCAGAAGTTTTCGGCCGATGCGCCGGCGGCCGCCGAAAACCGGAATGACGGCATCATCCTGGCCGCCACCTCCGGCGCCGTGAATGTGCGCCTGGGCGGCGAGGCGCTCAAGACCACGTTTTCACCGAACACCTCCCAGGGTTTCCAGGCCGGCGGGCTCGATTCGGAAGAGAGCATCGCCACCGAAACCACACCCGGCCGGGAGCCCGAGATCGCGCACCTGCGCAGCATCGTGGGGCTGGTGTGGCGCTCCGTGGTGCTGTGGATGGTGTTGCTGGCGCTGCTGACGCTGGCGCGCCTGCTGGGCTGAGTCGGCCCGGCCTGCCTCAGTACCGGCTCTGCGACAGCTCGGCGAACAGCTCGCCGTACAAGCGGTAGCGGCTGGCGCTGATGCTGCTCGGGCGGCCCGTCACGTTGACTTCCGCGATCACGCCACAACCCGGCTCATGCAGGTGGGTGCAGTTGTAGAACTTGCAATCCTGCGCATGGGCCTTGAGGTCGGGCATCAGCCTGGCCAGCTGCGTCGGCTCGATATGGTTGAGGCCGAATTCCTGAAAGCCTGGCGAGTCGATCAGCGCACTGGTTTTTGCCTCATCGATCCAGTACAGCGTGGTGCTCGTCGTCGTATGTTTGCCCGAATTGAGGGCCTGCGAGATCTCCGCCGTCAACACCTTGGCCTGCGGCACCAGCAGGTTGGTCAGGCTGCTCTTGCCGGCGCCTGAAGGGCCCAGCACCAGAGTCTTTTTGCCGCGCAACAGGTCCAGCAGTTCTGCGGTCTGTCCTTCGCTTGCCGTCCCTTCAATTTTGGGTTTGATCGCGAGGGGGAGCATGCGGTAACCCATCGCACGGTAGGGCGCCAGCTTGGCCCATGCGCGGCTGAAGGGCTCGCCCAGGTCGCTTTTGTTCAGCGCGATGACCGGCGGGATGCCTTCGGCTTCGGCAGCGATCAGCGCGCGGGTCAACTGGCTTTCGGAGAACTCGGGCTCGGCGGCGATCAGGATCAGTGCCTGGTCCAGGTTGGCCGCGAAGGACTTGGTGCGCATTTCGTCCTGCCGGTAAAACAGGTTGCGGCGTTCCTCGATCTTTTCGATGGTGCCCTCGTCTTCAGAGGGGAGCCAGCGTACGCGGTCACCGACCACGGCCTGGTTTTTCTTGCCGCGCGGGTGGCAGATCAGACGCTCGCCACTGTCGCTTTCCACCAGCATATGGCGGCCGAAACCGGCCACCACCAGCCCTGGCTGCGTCCCCGCCATGGGCGCCGCCACGGGGCGCTGCGGTTTGCTCAAGCGAACAAGGCGTCTGCCTTGGACGCGCAGAAGAAATCGCTGATGGAGACGCCGTCGACGTCGTGCGTGTTAAAGCGCACGGTGCACTTGCCGTAGCTCACCGCCAGGTCGGGATGGTGGTCTTCGGCGTTGGCGATGAAGGCCAGCGCGTTCACGAAGGCGATGGTCTCGTAGTAGTTCTTGAAGGTATAGGTCTTTTCCAGCGAGCCGTCGATCAGGCGCCAGCCCAAGGGTTGTTCGCCGTTGAGTTTGCTCAACTGCGTGACGATCTCGGTGGCGCTCAGCGCACGCCTGTTCTGGTGGATGGGATTCATGTCGCGGGGCTTTCGAGGGAAGAACTCATGCGGCCCAGCCGCTCGGAGGCGGGCGGGTGCGAGTAGTAGAACTTCACGAACACCGGGTCGGGTGTCAGCGTGCTGGCGTTATCCTGGTAGAGCTTGAGCAGTGCACTTTGCAAATCCCTGCCGTCGGTTTGGGCTACGGCATAGGCGTCGGCCTCGAACTCATGCTTGCGCGAGAACTGGGCGAACAGCGGCGAGATGAAGAAGCTGAAAAGCGGCACCACCAACAGGAACAGCAGCAGGGCGAGGGCGTCGTTGGCGCCGCTCAAGCTCGGCCGTACGCCCAGGCCGGTATAAAACCACACTTGGGACGAGAGCCAGCCCAGCAGCGCAAAGCCGGCCAGGCTCATGGCGAACATGGAGATGATGCGCTTGATGATGTGCTTGTGCTTGAAATGGCCCAGCTCGTGCGCCAGCACGGCATCGACCTCGCCGGGACTCAGCTGCTTGAGCAGGGTATCGTAGAACACCACGCGCTTGGCCGCGCCGAAGCCGGTGAAGTAAGCATTGGCATGGGCCGAGCGCTTGCTGCCGTCCATGACGAACAGGCCCTTGGCCGCGAAGCCGCAGCGCTGCATCAGGGCCGTCACGCGCGCCTTCAGTGTTTCGTCTTCCAGCGGCTTGAATTTGTTGAACAGCGGCGCGATGACGGTGGGGTAGAGCACCAGAACCAGCAGATTAAAGCCCATCCACGCACCCCAGGCCCAGAGCCACCACAGCCGGCCGGCGCTGCCCATCAGCCACAGGATGAGCGCCACGATGGGCAGGCCTATGACCAGGCCCACCAGCGTGGATTTGATGAGGTCTGCCAGCCAGAGCTTGAGCGTCATTTTGTTGAAGCCGAAACGCTCTTCAATGCGGAAGGTGCTGTACAGCGTGAAGGGCAGGTCCAGCAGTCCGCTGATCAGGCCGAAGGCGGCCAGCAGGGCCAGCTGTGGCGCCAGCGAGCCCCAGGCGGCCAGGCCGGAGCCGGCCAGGGCCTGGTTCAGCGTGTCGATGCCGCCCAGCAAGGTCCAGCCCAGCAGCACGGCGGAGGCGAAGGCCGTCTCCAGCAGGCCGAAGCGCGCCTTGGCGATGGTGTAGTCGGCCGCTTTCTGGTGAGATTCGAGCGAGATGGTGCCCGCAAAGGCCGCGGGCACGGCATCGCGGTGGCGCGCCACGTGGCGGATCTGCCGTGAAGCCAGGTAGAACTTCGTGAGCAGGCCCAGCACCAGCAAAACCGAGAACACCCCGGTGAAAACAAGCGAATAGTCGGTCATAGCGGGCAGTTTAGGCGATCAGCGAGAATCTCGGGATGCCCGAAATTGAAACCACACTCAAAAAATCAGACCAGAACCTCGTCTGGCTGGACTGCGAAATGACCGGGCTGGACCCGGAAAAAGAGCGCATCATCGAAATCGCCGTGATCGTGACCGGCCCCCAGCTCACGCCGCGCATTGAAGGCCCTGTCCTGGCGATCCACCAGACCGATGAATTGCTGGACCAGATGGACAGCTGGAACAAGGGCACCCACGGGCGCAGCGGCCTGATCGACAAGGTCAAGGCCAGCGAGGTGAGCGAGGCGGACGCCGAGGCGCAGATCCTGGCTTTTCTGGCGCAGTACGTGCCCAAGGGCACTTCACCCCTATGCGGCAACACCATCAGCCAGGACAGGCGTTTCCTGGTCAGGTACATGCCCAAGCTGGAAGCCTTTTTGCACTACCGCAACGTGGACGTCAGCACCCTCAAGGAACTGGCCAAGCGCTGGCGGCCTGAGGTCTATAGCGCCTTCAAGAAGCGCCAAAGCCATACGGCGCTGGCCGATGTGCATGAATCCATCGACGAGTTGGAGCACTACCGGGAACACTTCCTGAAATAGGCCTTCCCCGGATTAGCGCAGCTGCGCATAGGCCGGGTGCTCCTGAAATAAGAGCGTCCGAGGGCATAACGGCCAGTCGGCCATGCGGAACTGGTAGAAACCCCTAAAGCACGCTATAATCGTGGGCTTGCAGTTGCACAGGGTGCGCTGCAATTGCGCATCCACCTCACACTTTTGGACTCCACAACGGGGTCACCGCTTCAGACAAGGCTTTTCTGCCAGCTGTCCGAGCCGAATATTCGTTTGATGGTTGATGTTTTATTAACCATGAACGAAGCCTTCCGCATCGCGGGAGGTGAAGTTTCCTGTTCCCTCGCCAAAAGCGTTGCGAGCAGGTGATTAGTGAGAAAACACATGACTGACTCTTTTGAGGCTCGTGGCGACTTTTTGCCCGAAGCCATTGCGACCGGCAACAACGACGCCGCTTTCAACGCTGCCCCGGATTTTTCCGATGCGCCCCAGGCTGCCCCGACTTCGCTCGACGCGGTTGTGGCCGAGCCCAACGGTTTTGTAGCGCTGGGCCTGGCCAGGGAACTGCTGCAGGCCGTCGCCGACATGGGCTTCACCAAGCCCACCGCCGTGCAGATGGCCACCATTCCCAAGGCCATGCAGGCCCTGGATGCCGATGCTAAAAGCGATGCCAAGGCCAAGTTCACCGACCTGCTGGTTTCCAGCCAGACCGGTAGCGGCAAGACCGCCGCCTTCCTGCTGCCCGTGCTGCATACCCTGCTCAAGCAGCAGGAAGAGGCCGAGCGCTTTGAGCGCGCCGAGTTTGAGCGCCTGAGCGCCGAGGCCGTCGCCCGCGGCGAAGCACCCCTGAAAAAGCCCAAGCGCAAGGACCCGACCAACCCCCGCAACTTCAAGGCCGCCACGCCCGGCGCGCTAATTCTGTGCCCCACGCGCGAGCTGGCCCAGCAGGTCTGCGCCGACGCGATCGACCTGGTGCGCCACTGCCGCGGCCTGCGCATCGCCAACGTGGTTGGCGGTATTCCCTACCAGCTGCAGATTGCCAAGCTGCAGAACGCCAACCTCGTGGTCGCCACGCCGGGCCGCCTGCTTGACCTGCAGCGCAGCATGCAGATCAAGCTGGACAAGGTGCAGTTCCTTGTCGTCGACGAAGCCGACCGCATGCTGGATCTCGGCTTTGCCGAAGACCTCGCCGAAGTCAACCAGCTCACGATAGAGCGCAAGCAGACCATGATGTTCAGCGCCACCTTCGCGCCCCGCATCATGCAGCTGGCCACCCGCGTCATGCGCGAGCCGCAGCGCGTGCAGATCGATTCGCCGCAAGACAAGCACACCTCCATTACGCAGACCCTGCACTGGGCCGACAACATGGTCCACAAGCGCAAGCTGCTGGACCACTGGCTGCGCGACACCGCCGTCAACCAGGTGGTGGTGTTTGCCAGCACGCAGGTCGAATGCGACGGCCTGGCCAACGACCTGGTTCAGGAAGGCTTCAGCGCCGTGGCGCTGCACGGCGCGCTGAGCCAGGGCCTGCGCAACCGCCGCCTGATGGCTTTCCGCGACGGCCGCGTACAGGTGCTGGTGGCGACTGACGTGGCCGCCCGCGGCCTCGACGTTCCCACCATCACCCACGTGATCAACTTCGGCCTGCCCATGAAAGCCGAAGACTATGTGCACCGCATCGGCCGCACCGGCCGCGCCGGCCGCGAAGGCAAGGCTGTCACCATCGCCGAATTCCGTGATCGCCGCAAGATCCAGGACATCGAGCACTACATGCAGCAAAACCTCAAGCCCAGCGTGATCGCCGGCCTGGAGCCACAGCAGCGTTTCCCGGCTACGTCCGAGCGTCCTCGCGGCAATTTCGGTGGCGACCGCGGCGGCCGCGGCTTCGGCGGCGGTGGTGATCGCGGTGGTTTTGCGGGCCGCAAGCCGGCCGGCGGTTTCGGCAACGGCGGCTTTGCGGGCTTTGGCAACAACCGCTTTGACCGCGATGACCGCGGCTCTTTCCAGGGCCGTCCTCCCGCGCCAGGCAATGGCTATGCCGACCGTTCCGGTTTTAACGACCGCGGCCCGCGTCGCCAGGACGACCGCGGCGGCTTCGGTGGCGGCAACAACGCCGGCTTCGCCCAGCGTGACGACCGCAATTTCGGCGCCCGCAACGAAGGCTTTGCGCCGCGCCCCGACTTCGCCAACCGCAAGCCTGGTTTTGCCAAGCCGGCCGGCAAGGTGTTTGTGCCCCGCGATGCAGCGAGGAAGGGCGGCAAGTTCTCCAAGCCTGTGCGCGACTAAATCTTTAGATAGCCACCGACACGGCAAAACAAAACAAAACAATACAAAACAAAAGCCGCTGCAGACAGCAAGTCCGCAGCGGCTTTTTCTTTGGCCGTACCCTTTGGCGTACCAGCCCGGGCGCTATGATGCGTCGGTGGCGTCGGCAGTCCGGCGTCCCTAAAAAACATCGACATGTACGCAGCCGCCTGGCCTCCTCTTTCAAAGAACTGAAATCTTGCCTCCGCAGCGCGTTCGGGATCCGTCCGGACGCGCGGTAGAGGTACTGCCTGCTCCCGCCGGATAGCACCCGGCAGGTGCGCCTGATCACGACCGCCCTTTTGACTCACGACGATGCACGTCGTGTAGCGGTTGGTCATTCATTTCTTTTTCTTTGGAGACTGCCATGTCCCTGTTCAATACCTTGATGGCTTCGGCCATTTCGCTGGCGCCGCGCGCGCTGATCCGTAAGGTTTCGCGGCGTTATATCGCCGGCGATACCGTGGCCGACGCAACCCGGCGTGTTGCAGCGCTCAACGCTGCCGGTTTTACTGCAACCGTGGACGTCCTGGGTGAAAGCACCGAGTCGCTGCTGCAAGCCGACGCTACGACCGGCGAGTACCTCCAGGTGCTCCAGGCGATTGCACGTGAAGGGCTGAGCGCCAACATCTCGGTCAAGCCGACCGCACTCGGCCTGCTGCTCGACGAGGCTGCCTGTGAGCGCAACCTGGTGCAGTTGCTCCATGCGGCCAAGGCCCATTCGATCTTTTTGCGCATGGATATGGAAGATGCGAACTGCACGCAGCGCGAGATCGACCTGTTGCTGCGTTTAAAGCAGCGCGGGCAAGGCAATCTCGGCCTCGTGCTGCAGGCCTACCTCAAACGCACCGACAAGGACCTTGCCTCGCTGCTCGGTGCGGGTGAAAACCTGCGCATTTGCAAAGGGATTTATGTCGAAGGCCGCGAACACCTCGTTGAGGGGGCTTGGCACGACCGGCGCGCGATCAATCCGCACTTCCTGCGGCATGTCGCGTCCTGCTTTGACACCGCTACTTTCGTGGGCGTCGCGACACATGACGAGGAACTCATCGACCAGGTGATAGCGCTGGCGCACAGCCGGCGCGTGGCCCGCTCGGCGTTTGAGTTCCAGATGCTGCTCGGCGTGCGCGAAAACCTGCGTGATCGCCTGCTCAGGGAAGGTTACGCGGTCCGCATCTATGTGCCCTACGGCAAGGACTGGTACGGCTACAGCATGCGGCGCATCAAGGAAAATCCGCGTATCGCGGGCTATTTGTTGCGCGCCCTGTTGAGCCGCTGAGCGCTTCAGCTCATGCCGTTACGGCTGGCCAGTTCGACGAACAGTGCGGACTGGTCCAGGTCGGTCAGGCCGTTTTCCACGCCTTCGGCATAGAGCCGCTCGAACAGCGCCGTGATCGGCGCTTCAAAACCGATTTCCTGCGCGGTCGCCAGCGCGTTGCGCATGTCCTTGAGCTGGATATCCATGCGCGCGCGCGGCGCGAAGTCGCGCTCCAGCATGCGCTGGCCGTGCAGCTGCAGCACGCGGCTGTCGGCAAAGCCGCCGGTGATGGCTTCCTTGACCTTGGCCATGTCGGCCCCGCCGCGCGAGGTGAACAGCAGCGCCTCAGCCACCGCTCCTATGCTGATGCCCACAATCATCTGGTTGGCCAGCTTGGTGAGCTGGCCGCTGCCGTGCGGGCCCACATGGGTCGCGTGGCCGAAGTGCGTGAGCACCGGCAAAGCCCGCGCGAAATCTTCCGCCTTGCCGCCGGCCATGATGGCCAGCGTGCCGGTTTCCGCGCCGCCTGGGCCGCCCGACACCGGCGCGTCGAGGTGCGAAATGCCCAGCGCACCGAGCCGCGCCGCGTGGTCACGCGCCTCGCGAGGCTGGATGGAGGCCATGTCGAGAAAGAGGGCGCCCGGCTTCATCGCGGCAGCCACGCCTTGCGCGAACAGCACCTCTTCGACCACCGGGCCGCTCTCAAGCATGCTGATGACGATGTCGGCCTCGGCCACCGCGGCGGCGGCGCGCGCATGGAGCACGGCCCCCAACCCGGCCAGCGGGCCGGCCTTGGCCGGCGTGCGGTTCCACACCTGCGGCGCGCGGCCGGCTTCGCAAAGGCGCCTGGCCAGGCGAAGTCCCATGGTGCCGGTGCCGAGAAAGGCAAGGCGGGGAAAAGGCGTGTCGCTGGCAATGGTCATTCGTATCCTCAAAATGGCTTTCAGCCATCATGAGGCCGGCTTGCGCAAGAAGGCTGTCAGCGAGCTTTCTAGGCAGTGTTTCCGAATGTTTTTAGGCGGCTTTTTTCAGGGCCGGCGCGAACATGGCTTCCATTTCCCGGCGTACTGCGTAGGCCGAAGTGGTGGTGTCCATGGCCACGTCGTCCCAGCTCAGGCTCTGGCCTTTTTTGACAGCGCGCACCACCTTGACCTGGTGCGCCAGGCCCAGCGGCAGGCCGCCCATTTTCATGGAGGTGCCGGCCGGCAGCAGTTTGCCCCAGACGGTGTAGCCGCCTTCGCCGTCCAGCATGTCGCCGGGCTGCAGATCGCGCTTGGCCGTGGCCACCACGTCGGCATTCCAGCAGGTCGCCACGCCGGTCGGCTCGCCGCGCAGCGCGACGCTGGCGACCGAGACGCCGACCTCCAGGCCTATCAGGTGCCAGCGCTTGTAGAGGGTGAAGTAACGCCCGCTCGGGTCGGTGTGGGCGTTGTATTCCTCAAAGCAGTTCTTGATGTAGTCGGTCTCGGCCTCGACCGTGACCCAGACGCCCATGCGGATGTCGTAGGGAATCTTGCGGCCGTTGGCTTCCAGCGAAGAAATCACTTCGACCATGCCCTTGCGTTCCAGCACGCCGCCTTCGCTGATGGGCCGCGTAACGTAAGGAATGTCTTCGACGCTGGCGGGCGGGTAGAGCAGGCCGTTGCCGGGCACGGTAAGGCCTGTGGCGTTGGCCACGGCGGTCGACTCGATGGAAGGCTTGGAGCCGTCCAAAAAACTGTTGAACATCTTGGGGTTCAGCCCGCCGCGCGCGGCCTGCTCGGGCGTGAGGCCGTAGTTGCCCCAGACCGTCTCGGGCGTGGATTCGCAAAAATGCGGCAGCCACTTGTGGCCGCGGCCCGCCGCTACCACCGGAAAGCCGCAGGTGCGTGCCCAATCCACCAGGTCGCAGATCAATGCCGGCTGGTCGCCGAAGGCCAGCGAATACACCACCCCCGCCTCAGCCGCCTTGCGCGCCAGCAGCGGCCCGCAAAAGGCGTCAGCCTCCACTGTGACGTTGACCACATGCTTGCCGTGCGCAAAGGCCTGCAGGCAGTGCTCGACCGCGGCAATCGGGTTGCCGGTGCACTCCACCACGATGTCGATTTGCGGATGCGTGGCCACCGCCTGCCAGTCGTCGGTGATCCAGGTCGTGCCGGCCTTGATCGCCGCCTGTGCCGAACCGGCCTGGGCCATTTCGGGTTTCCACCCCACGCGCGCCAGGTTGGTACGCGCCGCGTCGGGTGAGAGATCGGCAATCGCCACCAGGTGCACACCCGGCGTGCGCGGGATTTGCGCGAGGTACATGGAGCCGAATTTGCCGGCGCCTATTAGGCCTATGCGCACCGGCTTGTTGTCGGCTGCGCGTTGCTGGAGTTTGGCGTACAAGTTCATCCGAAGTATCCGTTCAGGCTGAGCTTGTCGAAGTCAGCTTGTGTGTTGAGAAAGCCCTTCGACAGGCTCAGGGCGAACGGGCAGGCGTTCAAGCTGCCTTGCGCTCAGGCGCGATTTCTTCCATCGACGTTTGCAAAGCAGAGGCCGGCACGCCGTCTTTCCACGGCAGGTCCACCGGGTAGTCCTTCAACAGGCAGTCGTCGGGCAGGCAACTGATGGGCGTGAAGTCGCGGTGCGCGATGTATTCGGGTCGTTTGTAGCGGCGGATGTGGTTGCTGACCGCGCACAGGCTCAGGTAGACGCTGACCCGGTTGAAAGGTGACAGGTTGCTACCCGAGGCATGCACCAGGCAGGAGTGGAACAGGATCATGGAGCCGGCCGGACCCTTGGGGCTCACGATGCCGCCATCTTTCCCGCCGGCGCGCTGCACCAGCTGACGGATCAGGTCGTTGTCCACAGTCCACAGCGGGTAGCTGGTGGTGGTGAGGTCGTGCTTCGCATCGACCACGCCTTTTTTGTGGCTGCCGGGGATGAACATCAGCGGGCCGTTGTGCTCGGTCACCTCGTCCAGGAAGATGGCCACGTTCATCGCGCGCTCGGTGGGCATCATGTCGTCGTTAAGCCAGGTGCCGTAGTCCTGGTGCCACTGCCAGACGTCGCCCTCAAAGGCCATCTTGCCGTTGATCTTGAACTGGTGCATGTAGAGCTGTTCGCCCAGCAGGTCTTCCACCGGCTCCACCATGCGAGGGTGCCGCGCGAGCCGTGCAAAGGGCTCGCTGTACATATGCGCCGCGAAGTTGGTGCGTACCGCGTCCTTGCCTTTTTCGCGAACGTTGTAGCCCTCGCGCCGGCTGTAAAGCTCGGGCACCGCGTCGTTCAGCACCTGGGTTTCTTCCGGCGTGAACAGCCCCGGAAAGAACAGGTAGCCGTCGCGGTCGAATTGCGCAAGTTGTTCAGGGCTCAGTCTCATCGCGTGTCTCCTTGGAGGGTTGTTCGGGATGCTCAGGGGGTTGTTGAGGCTATTGCTGCGGCCGGCCGGCCCAGCGCGCTGGACAGCAGCTTTGCGAGGTTGTGGCCGGCTTCCTCGCCGTGCCCACGTATCAGCGTCTCGGCCTTATCGGCATCGCCTGCGGCAATGGCTTCGGCGATCGCCTGGTGTTCATCCCAGATCGATTCGCGCATGGTGGACACCTGTAGCACGGCGCCCATGGCGCGGCGTATGTGGTGCCAGTGCAGTTGTGCGCTCTGGGCGATCAGCGGGTTGCCCGAGGCCGCGTAAATGGCCGCGTGAAAGCGCGCATCGGCCGCCATCATGGCCTTGACGTCGCTGCCGCGCGCGGCCTCGCGGCCCTGGCTGATCAACTGCGGGTCCAGCCGGGCATGGGCTTGCGCCGCCAGGCGCGCAGCCAGCGCGTCGAGCGCGCTGCGGACCTGGTAGATCTGCACCAGCGAGGCCACGTCCAGCGGTGCCACCAGCACGCCGCGGCCGGGGGCATCCAGCACAAAACCGTCTTTTTTCAGCAGGCGCAAGGCCTGCAGCACCGGCTGGCGCGAGACCGCGAGCTGCGCGGCGATCTCTTCCTGCGTGATGCGCGCGCCAGGCGCCAGCGAGCCTTCGCTGATCGCGTCCAGCAGGCTGCGGTAGACCTGGTCGACCAGGTCAGGGATGGATTCGATTTTGATCAGCTGGGATGGCATGTTGAGGTGGTGGATTTGTACTCTGTATACAGAATACGCTTATTCACTCCTCCCCGGTTCCGGGTTTACCCGTGCCTGGCGGCCTGCAGGCCGGGCTGTGCCAAGATGGCGGCCATTGGATGCCGATTCCTTACCTTCAGGAGAACAACAATGAACCCTTTTGACCCGGCCTGGCTGGACCGCATGTACAACAACCGCGCGCTGGTGCCGGAGCACCCAGCGTATTTCGCGCGCTGGGCGGATGATTCACAGGCCGTGCGCAAACGCCTGCCCTGCCAGGTCGATGTGCCCTACGGCAACCATGCGGGCGAGACACTCGATGTGTTTCCGGCCGGCGGCTTCGGCACGCAAGGCGTGAAGCCAGGCAAGGGAGCGCCGGTGCTGGTGTTCATCCATGGCGGCTACTGGCGCTCTCTCGACAAATCCGACCACTCTTTCGTCGTGCCGCCGTTCACCGAAGCCGGCGCCTGCGTGGTGGTGCCCAACTACGCCCTGTGCCCCGCGGTGACGATTCCCGACATCACGATGCAGATGGTCAAGGCCCTGGCCTGGACCTGGCGCCACATTGCCCGCTACGGCGGTGACCCTGGCCGTATCACGGTGGCCGGGCATTCGGCCGGCGGCCATCTCGCGGCCATGATGCTGCTGTGCGACTGGAAGGCCTATGCCGGCGATCTGCCGGCGGACCTCGTCAAGAACGCGCTGTCGGTTTCAGGCCTCTACGATCTGGAGCCGATGCGCCATACACCCTTTCTCAAGGACTCGCTCAAGCTCACGCCCGAGCAGGTCGCCAAGGCCAGCCCGGCGCTGCTGCCGGCGCCGCGCCGCGGCAAGCTCTACAGCGTGGCGGGGGCTGATGAAAGCGCCGAGTTCCTGCGCCAGAACCTGCTGATCCAGCAGACCTGGGGCGAGGGCGTGGTGCCTGTGTGTGAATCGTATCTGCGCCGCAATCACTTCAGCGCGCTGGATGCGCTGGCCGAGACTGACCACCGCCTGCACGGCTTGGCGCTGGATCTGCTGGGGCTTGGCACGACGCCAAGCCGCACATAAACCGAGGGAGCCAAAGCTCAAAATCACGCCGTTCGGGCTGAGCTTGTCGAGGCCCTTCGACAAGCTCAGGGCGAACGGTAATGAACGTTACATCAGCAGGTGCTCGCCTGCGTTGTCGCCGCCCAGGGTCACATAATTGACCTTGCGGATGTCCAGCAGTTTGGTGCCGCCGGCATAGCTGATAGAGCTCTGGATGTCTTCCTCCATCTCGCGCAGCGTGTCGGCCAGCGTGCCCTTGACCGGCTCCAGGATGCGCTTGCCCTCGACGTGCTTGTACTCGCCCTTGTTGAAGTCCGAGGCGCTGCCGTAGTATTCCTTGAAGCGCTTGCCGTCGACCTCGACCGTCTGGCCGGGGCTTTCTTCCAGGCCGGCCAGCATCGAGCCGATCATCACCATGGTCGCACCGAAGCGCACCGACTTCGCGATGTCGCCGTGCTCGCGTATGCCGCCGTCGGCAATGATGGGCTTGGTCGCCACGCGCGCGCACCACTTGAGCGCCGACAGCTGCCAGCCGCCGGTGCCGAAACCGGTTTTCATCTTGGTGATGCAGACCTTGCCGGGGCCTATGCCCACCTTGGTCGCGTCGGCGCCCCAGTTCTCCAGGTCGATCACGGCCTCGGGCGTGCCGACGTTGCCGGCGATCACAAAGGAGGCCGGAAGCTTCTGCTTGAGGTAGGCGATCATCTTCTGCACCGTGTCGGCATGGCCGTGCGCGATGTCGATGGTGATGTATTCGGGCACCAGGCCCTCGGCGGCCAGGCGGTCCACCGTGTCGTAGTCGGGTTTCTTCACGCCCAATGAGATGGACGCGTAGGCGCCGCGGGCCTTCATGTCCTTGACGAACCGGACGTTGTCCAGGTCGAAGCGGTGCATCGCGTAGAAGTAGCCGTTCTTCGCCATCCAGGCGCAGATGTTCTCGTTGACCACCGTTTTCATATTGGCGGGCACCACGGGGATGCGGAAGCTGCGCCCGCCCAGCGTGGTGCTGGCATCGCATTCGGAGCGGCTCTCCACGCGGCATTTGCGCGGCAGCAGCAGGATGTTGTCGTAGTCGAAGATTTCCATGATTCCCAAGCCTTTGAAAAAACTGTTGAAGAAACAGAAGGCGCTTGGACTGGACCGGCTTTGCTTGCGGGCACTGGCACAAAGGCAAGGCTGAAACAAAAAACCGGGCGCAATTGCTTGGGCCCGGTGATTGATTCTATGCGCCTCTCATGCCGGCGGCACCCGCCAAAGCGGTATAGCCTTTATATGCATAGTGGCATCTCGCTTTGGGCGCGGACGGCGTCAGCGCACCTCAACCTCGGCCACCCGCACCGTCTCCCGGCCGCTCGTGAGCCGCAAGGTCGTCCACTCATCGCGTGCCTGCGGCGTGCCGAAGCCGGTCGTTACACGCACCATCACCGTGGTGCCGGCCGACAGCACCTGCTGGCGGTGGCCGAAGAACTGCGCCTCCACGCCGTACTTGCCGGGCTTGGCCGCCTTCAGCGAATACTCCTCGGGGCCGTAACCGCCAGTGGCGTCAGGGCTCATGGTGCCGCCCTGGTAGGTCAAGCGGTTGGCGTAGCTGGCTCTTTCGCCGTTGGGGTCGCTGACCCACATGTCGATGTCGGTGTCGTCGGTGTCCCAGGCCATCACCACGCGTAAGGCGAGCGGCAGGTTGCGGCGCAGGCGTGTATCCACGCGGCTCAGGTCCAGCGCGGGCTGTCCGCTGGTGCTTGCCTGGGCGGCAATTGCGTTGAGCTCGGCCAGGGCGATCATGTTGATGCCGGAAAAGCGGCCGTTCCAGGGTTGCGACACGACCTCCCACAGGGCGTTGACGGCGCGCTGCGGCTGGCCGCTCTCGGCCAGCGCCAGGCCCAGGTCGCGCCACGATTGCGGCTCGTTGGGTGCCAGTTCGCTGATGCGCTCGAACACCGGCACGGCCAGGTCGTTGCGGTGCGCCTGCACCAGGCGGTAGGCATAGAGGCGCAGCAACTGGCGGTTTTCCAGGTTCAGCTCCGCGAGGTTGGACAGCACGCGCAAGCCCAGCTCCGGCAGGCCGCGCTCAAAGAACACGCCGGCGGCATCCATGTAAAAGGAACTGCTGCTGAGGTAGGCCGCGCGCTCGTCGAGGTAGACGCGGTAGAGATCGTCCTTGCCTGCATTCTGGAGGCGCTTCATATAGGGCGCGTCAGGTGTCCAGGCCTGAAGCGCGATGGTGGTGGCGGGCGTTGCCGCTGACTGTTTGGCACTGCGTTTGTCCGCGGCGTCGGCGCGCGATTCAGCGGCCATGGCGGGCGCGGGCGCCGCCACAGGCGCGGCGGGTGCAGCGGTTGCGAAAGAGGGGGCCGGGACTGGCGCGCCCTTGGCTTGTTCCCGGATGCGCGCCGTACCGGCCATGCTGCCCAGGGCGCCCTGGCTGATCTGTATCTCGGCCTTGGGCTCTGCGCGCTTGGGCGTGTTCTTGGGGAAGTCCTTGTCCCACCAGCGCTGCTTCTCGTCAAACTGCCGCACCATGGCTTCGATGTGCGCCTGCCGCGTCTGCGCCGCTTGTGCAAGCTGCTGCTGGCCCAGCCGCGCCACTTCGTCGGCCAGTTCGGGTGGGGCGGGCAGGCTGTAGCGTGCATAGTCGGACGCCAGCTCCAGCACGATCAGCGAGCTGTTGGGACCGACGA
>Ga0102589_1003357_pt1 | contig 16787 bp, 12 predicted proteins | sample AraplaMF_Col_mLB_FD_76858 | JGI IMG/M metagenome (GOLD analysis project Ga0102589, IMG submission 76858) | Arabidopsis root microbial communities from the University of North Carolina, USA - plate scrape MF_Col_mLB | ecosystem: Host-associated > Plants > Roots > Endosphere | place: USA... | reverse complement strand
GTCGATGCGCAAATGCGTGTAGCCGCGCGGCCGCGCCCAGTCGGCCAGCTCGGTGTAGACGCCCTTGCGCGCAATCACCAGCGGCGCCAGCAAGCCGATGTGCTGGCCGCGGTAGGTCTTGAGCAGCTGCGCCGCGATGCTCTCGGGGCTTTGCGGCATCACCGCCGCGCCCTCACGCGTGCAGTGCTGCACACCCAGCTTCACATACAGCAGGCGCAGGAAATGCCAGACTTCGGTCGTCGTGCCGACGGTGGACTTGCGCCCGCCGCGCGAGAGGCGCTGCTCGATGGCCACCGTCGGCGGAATGCCGTAGACCGCGTCCACCTCGGGCCGGCCCGCCGGCTGCACGATGCTGCGCGCATAGGCGTTCAGCGATTCCAGGTAACGCCGTTGCCCTTCGTTGAACAGGATGTCAAAGGCCAGCGTCGACTTGCCCGAGCCCGACACACCGGTCACCACATTGAACTTGCCGCGCGGAATGTCGACCGACAGGCTCTTGAGGTTGTTTTCCTTGGCATTGACGATCTGGATCAGGTTCGAGAACGCCGGCCGGGTCGTCCAGGCCTTGGGGCGGGACTCTTCCACGCCATGCACCTTGCCCATGGCCTGCTCATATTCGCGCAAGGCCTGCGCGGTGTGCGAGGTCGGGTGCTGGCGCACCTCTTCGGGCGTGCCCTGCGCCACCAGCAGGCCGCCGCCCTCCCCGCCTTCGGGGCCCAGGTCGATCAGCCAGTCGGCCGAGCGGATCACGTCGAGGTTGTGCTCAATCACGATCAGCGAATGGCCGGCTTCCAGCAGCTTGCGCAGCGCGCGCATCAGCTTGGCGATGTCGTCAAAGTGCAGGCCGGTGGTCGGCTCGTCAAACAGGAACAGCGTGCCGCGGCCGGGCTGCCTGAGCGCCAGCGCCTGCTTGCTCGCGCTGGCGGTCTTGCTGGCATTGGCCAGAAAGCCCGCCAGCTTGAGGCGCTGCGCTTCACCGCCGGAGAGCGTGGGCACAGGCTGGCCCAGCTTCACATATTCCAGGCCCACATCCACGATGGGTTGCAGCGAACGCAGCACCTCGCGGTCCTGCGCGAACAGCGCGACCGCCTCGCTGACGGTCAGGTCCAGCACGTCGGACACATTGAGCAGGCGCGGCTTCAGGTCGCCCACGGCCTTGCGTTCGATCGTCACTTCCAGGATCTCGGCGCGGTAGCGCTTGCCGTCGCAGTCGGGGCAGCGCAGGTAGACGTCGGAGAGGAATTGCATCTCGACGTGCTCGAAACCGGAACCGCCGCAGGTCGGGCAGCGCCCGTCGCCGTTGTTGAAGCTGAACTTGGTGGCCGTGTAGCTGCGCTGCTTGGCCAGCGGCGCCAGCGCGAACAGCTCGCGCACCGCGTCCCAGGCGCCCACATAGCTGGCCGGGTTGGAGCGCGCCGTCTTGCCGATGGGTGACTGGTCGACGAACACCACGTCAGTCAGGTGGTCGGCGCCCAGCAGGCGGTCGTGCAGGCCCGGCGTTTCGGTCGCCTTGCCGAACTGGCGCAGCAGTGCCGGCGCCAGGATGTCCTGCATCAGCGTGGACTTGCCCGAGCCGCTGACACCGGTCACGCAGACCAGGCGCTGCAGCGGGAAATCCACCGTCAGGTTCTTCAGGTTGTGGTCGCGCGCGCCTTCAAGGATGAGGCGCGGCGTGTTCTCGGTCACCGCGCGCTTGAAGCCCATGCCCACCTGCTTGCGCGAGCCCAGGTAGGCGCCGGTCAGCGTATCGGCGTGCTTCAAATCGTCGGGCGTGCCGTCGAAGACGATCTGCCCGCCCTTCTCGCCCGGGCCCGGCCCCATGTCAATCATGCGGTCAGCGGCCAGCATCACGGCCGGGTCGTGCTCCACCACCACCAGCGTGTTGCCGGCATCGCGCAGGCGGTGCATGGCCTGGGTGATGCGGTTCATGTCGCGCGGGTGCAGGCCGATGGAAGGCTCATCGAGCACAAACAGCGTGTTGACCAGCGAAGTGCCCAGGGCGGTGGTGAGGTTGATGCGCTGCACCTCGCCGCCCGAGAGCGTGCGGCTTTGCCGGTCCAGCGTGAGGTAGCCGATGCCCACATCACAGAGGTATTTCACGCGCGTCTGGATTTCCTCGAACAATGACTTGAGCGCCTGGATCTCGGCGTCGTCACCCATCACGTTCAGCGACAGGCCGGCAAAGAATTCGCGCAGCCTGGCTATGGGCAGGCGCATCAGGTCGTGCAGCGCCAGGCCCGGCAGGGCCTCGAGCTGTTCGCGGCTCCAGTGCACGCCCACCGGCATGAAACGCTGGCCCGACGGCAGCACCGCATCGGCCGACTCCTTCGAGCCCAGGCGCCAGAGCAGCGACTCAAGCTTGAGGCGCGCGCCGCCGCAGGTTTCGCAAGGCGTGTAGCTGCGGTACTTGGACAGCAGCACGCGGATGTGCATCTTGTAGGCCTTGCTCTCGAGGTACTCAAAGAAGCGCTTGATGCCGTACCACTGCTTGTTCCAGTTGCCTTCCTTGTAGCCCGGCGTGCCGTTGATGACCCAGCCCTGCTGCTCGCGCGTGAGCTTGTACCAGGGCGTGTCTCGCGGAATGCCGGCCGCTTCCGCGTGGCGCATCAGGTCGTCCTGGGCTTCCTTCCACGCCGGCGTCTGTATGGTCTTGATCGCACCGGCGCGCAGGGTCAGCTTGTCGTTCGGGATCACCAGGCCGTAATCGACGCCGATCACGCGGCCAAAGCCGCGACAGGTTTCGCAGGCGCCCATGGCCGAGTTGAAGGAGAACAGCGAAGGCGTGGGGTTGGTGTAGCGCAGGTCGCTGTCGGGGCAATGCAGGCCCGTCGAGAAGCGCCACATCTGATCCGGCTGCCCATCTTCCGCGTGTTGGACATACACATTGAGCCGCCCGCCGCGCTTGAGCGCGGTTTCAATCGCTTCGACCACGCGGGCTTTCTCCACCGCATGGGTGCGAAAGCGGTCGGCCACCACGTCGAGCAGCTTGTGCGGCCCGGCCGGCGTGGCCACGTCGCGCTGCGCATGCACGCGCGTGAAGCCGCTGACCGACAACCACTGCTCGACCTGCTCGGCCGTGGTGTTGCCCGGCAGCTCGACAGGGAAGGTCAGCACCACGCGCGGGTCGTCTTTCTCGGTGCGCGCCATCAGTTCGGCGTAGATCGACTCGGGCGTATCGTGGCGCACGTTCTGCGCAGTCTGCTTATCAAAGAGCTGTGCGGCGCGCGCGTAGAGCAGCTTGAGGTGATCGTTGAGCTCCGTCATGGTGCCCACGGTGGAGCGCGAACTGCGCACCGGGTTGGTCTGGTCGATGGCGATGGCCGGGGGCACGCCCTCCACCTTGTCGACGGCCGGCTTGTCCATGCGGTCCAGGAACTGGCGCGCGTAGGCCGAGAAGGTTTCCACATAGCGGCGCTGGCCTTCGGCGAACAGCGTGTCGAACACCAGCGAGGATTTTCCCGAGCCGCTGGGGCCGGTGACCACCGTCATTTCACCGGTGCGGATGTCGAGGTCGAGGTTTTTGAGGTTGTGCTGGCGCGCGCCGCGAATGCGGATGGTTCCCTGGGACATGAGTGCGGTCTTTCCTGAAGAGGTCAAACATTCTAGGCAAAGCATTTGCCTCCGCAGGGTGTGGGGATTAATGGCCTTTTTCCGTGCTTTTTCCGCGTTTCCCGCCGCGCCAATTAGGGCACATTCTGGTTTCCCTGCTCCATGTTTTCCCGCTTTCGTGTTTAACTTTGCCGACCAGGGAGCGATTCATCAAGGAGACACAACATGAGAACCATACAGCGTTGGTGCGCAGCTCTCGCGCTGGCCACCCTGGGCCAGCTGGGCCAGGCACAGATTCTGGTCGGGCAGACCGCGGGTTTCACCGGCCCTGTGGGCGCCGGCGTCAAGGAAACCACGGAAGGCGCCAAGCTTTACATCGATGCCGTCAATGCCAAGGGCGGTGTGAACGGGCAGAAGATAGAGCTGATCTCGACCGACGACAAGTTCGAGCCCAAGCTCACGGCCGAGAACGCCCGCAAGCTGGTGGAAGAACAAAACGTGATAGCCCTCTTCCTCACGCGCGGAACGCCGCACACGGAAAGCATCATTCCGCTGCTCGACAAATACGGCGTGCCGCTGGTGGGCCCGTCCACCGGCGCCATGGTGCTGCACCAGCCCGTCAGAAAGTACATCTTCAATGTGCGGGCTACCTACCAGCGCGAAGCCGAGAAGGCGGTCACCCACCTCGCCTCCATGGGCATCACGCGGGTCGGCATCGTCTATGCGGACGACAGCTTCGGCGCCGACGGCGTCATGGGCGCACAGAAAGGGCTGACCACGGCAAAACTGCAAGCGGCCGTGCTCGAAAAATTCGACCGCAGCAAACCCGACTTCGGGCCCATCGCGCCCAAAATCTACCAGTCGAACGCGCAGGCCGTCATCATGGTGGCTTCGGGCCAGGCCGTGGTCGACGGCGTCAAGGCTTTCCGCGCGGCCGGCTCCACGGCGCAGATCGTCACGCTGTCCAACAATGCCTCGGGGGGATTTGTGAAAAGCCTTGGCGATAACGCCCGCGGCGTGATCGTGACCCAGGTCTTTCCCTACGAGCGCTCCATCGCCTACCCCATGGTGAAGGAAGCCCAGGAACTGGCCAAGGCCAAGGGACAGACCGACGTGAGCCCCGCGATGCTGGAAGGATTTGCCGCGGCCAAGGTGCTGGTGGAGGGTTTGCGCCGCGCCGGCGCCAAGCCGACGCGCGAAAAATTGCAGGCAGCGCTGGAAGCCCTGCGCAAGTACGACATAGGCGGGCTGGAAGTGAGCTATAGCCCTGAGGACCACACCGGCCTGGACTTCGCCGACCTGTCCATCATTGGCACGGACGGCAAATTCAAGAGGTAGAGATACCCCCCTGCTGACGCTCACTTCGTGTAGCGTCCCCTCCCCCCCGGGGGGGACAGGCGCCTTGCGCCCGGCAAAGCCGGATCGCGGCCCCTGCTTGGGAAGAGATTTCCCCTGCCTGCTAATTTGCATGCCCGCGGCGCGAGGCCGCACAGGTTGCTCAGAAGTAGAGCGCGTTTTCGAGCTCTTTGAATTTCTCGGGGCCCACGGCTTCCTTGATCTTGGGGGCGAGCTCTTTGAGCTTGTCGATGTCAGTCGCGGCTTCGACCGCCAGGTTGAGCCGGAAGCCCCGCAATCCCAGGCCGGCCGTGAGGCGCGTGGCGATGGGGTAGGCCCTTGAATAGTGTTCCTGCGCGCTCAGCGTGGGGCTGCCATCGGCGTTGTGGGTGGATTCGGCGGGCGCCGGGGCGGCCGGCGGCTGCACTGCGGCTGGCGCCAGCAGGCCGAGTGACAGCAGATGGGAAATGTCTTCAGCCGTGACGCCCAGGCCCGCGGTGGCCTTGACCACCTCTTCCATGCTGCGCTTACCGTCAAACATGATGAACGCCGAACGCTGCCTCGGCGTCATCGGGATGGAACGGTCCTGCAATGCGGATTGCCCTAATTCCGTCTTGGTATAGATCATCAATGGGTCTCCAGTAAATACGCCAGGGGTAACGCAGACAGCCGTGCGTAATGCAGAGACATTTGTGACACTTTTTTTGTTGCCCCTGATTCAATTTACCCCATTTTTAGCACCAATGCACCCCTTTTGGGCATGGTCGCGGCGCTGTCCCACAACTGGAAACACCTTCCGCTGCATTACTTCACGCCTGCGCGCGGGCCGAGGTGGCGGCGGGCGCGGGCGAGGCGCCATGCTTTTCACCGCCCATGTCGATGTCGCCGCCCTTGTTCAACAGGAACAGGGCCAGGCCTGCGATCACGATAAATCCGAGCACGATCTTCCACATCTTTCTTTCTCCAAAAAGTTAACGGCCAAAAAAAAGCCCCCGGCACATGGATGGCGAGGGCTTGCAAATATCACAAGGCTCTTCAGCCTGAAGAAGCCGGTGCCGGCCGCTGGTCGGCCCGCACCGGCGATAAAACCAATCAGTCGTTGGCGTAGATATCCACGTCCTTGGTTTCCTTGATGAACAGGGTGCCCACCACCAGCGTCATGCCGGCGATGATGATCGGGTACCAGAGGCCGTTGTACATATTGCCGGTCTGCGCCACGATGGCGAAGGCGGTCGTCGGCAGCAGGCCGCCGAACCAGCCGTTGCCGATGTGGTACGGCAGGCTCATCGAGGTGTAGCGGATGCGGGTCGGGAACAGTTCCACCAGCATGGCGGCGATCGGGCCGTAGACCATGGTCACCAGCACCACCAGGTAGAACAGGATGAGGGTGACCGTCACCTTGTCAACCTTGGCCGGATCGGCCTTGCTGGGGTAGCCGGCAGCCTTCAGGTCGTCAGCCACGAGTTTCTTGAACTCGGCGTCCTTCTTCTTGGCGTCGTCGGCGCTCAGGCCCTTGGCGGTGTAGCTGGGGATGGCGGTTTCGCCGATCTTGATGGTGGCCACCGTGCCGGCGGGCGCGGGTGCGTTCTCATAGCTCACCGATGCGCCTGCCAGCACCTGCTTGGCGATGTCGCAGGAGCTGGTGAACTTGGCGGTGCCGGTCGGGTTGAACTGGAACGAGCATTCGTTCGGGTCGGCGGTCACGACCACCTTGTTCTTGGCCTGCGCGGCGGCGAGGTCGGGGTTGGCGGCCTTGGTCAGCGCGTTGAACACGGGGAAGTAGGTAACAACCGCCAGCAGGCAGCCGGCCATGATGATGGGCTTGCGGCCGATCTTGTCGGACAGCGTGCCGAAGATCACGAAGAAAGGCGTGCCCAGGATCAGCGAGTAGGCCACCAGGATGTTGGCCGTGGGGCCGTCCACCTTGAGCGCCTGCGTCAGGAAGAACAGCGCGTAGAACTGGCCCGAATACCAGACCACGGCCTGGCCGGCGGTCAGGCCGATCAGCGCCAGGATCACGATCTTCAGGTTGCGCCACTGGCCGAAAGACTCGGACAGCGGGGCCTTGGAGGTCTTGCCTTCAGCCTTCATTTTCTGGAAGGCGGGGGATTCATTCATCGACAAACGGATGTAGACCGACACGGCCAGCAGCAGGATGGAGACGATGAAGGGAACGCGCCAGCCCCAGTCGGCGAAAGCGGCTTCGCCCATGGCGGTACGCACACCCAGGATCACCAGCAGGCTCAGGAACAGGCCCAGCGTGGCCGTGGTCTGGATCCAGGAGGTGTAGGCGCCGCGCTTGCCCTGGGGCGAGTGCTCGGCCACATAGACGGCGGCGCCGCCGTACTCACCACCCAGCGCCAGGCCTTGCAGCAGGCGCAGTGCAATCAGGATCACCGGCGCGGCGACGCCGATGGACGCGTAGTTGGGCAGCAGGCCCACGATGAAGGTCGACAAGCCCATGATCACGATGGTGACCAGGAAGGTGTACTTGCGGCCGATCATGTCGCCCAGGCGGCCGAACACCAGCGCGCCGAAGGGGCGCACGATGAAGCCTGCGGCAAACGCGAGCAGCGCGAAGATGAAGGCCGATCCCGAGTCCAGTCCGCTGAAGAACTGCTTGGCGATGATGGCGGCCAATGAACCGTAGAGGTAGAAGTCGTACCACTCGAATACCGTGCCGAGCGAAGAGGCGAAGATCACCTTCTTCTGCTCGGCGGTCATGGGTCTGTTGTCGACGGCTGTTGCCATGATGTGTGTCTCCAAATAGTGAAGGCCTCCGGATGGAAGCTGCACTGATTATTTTTGGAGTCCCTGACCTAGCTCTGACGTGAAAATAACAGGAGCTTGCGTGAAACTTATGCGTGGCTGACAACTCAAGGGGAAACCCTTGAAGAACTTTTCAGCATGCGAAGCCGCTCCGGGAAAACGCCTAGAACCTTCTTACGCCATCGAAAAAGTTTGCTGACAGGCGTTCACGCTCGCTGACATGCGGCGCGCTCACACCTTGCGCGAAATACCCACGGCAATCCCGCTCACGCCGTTCCAGCCCTCGCCCTCAAACCAGGGATTGCCCAGCAGGTATTCACGCAGCATGGGCAGCGCGTCGAAGCCCCAGAAAATTTTGTCGTCCACCAGCATCGCGGGAACGCCGAACACATGGTGCGCAATCGCTTCGTCGGTGTTTGTCTTCAGCTGCGCTTTCGCTTCGTCCTCGCTCAATGATTGCTGCGGCGCAAGCTGCGCCTTGAGCGCGGCAAGCCGCCCTTCATCCGCGACCTCGGCGCCGCCCCGCCAGACGTGGCGAAAAATGGTTTCGCACACATAGCGGTTGGGGCTTGACGGGTCATCGGGCCTGCCGCAGGCACTCGCCAGCCGCAGCAGCGGCAAAGGGTTGAAGGGGTGGCTCGCCGGCATCTTCATTTCAATGCCCTTGCTGTGCGCATGCCACAGCGCCTGGCGGTAAGTCCAGTCTCGCTTGGGCGCTACTTCCGCCGGGCCGAGCTGGCCGTGGTGCTTGAGCATGGCAGCGAACAGCACCGGCTTGTAGCTGACGCTGTAGCTCAGGCCCTGGAGCGCTTCAGGCAGGTGCTCGAAGGCGAGGTAGGCATAGGGAGAGATGAAGTCGAGGTAAAACGTGATGTGCTTCATGGGGCCCTCGTGATCGAAACTTTTCAGGCGCGCGCGGCCGCCATGCGTTCGCCCACGGTGCGCCAGACTTCGCGCTGCGCCTCGGGGCCCGAGCGTGCCCAGGCCGAGATTTCTTCCAGGGTGCGAAAGCAGCCCTGGCACAAACCCGTGTCGGCGCTGATGCGGCACACCGAAATGCAGGGCGAGGGCACCACGTCGCCCGCGGCATCCACCGTGCGGCTGCGTTCCGTCACCCGCGCGATCGCCTGCTCGCGCGCGATGCTTTCCTCGTCCAGGTCCACGGCCGTGTCCACCACGGGCGCGCCGGTCAGCAGTTCCAGCTCCTGCGGCTTCAGCTTGAACACCGCATGCGGATGGCCGGCCGCGGCCCACACCTCGTCAAAACGCATCAGGCTCAGGTCCACCAGCACCACCGCCGGGGTGATATGCCCCACGGGCGACACGCCGCCGATGGAAAACCCTGTCTTGCTTTTCACGAAGTCCGCATCGGCGCGGCCCACGCGCTTGCCGTCCGGGCAGACCAGGGCCTCGACCTTGCGTTCATCGACACGCCTGTCGCCCGAGGTCACCACCAGCACGGCGGCATCGTCCGACTTGCGGCGAAAGATGATGCTCTTGGCGATTTGCCCCAGGCGCACGCCCAGCGCATCGGCCGCCTGCTGCGCGGTGCGGGCCGCATCGTCGAGCATCACCGGCATATGCGGATGGCCGCTTTGCTGCAGCGCTGCCGCCACTCGTTGTACTCCCTCGGGCAGTGTTTTCAGTTCAGCACCACACATGTCAATTCGCTCGCTTGTTCAGAAGCGCCGTGGCGGCGCGGGAATTGGGCTTGCGCCCCAGGAAGTCGCTGATGAATTTTCCGGCATCGATGAGCTTGTCCAGGTCGATCCCGGTTTCAATGCCCATGCCGTGCAGCATGTAGACCACATCCTCGGTGGCCACATTGCCGGTCGCGCCCTTGGCAAACGGGCACCCGCCCAGGCCTGCCGACGACGTGTCGTATTGCCAGACACCCATCTCCAGCGAAGCCAGGGTGTTGCCCAGCGCCTGGCCATAGGTGTCGTGGTAATGGCCGGAGACATCGTTGATGTCGAAATGCCGGAGCGTCGCATCCAGCGCGCGCTGCACCTTGAGCGGTGTACCCACGCCAATGGTGTCGGCCACGCCCACATGCTGCACGCCTATGCCCCTCATGAGGCCAGCCAGCATGCCGACGCGCTCGGGTGCAATCTCACCCTCATAAGGACAGCCCACGGTGCAGGACATGGCGCCGCGCACATAAATACCCTTCTCCCGCGCGGCCTCGACCACGGGGCGAAAGCGCTCAATGCTCTCGGCAATCGAGCAGTTGATGTTCTTCTGGCTGAAGGCCTCGCTGGCCGCGCCGAAAACCACTATCTCGTCCGGCCACAGTTCGCGCGGCGGCGCGATGGCGGCCTCAAAGCCTTTCATGTTCGGCGTCAGCACCGAATAGCGCACACCCGGCTTGCGCTTGATGCCGGCCATCACCTCGGCGTTGTCGGCCATCTGCGGCACCCACTTGGGTGACACATAACTCGTCACCTCAATTTCGGTGAGCCCCGCATCCTGCAACCGGTGCACCAGCTCTATCTTCACGGCGGCCGGCACCTGGGCTTTTTCGTTCTGCAAACCGTCGCGAGGGCCGACGTCGACAAGCTTGACTCTGGAGGGTAGTTTCATGATGTGTCCTGCAGGCCGCCTTAACAGGGCGGCGGTAATGGGTCAGTATCCCTTTTTCGGGTCAACCACGCCGGCAAGGGTGTTGATGGCCGCGCCGGCCGCCAGGCTGCGTATCTTGCCCGCGATCTGGGCAATGCTCTCCTCGCGCAGGGTGCGGGCCGAGGTGTGGGGTGTCACCGTGACCTTGGGATGCTTCCAGAAGGGGTGCTCCGCCGGCAGCGGCTCGGTGCGGAACACGTCCAGCGCCGCGCCCGCCAGGTGGCCGCTGTCGATCAGCGCGAGCAGGTCTTCCTCAACCAGGTGGGCGCCGCGCGCCACATTGATCACATAGCCGCCCGGCCGCAGCCGCGACAAGGTGTCGCGGTTCAGGATGTCGCGCGTATCCGGCGTCAAAGGCAGCAGGCATACCAGGATGCGGCTGGCCGCCAGGAAATCCTGGAAGCCCTGCCCGCCCACCTCGCCCGAAAAGCACTGCACGCCCGGCACCGCCTTGGGCGAGCGGCTCCAGCCATTGACCGGAAAATCAAACTGCGCGAGCGCGCGGCCCACGCGTTCGCCCAGCACGCCCAGCCCCATCACGCCGACGGGATAGTCGGTGCGCAAGCGCGGTCGGCGGTAGGACCACTTGCCTTCGGCGATGTCGGCCTCATAGCTGTCCAGCTCGCGAAAATGGCGTATCACCGCATGGCACACAAACTCGGCCATCTGCACCGACATGCCGGCATCGTCCAGCCGCACCACCGGCACACCGGCCGGCAGCCGCAGCTTCATCAACGCGTCAACACCCGCGCCGATGTTGAAAATACCCTTGAGCTGTTGCTGCTCGTCAAAAAACTGCTGGGGCGGCGCCCACACCACCGCGTAATCGGCTGGCGCCGCGCCGGCGGACCACAGCGTCACGTCGGCTTCGGGGAAGGCCGCCTTGAGGCCGTCCACCCAGGGCTGGGGTTTGGTGTCGGAACAGCAAAAACTGATGCGCATGAAGAAAATCCCGTTGAAGTCTCGAACTGAAAACTTAAACGGCTATTTTCAACAATTCCGCCCCCTCGCTGACCTGGTCGCCCGGCGCATAGAGCAACTCCTGCACCGTGCCGTCGGCCGGCGCCGCAATGGTGTGCTCCATCTTCATGGCCTCCATCACCGCCAGCGGCTGGCCTTTGCTCACCTTGTCGCCGGCCTTCACCGCAAACGACACCACCTTGCCCGGCATGGGCGCGGTCAGGCGGCCGCCCTCGGCCTGGGCCTCACCCGCATGGGCCAGCAGGTCGATGGAAAGGATTTGCGTCGCGCCGTGCGCGGTGAACACATGGTCGAGCTCGCCCTGCGCATACACGGCCGCCACCATGCGCTGGCCCGCGAACTGGATGTCTATGCCCTGCGGTGTGTCGGCAAAGCTCAAGGGCCCCGCCACCTGCACGTCCCCATCCACCAGCGCCAGCTGCAGCGTGCCGTCGCGCCCATAGCTCAGGTCGGCCGTGGCCGGCGCGCCATGGAATTCAAACGCAAAGCGCCGCTGCACCACGCCGTGTGACCGCCAGCCGTCGCGGCGGCTGAAAGGGTCGTTGCCCTCCAGGGCTCGCTCGTCCAGCAGCTGTTTGGCCACGGCCGCGGCGGCCGCCATGGCCAGGCCCACGGGCTCCTGCTTGAAAAGCAGGGCCTCTTCGCGCTGGATCAGCGCGGTGTCCAGGTCGGCCTTGGCGAACGAGGGGCTGCGCACCACATGGCGCAGGAACTGCACATTGGTGCTCAGGCCCACGATGCGGGTCTGTGAAAGCGCGTGGTCGAGCCGGGCCAGCGCCTCCTCGCGCGTGGCGGCATGCACGATGAGCTTGGCCACCATGGAGTCGTAGTAGGGCGAGATCGCATCGCCCGCACGCACGCCGTCGTCCACGCGCACCTGGCCGCGCTCAAACGCGGTGTGCGCCGGTTTTTCATACACATGCAGCGTGCCCGTGGCCGGCAGGAAGTTGTTGTCCGGCGTCTCGGCGCAGATGCGCGCTTCAATCGCATGGCCGGTGATGCGCAGCTGCCCCTGCGCCAGCGGCAGCTTCTCGCCCGAGGCCACGCGCAACTGCCACTCCACCAGATCCAGGCCGGTGATGGCCTCGGTCACCGGGTGCTCCACCTGCAGGCGCGTGTTCATCTCCATGAAGAAGAAATTCATGCTGCCGTCGCTGCGCTGCTCCACGATGAACTCGACGGTGCCCGCACCCACGTAATTCACGGCGCGCGCCGCCGCCACGGCCGCCTCGCCCATCTGCCGGCGCATGGCTTCGGTCATGCCGGGGGCCGGCGCTTCCTCCAGCACCTTCTGGTGGCGGCGCTGCACCGAGCAGTCGCGCTCGAACAGGTAAACGTAGTTACCGTGCGTGTCGCCAAACACCTGGATCTCGATGTGGCGCGGGCGCTGCGCGTATTTCTCGACCAGCACCGCGTCGTCGCCAAAGCTGTTGATGGCCTCGCGCTTACAGGAGGCCAGCGCGGCCTCGAAGTCCGCGGCCTTGTCGACCGCGCGCATGCCCTTGCCACCGCCGCCCGCGCTGGCCTTGATCAGCACCGGGTAGCCGATGCGGTCGGCCTCGCGCTTGAGCAGCGCCGGGTCCTGGTCGCTGCCGTGGTAGCCCGGCACCAGCGGCACGCCGGCTTTTTCCATCAACTGCTTGGACTCGGCCTTCAGGCCCATGGCCTTGATGGCCGAGGCCGGCGGGCCGATGAACACCAGGCCGGCTTCGGCGCAGGCCTGGGCAAATTCTTCGTTCTCGCTCAGGAAACCGTAGCCCGGGTGAATCGCTTCGGCGCCCGTGACCTTCGCCGCCTCGATGATGCGCTCCCAGCGCAAATAGCTGTCCTTGGGCGCGCTGCCGCCGATGTGGACGGCCTCATCACAAACGCCCACATGCTTGGCGCCCGCATCGGCATCGGAATAGACGGCGACGGACTGGATGGCCATGCGGCGCGCTGTCGCAGCCACCCGGCAGGCTATTTCACCGCGATTGGCAATGAGGATTTTTTTAAACATGGTGAACTTTCGCGGTGAAATATCCTGCGCACGCTTCGCGTGCCAAGCAATTTAGCTTCGCTGCTGCGCGGCTTTGCCGCTGGTCACCGCGATTGGCAATGAGGATTTTTTTAAACATGGTCGTTCTTTGAAAAAGGAGACTTCAAACTGAAAGCTGCAGCGGTGCCAGGATCCGGCCTGCCGCTGAAAATTCGGGCGACACGGATAAAGAGCTGGCGCAGGAAACGCCAGCAGATACGTATCAGCCACACGCTGAACGCCAGCACCAGGGCCAGCAGCACCACAAACACCAGCGGGTGCGCAATCGCCAGCCACAGGCCCAGCGGCACCAGGCCGTCTTCCAGCAGCGAGGCACCGATATTGCTGAAGGGCTCGGGCGAGGTGTTGATGGCCGCGCGTGTGGTGGCCTTGGCGGCAAAACTGGTCGCCGCCAGCGTGCCGCCCAGCAGCGCCGCCACCAGCGCGCCCAGGCCGTTGTCACCGCCAAACACCGCCGCCGCCAGCGCCGCACCCGCCGGGATGCGGATCACGCCATGCACCACATCCCACAGCGAATCCAGGCCCGGGATCTTGTCGGCGAAAAACTCCACGAACACCATGAAGCCGCTGATACCCAGCACCACCGGGTGCGCCAGCAGCTGCAGGCCCGCCGGTAATTGCACCCAGCCCATAAAACCCGCCAGGCCGGTCAGCAACACCACCAGGTAAAGGCGCACGCCGCTGGCCCAGCCCAGCGCGCCGGCCAGGGCGATCAGTTGTGCGGTGTCCAGGGTGTTCATGGCTTGATATCGCTTAAGCCGGCTTGGAAGGCAGCCAGTTGGGCTTGCGCTTTTGCAAAAATGATTGAACGCCCTCGCGCCCTTCAGGGCTCACACGCACATCGGCAATGCCGCGAACCGTCATTTCCGTCAGCTCGGGTGTGATGGCCTGCCCGGCCACGTCGTGCACCAGTTGCTTGCACAGCCTCACGGCTTCGGGCCCGGCGCTGACCAGGGCTTTCACCAGCTCCGCCACCTTGGCGTCCAGCACCTCGACCGCCACCACTTCATGAATGAAGCCCATGCGAAGCGCCTCGGCCGCCTCAAAGCGTTCGGCCGTGAGGAAGTAGCGGTGCGCCGCGCGCGCACCCATGGCGCGAACCACATAAGGGCTGATGGTCGCCGGAATCAGGCCCAGCTTGACCTCGCTCAGGCAATAGCCGGCGGTATCCACCGACACGGCGATATCGCAAGCCGCGACCAGGCCCACCCCCCCGGCATAGACATCGCCCTGTATGCGGGCAATGACCGGCTTGGGGCATTCATACACAGCCTGCAGCATGGTCGCGAGGCGGCCCGCGTCCTCCAGGTTCTGCTCATAGGTGTAGTCGGCCATGCTGCGCATCCAGTTCAGGTCCGCACCCGCGCAGAAGGCCGGCCCATTGGCCGCCAGCACGATGCATCGCACGTCCTCGCGCAGGCCCAGCTCGACAAAGGCCTGGGTCATCTCGGCAATCACCTCCTGGTTGAAGGCGTTGCGCACCTCGGGGCGGTTCAAGGTGACGGTGGCGGCGTGCCCGGCGATGTCTATCAATAAATGGTTCATGGTCTGGAATCCGTTGAAGGTTTGGCCGCTTCTTCGAGCATGCTTTCGGTGGCGCCGTGGGAGGGCTTCGATACCTCAGCCCGAACGAATGGGAGACATCCGAACGGAAGGCTCCCCTTTCGAGCTGAGGCCTCCCACCGTTCGGGTTGAGGCTTCCAACTGTTCGGGTTGAGGCTTCCAACTGTTCGGGCTGAGCCTTCCCACCGTTCGGGCTGAGGTATCGAAGCCCTTCGACAAGCTCAGGGCGAACGGGCTAGAGCTCAGGGCGAACGGGCTAGAGCTCAGGGCGAACGGGCTAGAACTCGGGTTCATGGCTTACATCCGGAACACGCCAAACTTCGTATCCGGAATCGGCTGGTTCAGCGCGGCCGAAAGCCCCAGCGCCAGCACGCGCCGCGTGTCAGCCGGGTCGATCACGCCGTCGTCCCACAGCCGCGCGCTCGAGTAATAGGGATGCGACTGCTGGCCGAACTGGTCCAGCACCGGCTGCTTGAAGGCGGCCTCTTCCTCGGCACTCCAGGTGCCGCCCTTGGCTTCAATCGCGTCGCGCTTCACCGTAGCCAGCACGCCCGCGGCCTGCTCGCCGCCCATGACGCAGATGCGCGCATTCGGCCACATCCACAAAAACCGCGGCGAATAGGCCCGGCCGCACATGCCGTAGTTGCCCGCGCCATAGCTGCCGCCGATGATGATGGTGAACTTGGGCACCTGGGCCGTGGCCACCGCCATCACCATCTTGGCGCCGTGGCGCGCGATGCCCTCGGCTTCGTATTTTTTGCCGACCATAAAGCCGGTGATGTTCTGCAAAAACACCAGCGGGATCTTGCGCTGGCAGCACAGCTCGATGAAATGCGCGCCCTTTTGCGCCGACTCGCTGAACAAAATGCCGTTGTTGGCGATGATGCCCACCGGCATGCCCTCGACATGCGCAAAGCCGCAGACCAGCGTGGCGCCGTAGCGCGCCTTGAACTCGGCAAACTCGCTGCCGTCCACAATGCGCGCGATGATTTCGCGCACGTCAAAAGGCTTGCGCGTGTCGGTCGGGATCACGCCATACAGCTCTTCCGCCGGGTACAGCGGCGGCACCGGCGTGCGCAGCACCTGGCCGGGCTGCTTTTGCCGGTTCAGGTTGGCCACCGCGCGGCGCGCCAGCGCCAGCGCATGCGAATCGTTCTGCGCCAGGTGGTCGGCCACGCCCGAGAGCCGCGTGTGCACATCGCCGCCGCCCAGCTCTTCGGCCGACACGATCTCGCCGATCGCGGCCTTCACCAGCGGCGGGCCGCCCAAAAAGATGGTGCCCTGGTTCTTGACGATGATGGTCTCGTCGCTCATGGCCGGCACGTACGCGCCACCCGCCGTGCAGCTGCCCATGACCACCGCGATCTGCGCGATACCCTGGGCGCTCATATTCGCCTGGTTGAAAAAGATGCGGCCGAAATGGTCGCGATCGGGAAACACCTCGTCCTGGTTGGGCAAATTGGCGCCGCCCGAATCGACCAGGTAGACGCAAGGCAGGTTGTTCTGCTGGGCCACCTCCTGCGCGCGCAAATGCTTTTTCACCGTCATGGGGTAATAGGTGCCGCCCTTCACGGTGGCGTCGTTGCACACCACCATGCAGTCCACCCCGCTGATGCGGCCTATGCCGGCGATCACGCCGGCGCAGGGCGCGCTGTCGGTGCCGTCGCGGTCGGGGTACATCGCATAGGCGGCCAGCGGCGAAAGCTCGAGGAAAGGCGTGCCCGGGTCCAGCAGCATCTGCACCCGCTCGCGCGGCAACAGCTTGCCCCGCGCCGTATGCCGCGCGCGGGCGGTGTCGCCGCCGCCCTGGGCGGCCTTGGCGACTTTGGCCGCCAGGTCGTCCACCAGCGCGCGCATGGCGGCGGCATTGGCCTGGAAATCGGCGGAACGGGCGTTGAGCTGGGTCTCAAGAGCGGACATGTGTTTCCTC
>Ga0102589_1002583_pt2 | contig 16791 bp, 11 predicted proteins | sample AraplaMF_Col_mLB_FD_76858 | JGI IMG/M metagenome (GOLD analysis project Ga0102589, IMG submission 76858) | Arabidopsis root microbial communities from the University of North Carolina, USA - plate scrape MF_Col_mLB | ecosystem: Host-associated > Plants > Roots > Endosphere | place: USA... | reverse complement strand
TACATTCCTGGTATTTAGCAATTGCCGTTTCATTTATGCTTGGTTTTGTTTTTAATCGTTCACGTATCAATCAAAGAACTGTCATGTTTGACTTTATTAAAACAAAAGAAGAAACGGTTATTTGGTCAAGTCGATCTACACTAGCATTCCAGTTTACCAAAGCTGCTTTACCTTTATCATTAGCATTACCTATTCAATGGATTGGGATTATGAATGCAGGCCATCTGTTTGGAGTGATAGGTACGGTTGTTGCTGCTACTATGATGGTAATTTATCTTAACGAACTAAATCATAGAAAAAAAATAGAAGTTTTACAACAAGAAATTGCTCCAAAATCATTTTAATAGCAGCACATTAAATGAAAAGAATAGCTAATGAAGTAAATTTTATAACGTCGAAACAACGTATAAATAACTATGTAGAAATGAGTACTGTATTATACAGTACTCATTTCTTTTAGTTCGTCTTTAATTATAATTAAAATAGTCAATATCATTTCCTAATTCCAATTCAAATAAGCAATTAAATTTCAACTACTCTATTAATAGATTTCTCAAATGAAACAATATCAACATTAATTCCTTATATAGATATGAGAGTATTAGATCCATTTTACTATGCATTTTGTGTAGTAATGTATTTATATTATTTTTTGAGTTGTGACCTAAACTTAATTTATATCGTCAAAAAACTACACCCAAATTGTTAGGAGTGTAGTTTTTAGTTATGGTGTTTATTATTAGGAAAAGTCGCTTATAACCTTAATTCTCTGTCAAATCATAATTAGTATTTGTTTTGAATATTATAAGATTAGATACTATTTGAGCCACAGAAATATAATTATCAACAAATTCTTCTAATTCTCTCAAATCAGCTATTATGATTTTAGCAATAAAGTCAGTCTTTCCTGTAACTCTATAACAAAATTCAATATTTGTTTCAAGCTGTATACAATCCATAAATTCCTGGAATTGTCCTTCTTTTACTTTTATTTCTAATATTGCTTGTAAAGAATTTGTAGTTGCTTCTTTATTACTATTTTCCGTTCCAATTATGTTAGTGGATTTAGTTTGAATAACGGTATTTTTCATTTGATAAAAAATCCTTTCAAATTAGTTTCAAATAGAAAAAATATAACCTTTTTCCATTACAGGTGAAATGGTAAGTCGAAGTAGGGTTTAGTATTATAAAGGTATTCAGATATAGATATAAAATATTATATGGTAAAAAATTTTAAAAGGAGGAATTTATATTATGAAAAAAGCATCGGATGATCAAAAGTTATTGAGTATCTATTTTCAACAAATTGTAAAAGCAATTATACTCATGAAATAGTATAACATTCTATCATTCATTAAGAAGTATATTATTGAAAAAATTTAATAGATCTTTGTAATTGTAATAGTTTTCCAAACGCTAAAGAGCAATTCCGTAAGACTGAAAATATTGAGAAATAAGAAAAGTTAGTCATTTGATATTGGATTTATTACGCGAAATGTTATAATACATATATAAGCATTATTTAAAAAAGCAACTCGAACCCCAATCCGAGTTGCTTTTTTATTTTCTGTTTAATTATAAAATAACAACTAATTGAGTTGTTATTTTATAATATTTGATTGTTTGAAAATTGAATTTTTATATGCAATATTGCATATAAAAGTCTTTGTTTAACATGTTATAATTTTGTTAGTAAATTATTCATCCATTAATTTACTGCTATTCATATCAACAGATATGAAAACCCTAAATTTATAAATAAAAAGAGAAGAACTATGGTGGGTTCTTCTCTTTTTATTTATAATTATTTATTACTTTTAAAAAAGTCTATAGAACCTTAGTCATTTTAAATTTGCTAATAACCATTTTAAATTATTAGAATATTTAGCAAGTTTGTATTCTAATCAAGTGTTTTTGTACAAGTATGAGATATAAAAATTCAATTAAAATATGACATGCATAGTGAGAAATTTTTAGGTTGAAGTATGTGAGAATAATGATTATACCTATGGAATAGGTTTAGATGGAACAAATACATGATTTTTATTTATTTGTTGCAAATTTAATAGATCTTTAAAAATGAAGTTTACTTTTAAGGTATTGATTATCGTGATTCTGTAAAATTAGAAAAACCAATATGCCACTTATACGTGCATTTGATTAGCGGTCTTATTTGTTTCCTACTATTCTCCATTTGTTTATGAATATTTGATAAAAGAAACTAAAGAATTAACAAGGCAATCATCGTAGCAGTTTAATTTTTTGCAGAAAAACGGACAAAAATCCTATAGAAATGAGAAGAAAACAATCTTGTTATCCTAAGGCATTGTGTAAAATTTTAATTTGTCCCACATTTGTGTATCTTGATTTTAATAATATATTATTAATTGTTTATATTCATATCTGGTATTTAAGACTTAGGGATTTGCTAGCTTATTAAGGCTATATCTGATTAAAGATTAGAATGAATTTGAAATAAATGGGGTGTTTATAAAAATTTAGGTGTATAAAAAACGAAACCTTTATTTCATAGCAAGTAGGAAGAGTAAGCGTATAAGCATGCTCTTAAAAAAGGTAGATTTTTATGAGCGAAGAGTCTTTTATGTCTATCTAGTTAAAAAAATTATCTTATTAGTAAGAAAATTAAGAAGGACCTGATGTATTAAATCAGGTCCTTCAATTAAAGCACTAGAAAACAAACTGTCACCATTATAATAACAATAAAGGGAATTCAATTCAATATGTTAAATGTTGAGAAATAAACGATAATAATTCCATTGTATCGTAAATAAAAGAATACTTACTTCTCGTAATTATTGCCACAATAGGTAAAGTGGATCATACTAGCAATAATTAGACGCCTGTGAATCAGCATCACTATTTAAATTTTTACCAGAGAGCAATTTATTTAATTGGAAGAAAAAAAGGAAGGGTCCTATTTGACTCCTTCCTTTTTCTCATACATACATAACAATTGTTGACAACTTATGAAATAATAGCATTCATCGCTATTAAAATATAACATTAAAAACAATTAAGTAGATATGTAATTATGCATACATCGTGTTATTTCATGAATGGGAACAAAACTATTTATCTCTTTCGGGTTGGAAACAAATAAATTTAGGTATACTTAGGGTAAAAACACCTGATCATTGATTGTTGATTAAACCATATTTCTACATATCTGAAACAAGTTATTTCATTGGATTGCATGTTAAACAGGGGAAGGGCTTTATTAAATGTAGATTGTTCCTTAGTTTCTTGCTCGTGATTTTACTAGTAGGATGTATCGGAAAAGAAGTCACGTTATATACGATTCCAAAAGGGGTATTAGTCAGTGCCCCCAAAGACACGCTCCGTTTAAAATTTCCTATCCTAATAAATTATCATTCTAAGTAGATTCTTTCTCTTTCAAACAATTCCATTGAACAAAGTTAATTCCGCCATACGTATCGTGTGGCATGGTAAAGGGGAGCGCATATATCGGTGCAATCATTGAAAAAGTCAGGAAAAAATAATTGTGTTTTTAGTGAGATGTAACATAGTACCAATTTTTTTCTATTTTCATTATATCTCTAAAGATACTATTAAAATCGTCTTCATTTGGTTTGACATCATTGGGCGAGTAAATAAATCCAGAAAAGTTGTCTATTAGGCCACGATAAGTATAGAAGAAAACTGAAGCATTTTTGTTTCCATAGTGGACAATTACATCTCCTCCCCCCTTTGAGGTAGCTTTAAATTTTGGAGGCAAATGAATTTGGTTATTATCATAGGATACATTAGGGATTAATTTTTTATGTTCTATAAGTTCTATAACTTGTTTACGATCATCTTTGTAAATTAAAAAATCTAATTTTGTATATATCTTTGTAAAGGGGGTATATATCCAAATAATTATTATGATTAATTGAATAATTAAAGGTTTCGGATTTTTATATCTAGCAAGATGTATAATTGATAAAATTAATAATATGAAAAACCATCCATGAATTGCTATTGAAAGAAATGGCATAACAAATGGAGTAAGGAATTGAGTTAAATACCATTTTAAAAAATGATAGAATATTAAGATAATACCGCTTATCATTGTGATTTTGGTTAAATTTTTTTTCATATTTTGTATGTCCTTTCACTTTTAAATAATATGTGATTGTAGTGATTCATTTTTTCATTTATTCCTTAAATGCCGAGTATATATCAGGTTTAATAATATTTTAAACTAAAAAAGAACAAGTTAAAAATAAACTTGTTCTTTTTTAGTTTAAATTTATATAAATTAATATCCTTTGTTATAATAATCTATACCTAGTTGAATCATTTCTTGGTCTCTAGGATCATCGAAAAATGTTTTATAGTATTCCCATTCCCAGGTCCATTCTTTTATTTGATAAGCGCCGGCTCCACCTTTAAGCTCAAAATCTGTAAAACCAATTGCTTTACCTACATATCCAAAGTGGAAATTCCCGATGTCTTCCCCAGTCAATGTTCTGTTATCAAAAGTATATTTATTCCCATATCCATACTTTAATTTATAGTCCCATGGACCTCCTGATTTTACTAATTTTACAAAAACAGTATATCTAAAAGCTCTTGATGCAGCAGCACCTTCAAGAGGGTTATTACTCTTTTTTGCAATTTCGTCAGCTGATGCTTTTACAACTTTCATACGATTCTTATTGGCCTTCATTAAACTAGTAAAATCACTGGTAAGATCCGGATAAGTAGTTGGCTTAACTCCATCACTTCCTGGACTAAAGTTATATGGTTGTAATTTTAATCGAAGTCCTAATTCTTTCTCTTGTCTTAAAGTATCTTGAGCAATTTCATTAGCTAATTTCTCCGCTTGAAGTTTTAGCTCGGGAGATAATTCGTAATTTTCTATATCTTGCAATTGTTGTTCTGCTGAACCTTTGATTGAAGATTCAGTCGCTGCTGAAACTGGCGTTAAAGTAAAACTAGAAAAGAAAACACATGATAATCCTAAAACTGCAATACTTTTCTTCACGACTCCACCCCTATTAATCTAAGTATTTACCATAAATTGTATTATATTTTAAGTTTATAATATTTTCAATATATTTATTTTAATAAAATATCTGACTATTGTTCTCAATATCTATTTATTTAATAAATCACTTATGGTATATTCAGGATATTAATGTAAAATAATAGAATTCAGGAAAGAGGAACATGTATGAATAAGAAGCGTTTATTTGTTTCTGTTAGCGCGCTTTTATTAGGATTTTTCTTAAGTGATCCAATTAATTCAAGAGCAGAAGAAACAGTAGAAATTGTGACAAAAGAAGATGCACAAAGTAAAGCAGAGTTTTATTTAAAAGGGATAAGTAAAAAATCTTATCCAGAATGGAAAGAGGCTAATTTTAGTGAAAGTAAAACTTTATATGATTTAGAGGGAAAAGTTAAAGGGTATGTATTTCAAGTAAAAAAAGAGAATAAAGATTTTGGATACATTATTGTTAACAGTGATAAAAATGGTACTCCAATTATAGAGTCTACAAGGGAAGGTACTAATCCGTATAAAGGGATAGAAGAGGGAAAAGCAATATATACAGGACCTATTCAATATTTAAAGAAAGAAAAAGAGAATGTTACAAGCATTTCAGGGGATCAAACGCTGAGCATTAAAGAAGCTAAAAAAAATGGGGAAGAAAAAGAGTTACAGCATAATAATAAAAATGATTCCAACAAAAAAAATAAGACCTTTATGAAATCTGCACCTACATCCGATCATGAAGAATTCAAAAAAATAGAAGGTGTACCAGATTATAATTGGTATAAAGGGTGTTCACCTACAGCGTTAGCAAATTTAGTTGCTTATTGGGATAAGCATGGATATCATAATTTAGTAGCAGATAATGTAAGTGTTGATCAATTGATAAGTAATTTAGCAATTGAATTAGAAACAGATGATAAAGGAAATACATACACATCTAAAGTTGCTCCAGCAGTGTGGAAATATTTTTCTAGGCTTGGATATTTCCCACAGGCTTATCAGGATAATAGTCCGTCATACGATAGATTTGTAGGAGAGATTGATATGGGAAGACCACTCTTAGTCTCTACACAATCTGACCCACTTTATAAAAATCATATGATGACTGGTGTAGGATATCAAAAAGTCTTTATTCCTGAACTGAATGAAGAATTTAAAGAAATAATTGTTCATGATACCTGGCATACGACTCCAGTAGATGTACATATAAACTATGATCAATATTCTAAATATATTTCAGATTATCAAATTATTAATCCATTCCCAACTGGCTGGCTTACAAATTCTATTTATCAAGAGGTAAAAAAGGAACTGGAATATAATTATCTTAATGGTAGTCCGTTTGGTGTTAGAAATGATGATTTTATGGCTAAATATGATCAATCGCAGACATTACGGGCTGGAGACTATTTTTTCCAAGCCCTTGCAGATGATTATGTGAGAGTTAATTTTGATGGGAACTTAATTATCGATGGATGGAGTGATAGTTCCACTGGGGTTATTCAACGTGCATTAGTTACAAACTTAAACAAAGGGCACCATTATATTACTACAGCATTCCAAGAGAATAAGGGAATTGCAGCAATCTTTTCTCACGTTGTACCTTTTGATTCTTGGTTGGCCTATTATTATAATAATAAGGATCTAGTAGGGGCACCTTATAAGTCGAAAATAATTGCTCCACAAGGCCTAGAAAAGAGTCTAATTGAAGATAATGGAACCGGATTTCCAATTTGGGGCATTAACCCTGATAATTTCTCTGCAAAATATACAACAGTAAAGCGTTTACCTGCAGGGGATTATATAATTCGAGGAAAAGCTGACGACGGTATTCGTGTATTTGTTGATGGTAAACTTGTTATCGATCGTTTTTATGCAGCTGGCGGATTCGTTGAAGATGCTAGAAAAATTAACATTCAAGATAATGCAGCAAATGGATTATTTGGGAAGAAAAATGAGAAAGATGTACATCTTATAGAAGTACAGTATTTAGAAGAAGGCGGTAACAGTAATTTAGAGTTTAACATTGAACCATACAAAGAATCTGTGGAACACCCTACTTGGACAGCAGAATACTATAATAATACTGAATTAAGTGGTACTGCAATAGTGACTGGAGGAGAAAACTCTAATGCAAGAATTGATAAATTGAACTTTGATTGGGGGGCAAAATCACCAGGTGCAGTACAAGTAGATAATTTCTCTGCAAGATTTACAAAAACAGAGACATTTGAACAAGGAAATTATTATTTTGAAGCAATGGCAGATGATGGAGTCCGTGTATACGTAGATGATAAAAAAATTATTGATTCCTGGGGATCAATAGGCGGGAACGACGTAAGATCGGTGACAGTCCCTATTACAGCTGGGGATCATAAAGTAAAAGTAGAATATTTAGAGTTAAGTGGAAACGCTAAGTTACGCGTAGATTATAGAAAAGTAAACTAGTATTTATAAGTCTTTTAATGGAAATAAAGAGGGAAGCGATTCTCTCTTTTTTCTGTGAAGGGAATTGAGTTAAAATAGCTTTAATTTTTCAAGAATTATCATTAGAAATCTTCATTGGGATAAACTTTCATATAATCAAAATGGGAAAGAAGTACTAACACATAATACTTGGGAAGGAAACAACCAAGATAAAATGGTTCATTACTCTACAGTAATACCACTTTCACCGAATTCAAAAAATGTAAAAGTCGTAGCGAGAGAATGTACAGGTCTTGCATGGGAATGGTGGAGAACAATTATTAATGAACAAAATGTTAAAGTAACAAATGAAATAAAAGTTTCAATTGGAGGAACAACTTTATACCCAACTGCTAATAGTAGTCATTAGGTAGAAATGAAGCACCCTGTAAACAGGGTGCTTTTTTACATGATCACAAGTATATCGGGATTTTTTGCAAATATAGCATACTCATCAGATAGCGATGGAGTGTAGACTCATTTAGTAAACTTTGCAACTGAACCACTAATTTTAATTTTTATAGATTTGCAAGAATTTTGTTATATTCAAGTTAGCGTTTTTTGTATATCTATTTCTGTATCTGATGAATTACTACATATCAATACACTTCGGTATTAATATAAAATTCTGTATGTTATTCGAGGTTTTAAATAGTTTAAATAAATTTATGAGAGAACTGAGATGGAACAATGATTTTTTTAAAAGTTATTGCATATATTTTATTAATTGATACTCCTACCCCTAAAGGGTCAGCTGACTAACGTCAGTGGGGTTCTTGCTACCAAAGGCGAAGTCCAGTTCTGGTATCGCTGACATGCAAGATTGCGGTGTGCTATCACCTAACTAAGAAAAATCTGATATGTATCAAAGTGTGTACCTATCTTCAAAAATTATAATTGTAATCAACAAATAAGAATGATCTGTGAGAAAACTTAGGGAAAAAAGGAGTGGAGAAATCTTGATACATCAATATGAATTGAATTTTTCAGTGATGTATAGTGGTAAAGTATCAAGCTCACAATCTACGGTGATTCCAGCAAGTTCTTTAGAGGAAGCAAATGAAAAATTACTATCAGAAGTAAAGCGGCGATTAGGGGATTGTAGTATAGAAATTAATTCAAAAAGTTTATATGTTTCAGAAGATAGCCGATATACCATTGAATAAGATAAAAAAGTTCCCTAGAAAGGGAGCTTTTTTTTATCAATTTCACATGTAATTTTAAAAATATATATAGATTTATTTATGAGTTATTTGTATAGTTTAATTGTCTGTTATTTTTTTAAATTCATTTTTTTGAGTGCTCCAGAAATGGAGCCTTTTTTATGCAATAATCCACTTTCCTTAGGTTATTAAGTAGATCCATATGTGCTTTACTTTCTCTAATTAAGGAATCCGTCATATGTTCATCAACTTCATATTTTGAGATATTCCCAAAATCAAAAAAGAAAACTTTATAATTCTACAGTTATTTATGAGGATTCAACTCATCTTTTGTATTTTAGGGAGGAGTGTATTTTTTAGCTTGATGGCAATGCGATAGATTAACTTTTATGAGTAATTTAGAAGTGTTTTGTGAGAAGTATAAGTTGACTAACATAACCATCTTATACTCCTTGCTACAAAAGAAATGACAATATTAAATTTCTCTTATTTTTTATTATGGAATAAATTTTGCAGCTAATCAAAACTTAGAAGAAACGATAGAAAAACTCCAAAAAATAATGAGTAAATTTAAAGTATAATAACAGCTTACTTATTGTATATTTACCAAAGATCGCATAGAAGAATTAGAGGAGTCAATGAAGAGATGAAAAAAAGGAAAAAGTTATTGGATTTATGGAAAACAATCACATTATTAGTGTGTACAGTTGTAATGTTTTCTTTACTTGTGACAGATATATTAATTAGTCATAATGTAGAACGGGCAACGGAGGATAGCCAAGCAGAGAAAGCAAAAACGATTGCACGTATTGTGGCGAATGATTCAGTTGTAATCGATGGTTTAACAGGCAAAGCAGATACTTCCGCAATCCAAACGTATACAAATAGGCTATTAAAAAATACAGATGTTCAATTTATTGTTGTTATGGACATGGGAGGAATAAGAAAGTCTCACCCAGATCCAAAGAAAATAGGTCATCATTTTATTGGAGGAGATGAGGGACCTGCATTGAAGGGACAGGAGCATGTTTCACTTGCAGAAGGAACTTTAGGGGTTTCTATGCGAGTATTCGTACCTATTTTTGCTGAAACAGGTGAGCAACTTGGTGCGGTCGCTGTTGGTATTTCAGCTGATAATGTGAAAGAGAGTGTGAAAAAAAGTAGACATATTATTTATATCGGTGTTGGAGTAGGAATATTAGTTGGTATTATAGGGGCGATATTGCTAGCTAGACATATAAAGAAAAGTTTATTTGGTCTTGAGCCACATAGGATAGCGAAAATCCTTGAAGAAAGAAATGCGATGTTACTTTCGGTGAAGGAGGGTATTATTGCTGTAGATAAAGATGCCAATGTAACTTTAATAAATAACGAAGCAAAACGAATATTAAAGAAAGGTGGACTCACGGGAGATATTATCGGTAAAAATCTTGAAATGTATACGCCGAATTCACGTATAAAAGAAGTGTTGCAAACGGGAGAGGTACAATTAAACGAAGAACAAAATATTTACGGCATTACGATTGTGACGAATCGTGTTCCTTTATATGTAAAAGGAGAAATAGTTGGCGCGATTGCAACATTTCGTGATAAAACAGAGATTAGACAATTAGCAGAAGAACTAACTGGTATTAAGCTATATGCGGAAGCATTACGGGCACAATCTCATGAGTTTATGAATAAAATGCATGTCGTTTTAGGCCTTACACATATGAAACAGTATGAAGAATTGCAGAAATATGTAAGTCGTATGGTATCAGAGCATCAATATGAAATTGGTGGTGTTATGAAAAGAATTAAAAGTCCAGTATTTGCTGGTTTTTTACTAGGTAAACTTAGCTATGCTAGGGAGAAAAATATAAAGTTAATTATAAGTGAAGAATCGGACTTACCAGATATATATGATGATTGTATCATTCATGAACTTATTACGATTGTTGGAAATTTAATCAATAATGCATTTGACGCAGTAATGAATTGTGAGAAAAAACAAGTTGAAGTTGGAATACAACATGGAGATGCCTTAATGATAACAGTACAAGATACAGGCAGTGGAATACCAGAAGATATGCTGGATAAATTATTTACAAAAGGTTATTCCACAAAGGGAGATAATCGCGGTTATGGCTTATATCTTGTAAAGGAAAGTACACAGCAAATAAATGGGGAGATTTATATTTATTCATCGTTAGGAGAGGGAACTAAGATAACAATTGAAATACCTAATAGTAGGGATGAGGGGCAAATATGATTAAAGTTTTAATTGTAGAAGATGATCCGATGGTAGCAATGTTAAATACACATTATTTAGAACAAGTAGGAGGGTTTGAACTTGTTCAAGCAGTTAACTCAGTAAAATCGGCGATAGAAGTATTAGAGAAATCGCGAGTAGATTTAGTCTTACTTGATATTTTTATGCCTGAAGAGACTGGATTTGAGCTTTTAATGTATATTCGAAATCAAGAAAAAGAAATCGATATTATAATGATTTCAGCTGTACATGATATGGGGAGTATTAAAAAAGCATTACATTATGGCGTAGTAGATTATTTAATTAAACCATTTACATTTGAACGATTTAAAGAGGCATTAGCTATATATCGAGAAAAGCTTACTTTCATGACAGAACAACAAAAAATTAGTCAATCGGAATTAGATTCGTTAATTTTACAAAAGGAAAAAAGAGAGCCTATTGTCACTAAAGAGCTTCCAAAAGGATTAACGAAACAAACGTTACAATTAATTTGGGAGAAAATAGAGTCACTGAATGGACGGACGTTTACAACAGATGAAATGGCACAATTAGTAGGAATTTCAAGAGTTTCTATTCGAAAGTATGTCATGTTTTTGACTGAAATAGGAATATTAGAGAATAAAATGGTGTATCAGCATGTGGGAAGGCCGGTGAGTAAATTGAGATGCATTGACCAAAATAAAATAAGTTTTTACGTATAAGCGACTTATGATAAGTCGCTTATATTTTTTTAATTTCTTGTTGAGTGATGTAAGACTACTTATTTAGTAAGATAAGAAAATTGTCGAAAAAAAGATATAATTGTCAAATTATATTGCAGTAAGACTTGTTCGATGTTAAATTCTTATTAATAAGAAAAAAGGAAATGGGTTCGTTTCATTCTCATACCCTATATTTTGTAATTATTTAGTATAAACAAGGTTGAAAATTTCTTTCTTCTGGTATGTTTTATATTTATTAAACAATAGTAAGATTTCTGAGTTTATATTTCTGAAATTTCAGAAATATAAACTCGCCAGGAGATCGAAATTAATTACATTCGTTCAACAAAAGGATTTTAACGGAACAAATTGAAAAAGAAAGGATTATTTATATGCAGAAAAGGAATCATTATATATTTCAAAAACCGATGAAAGTAATTGCGACATCTGCTATTTTGACAACTACAGTATTTACACCTATTATAACAAACAATTTAAATGTACACGCTGAAACAGTTAATCAACAAACTACAAACCAATATGAACTAAGGGAGTTTGAGCTACCAGCTACAGGAAGCTATCAGGATGAAGCCACAAGAGAGAGAAGAAGTGAACAAAAAACCTATATACCAACTGGAATTTATATAAAACCGAATGAAGAGGTTACAGTTGAAGTATCAGGAACGAATAAGATTAGAGCAATTATTGGAACACATGGCTATGATAAAGAATGGGGAAAAGAAATTAAACTTTCTCCTGGTACGAATAAGATTTCATCTCCAAATGGTGGGTTATTAGGACTTGATAATAATCAAACTACAGGAACAGTTAAGGTAAAAGTCACACAAGGTGGGAGCCATATTCCACTCTTTGAACTAGGGAAGCATACGAAAGCAGACTGGATGGCGATGATGGACAAGTATCCAAATGCACATGCTGTTCAATTAAAATCAAGGAAAGCAGTACTTACGGTTACTCAGGATAGTGCTAAGAAGCATATAGTGAATCAAGATCCTATCCCGTTATTAGAAACATATGATGAAATGATTCGAGCGCAAGATAAAATATCTGGATTATCTGAAACAGATCCTAATCCTTTACATCGTTCGACTGAACGTATTTGGGCCTTTATAGAAAATCCTAACAGACCAACATGGGGCATGTATGCAAGTCTAGATGGAGCTGCATTTACTACTGCTGGTAACGCAATTGAAAGTGCTTTAAATGTAAATAAATTTGGATGGGGACAAATGCACGAAGCGGGACATGCAAGACAACAACACCCATGGACGTGGAATGATTTAAGAGGGATGGGTGAAGTAACAGTTAATCTATATTCTTTAGCTGCACAAAAGCGATTATTCCCGAATCAACCGACGCGCTTAGAAAAATCAGGTGATTACGATAAAGCTTTTGCATACTTAAAACAAATAGATAAAGACTATAAAAATATAAATGACTTGTTTGTGAAACTTGTTATGCCTTGGCAACTTCATCTCGCATATGGTGAAGACTTTTATCCGAATCTTCACAAACTATATCGAGAGTTACCAAAGGATCGACTTCCAAAAACGGATGAAGAGAAAATTCAAGCATTCATTTACAATACATCCAAAGTAGCGAAACAAAATGTACTCCCGTTTTTTGATCAATGGGGACTGAAAGCATCACAAGAAACGCGACAAAAAATAGAAGCTTTGAACTATCCGATATTAACCGCACCTATTTGGGAAGCAACAGATTCTAAACCTGTAATTGTAGAAGAAACTCCAGATATGGAACCGAATTTTACAGTACCTGTTGGAGCGACAATTACTATAGGTAATTCATTCGATCCAATGTCAGGAGTGTCTGCTACTGATAAGGAAGACGGAGACCTTACTAATAAAATAACAGTTGACGGTAAAGTAGATACCTCTAAAGCAGGCACTTACGAGTTAACATACACAGTTAAAGACTCTAAAAATCATAAAGTAAACGCGAAACAAACGATTACGGTTAAAGAAAAAGAAGAAATAAAAGATGAGGCGCCATTACTAAAAGTGCCCTCAGAAACTAAAATTTCGGAAGGGGATAAATTCGATCCAATGAGAGATGTAAGTGCTACTGATAAAGAAGATGGTGATCTTACATCAGAAGTAAAATATGAAGGTGAAGTAGATACAAATACACCTGGCACTTGCACGATTAAATATACAGTTAAAGATTCTGCAGGTCATTTGGCAACTCAAATACAAACTGTAACAGTTAAAGAAAAAGAAAAACCTATTGAGATTCAAGAGCCTGAGTTAAATGTACCTACTGAAGTGAATATGAATGTAGGAGACAAATTCTCACCAATATCTGGGGTTAATGCTATTGAGAAGGAAGATAGTGATATTACTGATAAAGTAAGACATTTTGGTGAAATAGATATATTTAAAACTGGTACTTCCGAGGTAAAATTACTTGGTCGTGACTCTGGTAGTAATGAGGTAATTACAATACAAAAAGTGGTAGTGAAAGATGAAAAAAATGGTATTAATAATATCTCTAACAACAGTAATTCTGATGAAAAAGAAGATACGTATAAAGAGCTTCCAAAAGCAGGTACAAGTACAAATAATAGTGCAGCAATAGGCATATTGATGGTTCTTGTAGGTATGATAATTACTTTTGGTTGCAAATTTAAAAAGGTACTAAAATAGTTGTACCTCAGTGCATTTAATAAAAGTAAGACTGAATCAGGAGCTCAAATTGAAACAATGGAGAGATTGATTGACACTCCCACGTCTAAAGTAGGATTAAAGTCCTGTGTGGGCTTTCTCGTATCGTAAATTCTGTAATTTTTTTGTTACCTTCAAATGAATCAGCTATATGTTAAAATATTTATATTCCTCCTAATCAATTCATGTGATTAGGTGAGCCCTAAAGAGTCCCTATCTCCTAAGGGCTCTTTTCATAAAGTCTATTATTCTATCTCATTTCTCTACTCTATCAAGCAAATTGAACCATACCACAAATTATTATCCTCAATATCAGATGCCTTGAGATCTCTCTTCAGGATATTAGGTACTTCCCCCTTGATGCGAGAGTATTAAGCCATTATTAGCACTGTTTATAGTTATGTAGTTTTTACATAATTAAAATTGATTAACTATCTATATTTTAGTATTTATTCTTACAAAGATTCAAGTATACATTAGTTCTTGGGGCCTGTGTAGCAATGGAACCAAATCACGCAATAAGCATTAGCGGACATCAAACGTTTATTTTTCTACACTTTATGTCCACTAATATTAATTAGTGGACATTTAAAACAATACCGAAGGTCGGTGTAGTATATGGCTATTCGTTAAGAAGATTTCAACGCTCAAAAAGAAAACTTGCAGATTGGGAGAACATTGATTGTACAGAAATAGATGATGAACTATTATTGAAACAAGAGCTAGAACAATTACAAAATGAAGAAGGATATGTATCAGGAGAAGGCAGGAACTTGAGTTCGGGATACAAGTTGATTTACCATAAGTTCGCAATAAAATTTATTGCAAAGTAAGAAAAAGGAATACAAAAAAGAATTGCTGAAGGGCTGAAGAGGCTTCTTGAAATCTCCCCTAAAGGAGATATTAGAAGTATGAAGGGTTACACAGATTTATATCAATTACAGGTTGGAACCTTTTGAATTTTATTTGAAATAAATTATAATAAGAAAGTCATATACATACAAGCCATCGGAATTCGTGGTGACATCTATAAATAATACTAACATGTATTTTTAAAAAGGAAGGTCTTTCAAATTAAAGAGCCTTCCTTTTTTGTGCACGGATAATGCCCGCTAATGCTCATTGCGTGATTTGCTTCAGACCCCACGAATCACCAAGTAATAGAAGATATGGCTAAAAAAGTAGCATAGATTTAACTTTTTTGTGTCTAAAATATTAACTCCGATCTAGCTTCCACTTAGGAACTGTGCCTAAAACAAAATTCTCTTTCATTATTTTTCCCTCGGCTTATTCATGAGTCGAGGGTTTCTTTTGTGAAACATTACAAAAATGTAACGTTAATGTAATGTAGTTCCATCGATACTACAAATATAACCGGATAAAATAAGTTACATAAGACGAAATCCCAAAAAGGAGCGTTACCAAAAGGAGTGCTACAAATGAAAAGCATATTAAGTGTTGAAAAAATTGAAAAGTATTATGGAAATAAAGATAACGTAACAAAGGCAATTGATAATATCAGCTTTAAAGTAGATGAAGGGGAATTCGTTGGAATCATGGGACCTTCGGGAAGTGGTAAAACTACGCTTCTTAACTGTATATCAACTATTGATAATGTTACTACAGGAAAAATAATCATCAATAATAGTGACATTACTAGGTTAAAATCAAAAGCATTAGATAAATTTAGACGAAATGAGTTAGGCTTTATATTTCAGGATTTTAACCTATTAGATACTCTTACAGCATACGAAAATATTGCTTTAGCGTTAACAATTAAAGGTGAAAAAAGTTCAGAAATAGATGGGAAAATAAAAGCAGTAGCAAAGTATTTGGAGATTGTAGAAGTTTTAAACAAATATCCCTATCAGATGTCAGGTGGACAAAAACAAAGGGTTGCGTCAGCAAGAGCAATCGTGACAGATCCATCCTTAGTCCTTGCGGATGAACCAACCGGAGCGTTGGATTCTAAATCATCTAGATTATTACTGGAAAGATTTGAGAGTCTAAATAAAGATTTAAAGACAACAATTCTTATGGTTACGCATGATGCCTTTACAGCTAGCTATGCTCGTAGAATCCTTTTTATTAAAGATGGGAAAATCTTTAATGAGTTAGTCAGAGGAAATGATTCTCGAAAAGAATTCTTTAATAAAATTATCGAAGTAATCACACTGCTTGGAGGTGATGATAATAATGTACTCTAAGATTGCCGTAAGTAATGTAAAGAAGAGTTTTAAGGATTATGCTATATATTTCTTAACACTAACATTAGCTGTTTGTATATTTTATAGCTTTAATTCAATAGAGTCACAAAAGGCGCTTACTGAACTGAAGTATTCAGGTTCATCATATATAAAAACATTAACTAGTACATTGGCTGGTATATCAGTATTTGTATCCATCATATTAGGAAGTCTTATATTATATGCGAGTAATTTTTTAATAAAGAAACGTAAAAAAGAATTAGGAATTTATATGA
>Ga0102589_1003355_pt1 | contig 16797 bp, 14 predicted proteins | sample AraplaMF_Col_mLB_FD_76858 | JGI IMG/M metagenome (GOLD analysis project Ga0102589, IMG submission 76858) | Arabidopsis root microbial communities from the University of North Carolina, USA - plate scrape MF_Col_mLB | ecosystem: Host-associated > Plants > Roots > Endosphere | place: USA... | reverse complement strand
TCCAGAGATCACTGTAACGATTCTGCTCTTTTCGCTTCTAGAAATAATATTAAAAAACAGACTAATTAATATTAGCCTGTTTTTTTAAGAACAACATTTGTAGTTAGATTATTTTTTATTTGGATTATGCTGAAGGTATACGACATGAGTTTGTAAAAACTCTTCTAGTCCGTGTTTACCGTCTGCTCCACCAATTCCTGACTTTTTACGTCCTGCATGGAACCCTTGAATTGCTTCAAAGTTTTCACGATTAATATACGTTTCACCAAATAGTAGTTCATTTGCTGCACGCATTGCCGTGTCTAGATTTTGAGTGAAAATAGAAGATGTTAACCCATATTGGCAATCATTCGCAAGCTCAATCGCTTCATCTAAATCTTTAAACGTCATAATCGGAAGAACCGGTCCAAATACTTCTTCTTGTACAATTTCTGAATCTTGTTTTACATTCACAAGAACCGTTGGTTCATAGTAATATCCAGGTGTCACATCTGCACGTTTTCCACCAGTTAACACTTGAGCCCCTTCTTCAATAGCTCGGTTTACCATCGCTTCAATTGATTCTATTGCTTGCTTATTTGTAAGTGGCCCCATATCTAAACCTTCATCTTCGAGAGGGTTACCATATTTCACATTTTTCATTGCTGCGACAATTTTTTCAATAAATGTATCGGCGATACTCTCATGAACATACACGCGTTCAGCACAGTTACATACTTGCCCTGTATTAATGATACGTGAGTCGACAATAGCTTTCACGGCTAAATCAATGTCTGCATCTTCTGCTACAATAGCCGGTGCTTTTCCACCAAGCTCTAGACTTACTTTTGTTACATTTTGAGCTGCAGCTTTCATGACACTTACACCTGCATTAACGCTCCCTGTTAAACTCACTAAACCAATTTTTTCATTTGAAGCAAGTTCGTCTCCAACTGTACCTCCGCGTCCTGTTACAATATTGAATACCCCTTTTGGAATACCCACTTTATCTACTAATTTCGCAAATTCAATTGCATTATTTGGCGTATCACTACTAGGTTTAATTACAATGGTATTTCCTGTTACCAATGCAGGTGCAGCTTTTCTCGCTACAAGGAAGAAAGGGAAGTTCCATGGTAAAAATCCAGCTACAACACCAATTGGCTCTTTAAAGATCATAATATTTTCATTTGGTCTGTCACTTTGAAGAATTTCCCCTTCGTAAGTTCTTGCCGAACCTGCCATATAATCAATGTAGTCAGCAGTAAATTCAACTTCTGTAGTAGAGAGAGCAAGTACTTTTCCTTGTTCTTCTGAGATTACACGTGCAAGAAAATCTCTATTGTTTCGAATTTCTTCAGCTAAACGTGTTAAATACTTTGCACGCTCAGCAGCCGGTTTCTTCTTCCATTCTTTTTGTGCAGCTTCTGCAAAGTCAATCGCTTCTTGAACCTCTTCTTTAGAACAACTTGGCACTTCTGAGACAACTTCTTCAGTTGCCGGATTTAACACCTGTATAACTTCGCCCGAACTAGCATTTACAAATTCTCCATTAATGTACATTTGATATTGTTTAACATCTGTTTGTGTGTTCATTTACTGAAACCTCCTAATATTGATTGTAGTAAAGGCTATTTTTATAGATTTAAAACTCCTTGTCTTGGCACAACACCAAATGCATCCGCCAAGTCTTGAAGCTGTTGATCTGTAATGGTTTGCTTCACGCTTCCCTGTGCACACACAACTGTGTATACTTCCGCAGCTTTTTCAGCTGTTTCAATTAATCCAAATGTTTCATCCATTGTTGTTCCAGCACCAAAAATTCCGTGGTGCGGCCAAATAACTGAACGAACATCTTTCATTTTTGCAGCTGTAGCTTCTCCAATTGAATCGGTTCCTGGAACCATCCATGGGATAATACCAATTCCTTCTGGAAATACAACAATGCATTCTGTACACATCTGCCATAAAGTTTTTGTAAAGGCTACTTCATCCAAGCTGTGTGTAAATGTCATACCAATAAGGTTTGTTGCATGACAGTGCATAATAACACGATGGTTTGGATCTGCTTTTAACCTTTTAATATGGCTCATTAAATGTGAAGGAAGCTCACTTGTTGGAACGCCTCCATCTTCTAACCCCCATAAAATATCAAGTGATTTACCATCTTCAGTGATACGAATAATTCCAAGGTTAACAGCTGGATCATCTATCACATTTTTAAAATATTTTCCCGAACCTGTTACAATAAAATATTTTCCTGCTAATTCAGCACCGTCAAAAATCATGGGCACAGTTCGTTTTACATCATTAACGTCGAGGTACTCTGCTACTTCATCCTCTTTTAATAAATAACTAATATTCCCACCATTTCGTTCATCCCAACCTAAACGATAAAGATTTGCTGTCGTTTTTGTCATTTCTTGAAGGAAAGGTGCTTTTAGTATATCTTTCTTTGTCAGAAGGTCTTTCATCTCCATCTTCTCCCTTGTATTCTTTTTTGTCTTTTTATTTTGGCTTTTATTGATATATCTTTCTAAATAAAAATTTTTTCTTTTGATAAACTAATTCAAAAGCGTTTACATCTTTATATTACTTTTAGAAACACTTTAAGTCAACACAAACAAACATTATTTTTTTGTTTATGTTTGTTTTAACCTTTGCTATAAGTGGTTATTTTATTATTTATAAAATGCTGTTTCAATACATAAAATGTTATTTACTATACCTTGTTACTGTTTAAGAGCGTTTATTTTGAAGTTATAAGTGTGCTATGATAAAAACAAACAAAAATAAAAACAAAACAACAATCTTATATGCAAAATTGTGATGTTTTTCTTTTATTCATATTTAAAAGTGAAAGGAAGTTATACATGTTATTAGCTGAAAGGCATCAAAAAATAGTAGATTTAGTTAATTTGCGATCGAGCATTCGTGTTTCAGAATTAAGTGAAATTTTTTCTGTGACAGATGAAACAATTCGCCGTGATCTTGAAAAATTAGAAAAAGAAAATAAGTTGCGTCGAAGCCACGGTGGAGCAGTCAGTATTGAGGAAAAAGAATCGGAAGTTGATTTTTCAGAGCGAGAAATTACTAATGTATTAGAAAAGAAAGTGATTGCACGTGAAGCTGTGAAGCAAGTTGAAGATGGTGACCGTATTATCCTTGATGCAAGTACAACTGCATGGTACATGTCAAAAATCCTTCCGAATATTCCTTTGACTGTTATCACCAACTCCATTAAGGTTGCAATAGAATTAAGTAAAAAAGAAAAAATTCAGGTTATCTCAACAGGAGGTCTCCTTCTTCCTAAATCGTTGTCTTACGTAGGACCTCTAGCAGAGCGATCACTAGAAAATTATCATGTGAATAAAACGTTCTTATCGTGCAAGGGTATTGACTTAAATAGTGGCTTAAGTGATTCAAATGAGTGGCAGGCTCTCTTAAAAAGAAAAATGATTGAACGGTCAGATAAAACCATTTTAATGGTCGACTCTAGTAAGTTTGGATACCGTGAATTTTCTCATATCTCTTCAATAAGTGATATTAGCCACATTATTGTTGACGATAAACTAAACAATGATTCACATGCAATTTTACGAGATAAAAATATTACCGTTACTTCTGTAGCCTTGATGAGTGAATCTGCTTCATAGTCAATTTAAATATAAGGTTAAGACGTACCCTTTACTGTGTATATACATTTCCAAGACAAACTTATATAGGTTTGTCTTTTTCTATGTCCACAATTTTGTCTTGCCTTATTCATGATGAATCACCCACATAATCAACACTAACAAAAATAAAAAATAAAAATATGTTGTTTTATTTTTGTTTTTGTAATAATATGACCTTATAAACAAAGAAAAATAAAGAATATATAGAAATTAGGGGGAAAAATCATTTTATTATGAAGGTTAAAATGATTATTTTTGCAAACGTTTTCTTTATTTTTTTATTTTATTCTATAGTACAAGGGGCGAGAGAGATGATAAGAAAAGCAAGTATTATGTTTGTACACAAAGATCAATTTGATGAATACAAGCGTCGACATGATGAAATATGGCCGGAAATGGTAGAGGCATTAAAACAGCATGGTGCTCATAACTATTCTATTTTCTTAGAAAAAGAAACTGGAAAATTGTTTGCTTATTTAGAAATCGAAGATGAAAATAGATGGAACCAGATGGCTAAAAGTGATATTTGTAAGAAATGGTGGGACTACATGGCGCCTTTAATGGAGACAAATTCAGATAACAGTCCTCGTTCTGTAAATTTAGATGAATTGTTTTACTTAGCATAACTCTTTAGGAAAACATAGTCAGCACGAAAATAACAAAATTCAAACGGATTTATAATTGTTTGAAGGTAATTGAGAGGAGTTTTAGATATGGCTGGTAATGCAAAAGGCGGATTAAAGTCTACTATTACTGTAGCAATGTCAAACTATCTGGAGGCAGCATCCATCGTAGCTGCTGCTGGCGGCCTGACGCTCTGGATGGAATATTTAAATCTAGATGATTTTAAATTGGGTTTACTGGGAGCACTGAGTGCTAATGGATTTGCTTCAGCAGCAGGAGCCCTAATAGGAGGCGTTCTGGTTGATAAATATGGCCGGAAGTTAATTTATAAATACGATTTATTGGTATATATGTTTGGTGTCTTATTAACGATGTTATCTTTTAACTTTCCCATGTTGTTAGCTGGATACGTTATTACTGGAGTAGCTGTAGGAGCTGCCATTCCAGCTGCTTGGACGTATATAGCAGAAGAAGCGCCTGAAAATGAACGTGCATCTCGTGTAGGATGGGGACAGTTAGCATGGTCGATTGGTCCAGCTATTTCGTTGCTACTCTCTGTAGCCTTGGCTCCATTAGGTCTTTTAGGAAGCCGAATTATTTTTGGTCAATTATTTGTAATCGCTTTAATTACTTGGATTATGCAACAACAAATTAGTGAATCAAAAATCTGGGAAGAAGAAAAGCAAAAAGAAGTTAATCAAAAAGCAAAAGGTAAAAAATTAGAAAGTCCAGTTAAAGAATTATTCACAATCAAAGCAAACCGTCATGCCATTATTTTATTACTAGGCATCTATTGCTTCTGGAACTTAGTAGCTGGTGTAATGGGGTACTTCATGCCGTATATTTATCAGACCGTTGGAGGGCTTTCATCAACACAAGCGAATTTATTACAAGCGTTTTTATGGATTCTAACAGTCTTAGGATCGTACTTTGTCTTTATTAAATTAGGTGATAAAGTTAACAGACGTGTATTGTATGGTGTAGGAGCTGCAATGGGAATTGCTGCTTGGGCTACTCTCACGTATGGTGGAATGGGCATGACTGAACTGCTTATATTTGTAATATTATGGGGAACTGCAGCAGGTTTTGGTGCTCAAGCATTCTATGGGCTGTGGTCAAGTGAGTTATTTCATACAAAATACCGTGCAAAGGCACAAGGATTCCTTTTTTGTACAGCACGTGTAGCCGTTGGCCTTATATCACTTGCGATTCCCACTATGATTTCTACGTTAGGATTTAAAATATCAGGTTCTATTATGATTGGGTTCCTTCTAATTGCTGCAATTATTGGATTAGTAATGGCACCGGAAACAAGAGGAAAGTCATTAAAAGAAATTGAAGAGGAACGATACAGCGCTTAAGAGGACATACTAAATAAAGAAGAAAATAGCCAAGCTTCTCAAAGAAAGCTTGGCTATTTTCTTCTTTATTATTATTTACTCTACATTTAAAAGAAAATTTTCCAGTGTTATCAACGCTTTTTGTTCCTCTTCGCCCTTTACAATCAGAGTAATTTCGTCACCCTCCCGAATACCAATAGACATTATACCCATTATACTTTTAGCTTCTATTGTTTTTTCATCTTTTATAACCTTTATTTCACTGTCAAAAGTAGATGCCAGCTGTACAAATTGAGAGGCCTTCCGGGCCTGCAACCCTGCTTTTAAACCAACTATTATCTTTTTCTCCATCCAACTCTGCTCTCCTTTACGATTTTTCTCGATATTTATTCTTATCCATTATCGTAGTCATATAAATATTTGGCGCTATTTTCCTCTTTATTTTAGAGATAAACTTATTCATATTCCTGTGGAATAAAAATAGAGATTCCAAATGGAAACTCTATTTTTTATATAATCTATCCTCATACAATTAAATAAAAAGCTTTTAAAGGTCCATGCACACCCACGACCAAATTCATTTCGATATCTGCAGAATTACTTGGTCCAGAAATAAAATTAATACAAGAGGCGACAGCTTCTCCCTTTTCCACACGTTGGTTTAGGTCAAAGACTGCCTGTGTAATACGTGCCACAATAGTTTCACGCGGGATAATCGTGACATAGATAGTTGGCAAAAAGTGAAGTGCTCGTCCTTGTCCCTCATGAGTTTTTACAACAATCGTTCCTGATTCCGCAAGTGCATAGTCACTGAATACAATGCCAAAATTAGCTTTTTCAGCTAAGGAATGGTTCGCTTCACGTCCTTTTTTGGGATCCCATACACTTACCTCTATATTTTCTGCCGGCCATTCTTTTTCAAGTAAATCTGTTAGTCCATATTCATTGAAACGTGAATCATGGGCTGTCATCACAGGCCCACCACCATGTTCAGAAACAATTTTCTTTAAAGCTTCAGCTAAGTTATCTTTTGTTGTTTCAAGAACAGTAGTATGGATTTTGCTACAGTGCTCTGTGAACGTAGAGATTAACTCCTTTTCTGTATAACCTTTCATTACGTCCCAGTTTACGTTATTCTTCCACTCCGGTCGTACAACACCACTTATTCGTCTTTCACGTCCCAGTTGTTTAGCAATATGATTTAAAAAAACTTCTTGATTTTGAGCTGTTTCTCTCATTATTTTCCCCCACCTTTTTTATGATCATCAAACCAGTCTCGAAAACGTTCTTTACTTGGAGCTGGAAATTCTCGAATTTCTGTCCAATTTTTTAAAGGTCCAACTCCCTTAGAGACCCGGTCTCCTGATACAATAGGCATCATAGCTGTAGGTGCCATTTTTGTACCTAATTTGTATAGCGCTGCAGACGATGCCCCCATTCCAAACATTTTCATCGCCAGCTTCTCAGCAAGAGGAGCACGTCCTTCTTTTTCAACAATCACCTGACGATGTTTTAAAAGCAGTTCATGCAACGGGATCTTAACTGGACAAGCATCAGTACATGCTGCACAAAGACTTGATGCATATGGGAGCTCTTTATAATCGTCATAGCCACCTAATAGTGGACTTAATACTGCACCAATTGGGCCCGGATAGATAGAGCCATAAGAATGCCCTCCAACATGACGATATACTGGACACACGTTAATACATGCTGCACAACGGATGCATTGTAATACCTGTTGGAACTCAGACCCTAGGATTTCAGAACGGCCGTTATCAACGATGACAAGGTGAAATTCTTCTGGACCGTCTGCCTCTTCCTCATATTTAGGTCCCACTGTCGTAATGTAGCTTGTTAGCTTTTGCCCTACTGCACTTCTACAAAGCAATCCAACGAGTACATCCAGTTCTTCCATTGTTGGTACAAGGCGTTCCATTCCCATGACAGCAATTTGTGTTTTAGGAATAGCAGTTACAAGGTCTGCATTCCCTTCATTGGTCACTAAACAGATTGATCCTGTATTTGCAACAGCAAAGTTACAACCGGTTACACCGATTTCTGCTTCAAGAAATTTTTCACGAAGGATTTTACGAACAAATTTTGTCATTTCGTAAGGATCCTCCGACTTTCCATAACCCAGTTTTTCTTGAAATACATCACGAATTTGTTCTTTTTTCATATGAAGAGCTGGAGCTACAATGTGGGAAGGTGGTTCATGATCATCAACTTGCAAAATGTATTCGCCAAGGTCACTTTCTATTACTTCACAACCAATGCCTTCTAATGTTTTATTCATTTCTATTTCTTCGGTTACCATTGATTTGGATTTAACGACTTTCTTAGCTTGTTTTTTTTCTGCAACTTCCTTAATGTATTGAGCCGCGTCCTCTTTTGTTTTCGCAAAAAAGACATGTCCCCCACGTTTTGTAACATTTTCACTTAATTGCATTAAGTAATAATCTAAATTCTCCAGCGTGTGTTGACGGATTTGCTCCCCTAGATCGCGCCATTCTTCCCAGTTTCCAAGCTCTTCACTAGCTGCCAAACGACGTGTATACAGGCGTTCTTGAGCTGTAGACACAGCTTCACGCATTGTAGAATCTTGAATCCCTTTATCAATACGTTCATTAAATTTTTTATCACTAATTTTCATGCTCATTTCTTGTTCCCCCCTGAATTAACGGCTATTTAATACCTCTGCAATATGCAGTACTCGCGCTGATTTTCCTAAACGCTCTATTCGTCCCCCAATATTCATCAAACATCCACAATCTGCACTAATTAAATAGTCCGCACCTGTTTGCTCAACACTCTCTACTTTTTCGTCTACCATTTGTTCAGATATTGGCATCATTTTCACAGAAAAAGTTCCACCAAATCCACAGCAATTTTGGGCGTTGGGAAGTTGCTCAACTTCCAATTCTCTTACATTAGAAAGTAGCGTAAAAGGTGCTTCCTTAACATCTAACAAGCGTGTCATATGACAAGATGTATGATAGGTCGCTTTCCCTTTTAAACGTGCCCCTACATCTGTAACCTTTAAAACCTCTACGATAAATTGAGTTAGTTCGTACGTTTTCTCAGCTAGACGCTTAGCTCGCTCCTCCCATTGAACATCTCCTTTAAATATATGTGGATATTCGTGGAACATAGTTGCACAAGAACCAGAAGGAGTCACTACATACTCTACATGTTCAAAAGTTTGAATCATATTTTTCGCTGCTTGCTTGGCTTCGGTAACATAGCCACTATTATAGGCAGGTTGACCACAACATACTTGTGATGTAGGAAATGAAACTTCACAACCAAGGCGTTCAAGTATCTCAACTGTTGCTTTACCGACATTCGGCTGGAAAGTATCAATTAAACATGTAATAAATAAGCTCACTTTCATTTTAAAAATCTCCTCTTAACTTATATTTAAATTTATCTGGTCATCAGATTACTGAAAAATAAAAGATAATCATAAAAATGATAGGGGCTTGGAAAGTTCCTCATATTGCCCTACACTCATTTTTTTGATTTTTTAAAACAGACTGTAGTTTTTCACTTTTTGTTAAATGATTGACCATAGCGTTGCTTGCAGCTTCTGCATCTTGATTTTTAATTGCCTCATAAATGGCCATGTGCCCATCTAATAAGTGTTTTGTCGCTTGTTCTTCATGTGAAATTAAATAGTGTGTTTGGTCGATTGTTTCTTCAATCAATTTAGAAATATGGCTCATAAGTTCTAATAGAATAGGATTATGAGAAGCCTTAACAATCGCTAGATGGAAATGAAAATCTGCCAGCCTTCCTGTTTCTTTGTCGCTCATTAGATCTTTTCCTTTGTCAATCCAACATTCCATCTCTCTTAAATTTTCCTTAGTACGCTTTATGGCTGCGGCTTGCACAGCTCCTATTTCAATTATTTTTCGAACTTCAGATAAGTAAGCAACATCCTCTTCTTGCAATAAAAGCTGGGATTTTAGAGGTATTACTACATGGGAAGGGTCGAAACTCTTTACATAGGTTCCTTCTCCTTGTCGCATTTCAATTAACCCCATAGCACGTATAGCGCTTAAAGCTTCACGTACAGTAGACCTTCCAACTTGAAATTGTTCTGCAAGCTGTTGAACAGAAAGCAACTTATCCCCTGGTTTTAATGTGCCTTCCTTAATCATGGTTAAAAGGTAGTCCGAGATTTCTTCATATATCTTTTTAGGCCGAATTGATCTATACTCCACACGCTGTCACCCTAACATCCTCAAAATATTTAAGTTTATTCTATTTCATGAAAATAGAGTAGGAAAAAACATTAAGTTGTAACCTATTCATCAAAAAAGGAATCCTTGTAATATAAAACAGGGGAATTGATCTATTAGACCCTCCCCCTGACTGTATCTCTTTGTAAATTTACTATTTGCTCTTAATGAGTGTTTTAGGCTAAAACAGAGTACCTTTTTGCTAACACATCTTGCTCATATTGTTTAACTTCTTCTAACCATGTTTCTTTCACAGGTACATCCATTTTTTTACAATAGTAATCCCAGATTGCACCGAAAGGATACGTTTTGAATTCCTCTATTAATGCTAATCTTTCTGTAAAGTTTCCATCTTCCTGTAACTGTTTTAAATGTTCATTTGGTACTAACATCGCATATAGTAATGATTTAATCATGTTTCTTGTTCCAATTGTCCATGCGGCAATACGGTTAATACTTGCATCAAAGAAATCAAGGCCAATCATAACTTTATCCAATGCATTATTTCGAACAATCTCGAGACCAATTTCACGCAATTCGTCATCCAGTGTAACAACATGATCACTATCCCAACGAACAGGGCGAGAGACATGTAGAGCAAGCTTGTCACTGTAAAGTAACATAGATGAAATTTTGTTTGATACAGTTTCAGTAGGATGGAAATGTCCCGTATCTAATAAACATAATTTATTATTTTTTAATGCGTATCCAAGATAAAATTCATGTGATCCAACTACATAAGATTCAGAACCAATACCGAATAATTTGCTTTCAACAGCATCAAGATTATAGTCTTCATTGATTTCTTCTTCAAAAATCTTGTCTAACGACTCTTTTAATCGTTGACGAGGTGTTAGTCGATCACTTGGGACATCTTTATAACCATCTGGAATCCAAATATTTGTTAAAGATGCTGTTCCTAATTCTTTACCAAAATATTCACCAATTTTGCGGCTAGCGATACAATGGTTAATCCAGAACTCTCTGATTTGTTCATCTGGATGAGACAATGTTAGACCATCTGCTGCTTTTTCATGAGAGAATAATGTTGGATTAAAATCTAAACCTAAGCCTTGATCTTTAGCCCACTTCACCCAATTTTCAAAGTGCTTCGGCTCTAATTGATCTCTTTCCACTACTTCTCCATTCGTTTCTGCATAAATGGCATGTAAATTCACGCGATGTTTTCCAGGAATTAAAGATAACGCTTTCTCTAAGTCTGCTCTTAGTTCTTGGGGTGTTGTCGCTTTACCAGGGTAATTTCCTGTTACATCAATTCCACCTGACAATTCTCCTTTATTTACCTCAAAACCAGCAACATCATCTCCTTGCCAGCAGTGAATGGAAATCGGTACATTTTTTAATTGTTCCAATACTTCATCAACATTGATTCCCCATTTTTCATATTCTTTTTTTGCAATCTCATAATTTTCTCTAATTGTCATTTGATATTCTTCCTTTCTTTTTTATGATGTCGTTACTGTTAAAGGTGAAAATTTTTTAACCTCAAAGGAGTTCTTAATAATTGTTCTTGCATCTTTTATATCTTCAATTTCACCAACTGCCATTAACTGTGAAACAATGTTACCGATTGCAGTTGCTTCAACTGGCCCAGCGTATACTTCTTTTTTAGATGCATCAGCAATTAGTTGATTTAACATTTCATTTTGGCAACCACCGCCGATAACATTAATTTGTTTGAATGTTCTTTCAAAAATTTCTTCAATTTGATTAATTGCTTGTTGATAGCTACATACTAAACTGTCAAACACACATTTTGCTACTTCTCCAGGATTAGCTGGAATTGGCTGGTTTGTTTCTTGACAATAACTTTGAATCTCTTGAATCATATTTTCTGGCTTTAAAAATCTTGGATCATCTACATTAACGATCGATTTAAATTCTTGAGCCTGACTAGCTAAGACGACCAACTCTGCAAAAGAAAATTGATCTTTATAATTTCTTTTCACTTCTTGTATCATCCAAAGCCCCATAATATTCTTTAAAAATCTATAGCGATAATCAATGCCACCCTCATTGGTGAAATTGTAATCTAAAGCTTTTGTAATACAAATTGGAAAATAATTTTCTACACCGATTAAAGACCACGTTCCTGAACTAATGTAGATTGTTTCTTCCAGCTCAGGAATCGAAATGACAGCTGAACCAGTATCGTGAGTTGCTGGCAGAATAACCTTCATATCAAAGCCGAATTCCTCTATTAAATCCTCAGTCAAAGTACCCAACACTGTTTTTGGTGTGTGAATTTCTTGAAACATTTCTTTGTTAATGCCTAGTTGATCTAATATTTCATGATCCCATTTCTTTGTGAAAGCATTAACCAACTGAGTTGAAGTTGCATTTGTGTATTCGTTTGCTTTTTTTCCTGTTAATAAATAATTAAAATAGTCAGGGACCATTAGAAAAGATTTTGCTTTTTCTAAAATCTCCGGACTATTTTGTTTGATTGAATACAGTTGATAAATCGTATTAAATTTTTGAAATTGAATTCCTGTCTCTAGATACAGGCGTTCCTTCATAAAAGTTTTAAAGACCTCGTCCATCATCCCGTCTGTTCTTGGATCGCGATAAGCAACAAAATCTGTTAAAGGTTTGTTAAATTCATCTAGTAAAACAAAATCTACTGCCCATGTATCAATACCGATACTTTCTGGGTATAATCCCATTTCACTACATTTATGAATTCCCTTTTTTATTTCTACAAATAATCGATCAAGCTCCCAGCAAAACTGTCCATCTTTTTGGACCATTTTATTCTCGAAACGGTGGATTTCTTTTAGATTTAATAGTCCATCTTCAAGGTGACTCGCTATTAATCTCCCACTAGAAGCACCAATATCAACTGCTAAACAACATTTCTTCATTTTTATCACCCTTTGTCTGAAAGCGTTTGCTTATGTCTTTATATTAAGTCAGTTAAAAGGCGAAAATAATGTCTAAAATTATTTATTTATTGTCCTTATTTGCAAATATGCATTGTTTTTATTTCATTTTCAATTCTGATATATATCCCTTTTTATCTTGCGAAATTTGATAATAAAGGGTTTTTATGTTTCTAAAGATGAATTAAAACCAATTTCAAAATTGTAATTATTATGTTTATTTGGATAAATCCCCAATAAAAAAGAACATTTAGCATATTATTTCTTAGCTAAATGTTCTCTGAATTGCTTTGGTGTTTGATTATATTTATTTTTAAAAATCCGATAGAAATAACTTACATTATCATATCCAACTTGATCTATAACCGAGGCAATCGGTATATCTGTACTTTCTAGTAACTCTTTCGCTTTAATTAAACGTTTTTCTTGAAGTAATTCTTTAAATGTATAGTTGGTGGCCTTTTTAATTTCCTTACTTAAAGCATAATCGGGCTGGTTTAATTTTGAGGCTAATTCATACAGTGACGCACTTTGAAAATGTTCATCAATATACTTTAATGATTCAACAATTAAATAATGTTGTACAGGATAGTCTTCTGTATGTTCAGCCTTATCAGCATGTTTAATTAACTCAACCATTAAAAGACCCATATACAATTTAATGGTTGATTCAGACATAAAAGCAGGAGACATAATTTCAATAATAATTCTTTTTATTAAATCTTGAATGCTCTCGACTTCTGAAACTTTAAAATAGAGAAATTGCCCATTTTGAGTACTGTTATATAAACTGTTTATTAGAAAATTACTAATTCTATTTTCGGTGGTTAAAAGCGAAAAGATAAAATCAAAAAATTTAGGTTGAATGATGAAATTAATGATAATGTCTTCTTCTGCACATGCTTGAATTTCATGTTCGATATGCTGATTTAAAAATAACAGCTCTCCTTGTTGCAAACTTATTTTTTGATTACCTACTTTTTGATTTAGCTCTCCATTGTAAACATAATTAATCTCAATATAGTTATGTTTATGTTTAGGAAAATCCACAAAACGTGTATGTTTTCTAACCATAATCATACTCTCTTGATTAAGAAATTTTTGACTTTCTATAATAAAATTAGACTGATTAGTATAAATATCTTTATTTATCTCTCTTCTGTTTTGTAAAATCAGTTCCTCTTCATCTGTTATCTTTAATAATTGATTTAGAAGATCATGCTGCATAGGTTTCTCCTTTGTTTATAACCTTACTTAATTTATATACTTACTTGATTTAGAAATTTTCAAACCCAGGCTTCTAACTAGTCTAAAAATAAGTTTTAATCTATAACCTTATTTGTGTAAAGCATTCAAAAATGCTTAAAAACAATATAGTGAAAATTTTCATATACCTAATTCACTAATTCGACTCATTAAATCATTATATTTAAAGAAAGGTTTTCCTATATTTAAGGGGAGAGATTCCGGTTACTTTTTTAAACACACGACCAAAATGAGTTGGGTTTTCATATCCCACTTTTTCAGCAATGGAGGTAACGCTTAAACTCGTAGTTTTCAACAGTTTTTGCGCTTCGTTAATCCGTACCTGATTTAGATATTCAACAAATGAAAAACCCGTCCCCTTTTTGTAAATTCTGCTTAGATAGTAAGGACTTATATGGAATTGCTTTGAGAGAGAATGTAAAGTAAGTAAATCCATATAATGATTGTTGATATATCGTACGATTTCAGAGACTTTTTCATGGAGAGAATTGTGATATTCCATAGGTTTAATTTTATTTTTTTTTATGTGTCGGTATATATAAAGCAACAGCTCCACCAAAAGCAACTTCAAATAGGTCTGATAGCCTTCCTTCTTGTCTTCATACTCTTTTATCATTTTTCTCAGAATGGACTCTAATGATCCTTGTTCTCTAACATTTAAACGAAGCACAGGGAAGGTTTGAAATATCTCGTAAAATTTTTCTTCCATTCCATTGGTCATTGTTTGTATATAATCTGGCCTAAAATTGATTAGCAGCCTTTCATGACTAGGTGAATAAGCTTCAGTTGTTTTATGCATATCATACATATTTATTAAAACAAGATCTCCTGCCCTCACATGATAAGTGCGGTCCTTAATAAAATAAAACCTTTCCCCCTTAAACATATAATAAATTTCATATCCGTCGTGAAAATGATTAGATTTCATATTATACGCTTCAGTTCGTTTGGTTCTTTCAATGGAAAAATCGTCTATAGTTTCTTTTTGGTGTTTTATGTTATTGAACAAGGGCATTCCCTCCTAATTTAACAATAACATTTTTCAAAAAAATTCAATAGCAAGAATTGTAGAAAAATAACTCATTGAGCAAATATAGAAAGGATTCTTTTTCATTCTTGCTATATATTAGATTTAAAATTTGTTAAATAGGGGGCAAAGGATGAAGTATACAAATGAAAGAGTAACCGATTTAAAAATCGCTTATATCGGTGGAGGTTCCAGAGGATGGGCCTGGGGGCTAATGAGCGATTTGGCCATGGAAAGTCAGCTTTCTGGAACCGTTAAGCTTTATGATATTGATTACCAAGCTGCCTATAATAATTCTATAATTGGAAATAGTTTATATAATCAGGATGGTGTGGTTGGGAAATGGGAGTATAAAGCAACTAAAACGTTGGAAGAGGCACTACAAAGCGCAGATTTTGTTATTATTTCTATTCTACCTGGTACTTTTAAAGAAATGAAATCCGATGTTCATTATCCCGAAAGGTATGGTATCTACCAGTCAGTTGGAGATACTGTTGGACCAGGTGGCATTATGCGTGCCTTACGTACTATCCCACTTTACGTAAAGTTTGCTGAAGCTATTAAAGCATACGCACCTAACGCATGGGTGATTAATTATACGAATCCAATGACCTTATGTACAAGAACTCTTTATGAAGTATTTCCAGAAATTAAAGCTATTGGATGTTGTCATGAAGTTTTCGGCACTCAGAAGCTTTTAGCTTCTATGCTGGATGATTTAAAAGGAATTAAAGGTGTAAATAGACAGGATATAAAAGTAAATGTTCTTGGTATCAATCATTTTACCTGGATTGATCAAGCCTCCTATCAAGGAACGGATCTTTTTCCTTTATATGAAGAATTTGTTGACAAGTATTATGAAGAAGGATATTTAGGTATAGATAAAAATCATTGGATAAATAGTCATTTCTCGTCAGCTCACAAAGTTAAATTTGATTTATTTAAAAGATATGGATTAATTGCTGCAGCCGGTGATAGACATTTGGCAGAATTCATGCCGTCCTCTTGGTATCTTACTACACCAGAAACAGTGTCTGCTTGGAAGTTTCATTTAACCAGTGTCGATTGGCGGATAGAACACCAGCAATGTTTATATGAGAAAAGCAAAAGGCTTCTGACAGGAGAAGAAAGAATGAAATTAAATTTGTCGGGTGAAGAAGGAATTTTAATAATGAAAGCACTCCTTGGTTTAGGGAACTTTATCACAAACCTTAATATTCCTAATAAGGGTCAGATCATAGGAATTACATCGGGAGCTATCGTCGAAACAAATGCAGTAATCAGCAGAAACAGTGTCCAGCCCGTAGTTGCTGGTAAGCTCCCTGAGGAAATTAATAATCTCATTATCCGGCACGTGCTGAATCAAGAAACGACTTTGAAAGCAGCTATTCGCAAAGATAAAGATATAGCCTTTAGAGCTTTTGTAAACGATCCTCTAGTAGCAATCAAACCCCAGGAAGCGAAGGAACTATTTGAAAAAATGCTTCAAAACACAAAGAAATATTTACCCGGTTGGGATATTTAAATAAGTTTATAAAGGAGTTTTCCATCAGTGGGTGCCTTCGCCCCACTGATGATTAGTTAATTTCATTGGATATTTAAAGCCGAAGCTTCGAACTTAACATACCTTATCCCTTTCCTTACAAACTCTTATATTATCTATAAAGTTATATTTCCCCTCATTTCAGGTATGAGGCTAATGGAAGTTTTAATTCCTGAATTCCCTCTATTACG
>Ga0102589_1003354_pt1 | contig 16798 bp, 23 predicted proteins | sample AraplaMF_Col_mLB_FD_76858 | JGI IMG/M metagenome (GOLD analysis project Ga0102589, IMG submission 76858) | Arabidopsis root microbial communities from the University of North Carolina, USA - plate scrape MF_Col_mLB | ecosystem: Host-associated > Plants > Roots > Endosphere | place: USA... | reverse complement strand
CATAGTCTTTTCCTACTTCGAATTCGATACTCAAGTGCTCACCCTCTTTTATGTTTTTTCATTTAGTTTGTATCAATTCGAAATAATCTATTCACTTTTTTATGAACGAATTTCTTGAGCAAGCATCAAAAAAGTCCTACTGGGAGAAATCCAGTAGGACTTTTTAAATAAGGAGTTTACGAAATGTTTCCAATTTGTTTTGCACTGTCTGTTTACTCTTTATCTAAAAGTTTTTCAAGGCGCTCTATTCTGTTTTCAAGCTCATTTATTTTCTGATCTCGATTTTGTGCATTCCCTTTTCGAATACCTTTAATTAGAAAATATATTACTAATATGATAATGAGCCAAAATCCTACGACTTCTAATAGCGTACTTGACCATCCGACACCATGTTCCAACGTACTGCCTCCATTTTTTCAGTGATTTACGATTCATTGTATTTTATCATAGAATGTTTAACCGAAATCATACTTTTCTTCAATTTACTACGTCCTTTCTTGAACGCATTCATTAGTTGGATCGTAATTGATAACGAAACTTACAACAATCTTTATATTGGACTAATCAATTACCCCTCTTCCACTTAAGTCACTTTTAATCTTTATGTACTTTAAATGTCAAAGGAACTTAATCGGTACTAACAGAACCGCTCTCATCATATTTTTATAGAAGAAAATATGATAAAGGAGGTGTATAGTTTATGCAAAATGTGAAGGTTCGTTTACGTCCCCTTGTCAGTAAGATTAATTTACCGACTGTATTGAAAACAACTATACTTCCAGGTGAATCGATTGAAAGATTATTTATTGCAACTCAGGTTGGAGAGATCTTTTACATAGGAAATGGAGATATCAGGACTTTTTTAGATATTCGTCCGCTAGTCTTGAAATTAGGCGCTGATGGAGGTTATGATGAACGCGGATTGCTCGGGCTAGCTTTTCACCCTAATTTTTATCAAAACGGTCTGTTTTATCTTCATTATTCGGTAGTCGGAAGTCAAGGTCCAGGTGCTCTTCCTAAAACGTTTAAGCCTAATCCATGTGACCCTAAGACTTTAAAACTAAAGTGGGAGAATAGAGAAACTCAATATGATCATATTGATACAGTTGAGGAATGGGTTTTACAATCAAATGCTCAGCCACAAAAAAGACGAACATTACTGAACTTAAGAAGACCATTTTCTAATCATAATGGCTTTAATAGTTTAAATTTTTCTCCTGAAACAGGCAGACTTGTTTTAACAACCGGAGATGGTGGTTCCGGCTTTGATCCATTTAACTTAAGCCAGGAGAATCTCGAAATCGCAGGTAAAATCATTGAAATAAATATAGAACAGAATACAAATATCAATACTCCTCCCATCGTCTCGCGTTTTAATGAACTGCCCACAACCATTCAACAAACACTTTCTGTAATGGCCAAAGGGGTTCGCAATATACCAGGCATTTCATTTCAGAAGGTTTATCAGCAGTATATTAAATATGCAGGTAATGTAGGTCAGAATTTGGTGGAATCAATTTTTTCATTTGTTCAATATAAACCAATACCCGTTTCTCAACTTATTCAAGCTTCATCGATGAATGCTGAACTTAATGAAGAGGGATTTATTAATTTTGGATGGCGAGGCTGGGAAGGTGCTTTACCTACTTCGTTTATCACCCCCTGCGCAGATCAACCGAAATTAGATGAGAAAACAATTGCGTTTTATAATGAGTCAGTATCACTTTCAGGTAGTAGACTTCAGCCTTTAACTAGTTACTTCCATAAAGATTCAAGACCCGATAAATTTGAAGGAATTGCATTAACAGGAGTTCAGCCGTATATGGGAAATGAAATTCCGGGTTTAACTGGGAGCGTTGTGTTTACAGATTTGGCACAGAAATCACATGGGGTTTTAGCTTATACAAAAGTTAGGCCTGATGGTAAACAAAGTGATTATAGTGTGATTCAAACTGAATATGATTTTGGATCTCAATCATCATATTATGTTAGTTTAGGTACAAATCTGAATCAAACCAGTTTATATTTAGGGGTTTATGGTTCAATGAAAGTGACGGATTATAACAAAGGAACTATTTTTGAAATTGTTAATGAATAAAATTAAATGACCACGGGCATAATTTTGCTCCCGTGGTTTATTTAATTTTCTATGTAATAAAATCTATCAATTCTCCTCGCCAAGATAGCTACGGTGACTCAGGTGTTTTAAAATCTTACTTAATAAAAACCAATTTTATTCTATTAAAAATAACCAACCCTAATTCAACCCAAAGCCAGCTATATAGGAAAACAAATAAAATGATACAACCAGTTGTAAAAATTGAAAAAGAATCAGAAACCCCTGGACCTAAAACTGGGAAGTGAAAGACAAATAATAGACTCATAACTCCTAACAATAATAGAATTGCACCAGTTGCAATAATACTTACTCTCTTCTTAAAAAAGTAAAACGATGACCCGATCCCTAGTCCTAACAAACCTGTTGTAAAAGGAAATACCATTAGTTCAGTCGGCTGTAGAATACATAATAATAAGATGGTCAAAAAGTAACACTTTCCCCCAGATGAAATGGAAAACATCGAACTTAATAGAATAGGCGCAGTAGCAAGCGGACTTAAAATTAATCCAATCCCTGGTAAATAGCCACCTGCAGACTGCAAAATCGCTGCAATACAGGCAAACATAGATACGATCATGAATTTCATCATAGTTTTATGTTGATGAAACATGAGTTGAAATACTCGAACCTCATTAGAAATATCTCTAAAAAAATACATATATCCACCTCAATATAAAAGCTTTAACTATTCATATTCACTATTTATATGAGATGAATTGAATAGTAATACTTTAAACAGTAACATCCGGCATGTTTCATCCATTGCGATTTCAATCACAGGAAAGGTTCATAATATATTAACCATCATGATCATTGCGGAAGAAAATTTAAAATACCATCTTTTTTATCCTATCGATAAAAAAGATGGTATAAAAAAGCAAAAACAATTCTATATTGGAATAACTTTTTTGAAGTTTAGTGACCACCAATAGCTTCAAAAAAGTTATAAACTCCAGCAAAAAATCAACTAACAAATTTGAAAGATACTAAAACTTTTTGGCCAAAATACTTTGTCCCTTGCTTCTCAAATGTAATTAGCCGATTTTTGCTACTAATTGTGCTAATAGATTGATTGCAGCTTGGATAACTACCTCAAGTTGCAGCTCAGTTTGTGTTACTACAATTCCATCTGAATTTTCAATTCTAACTGATTGTGCTTGTAATTGAAGATTTTCTAAAGATTGAGCAACTCTTTGTAATTGACTAACTCTAGGATCATCACCAAATAAAATAATCACAGCCTCAATTGCAGCACTTAGTGATGCTTGTACTAAAGCCAAACCTTGAGCTTCAGTCTGAGTAACTGCAATGTTGTGTGAATCGCGAATTACTAGTCTTTGTAATTCTGCTTGTGCATTTTCTACACTTTGAGAAGTTCTTTGTCTTTCCTCTACATTATTAAGAGCACGGATTGGATAGAGCGCCATGTAAATCACCTCCTTAATATTTAATATAACTTATTCAAAATATTAGGAAGTAGATTGGACAAGCAACCTAGTACAAATATGGAAATTTAATAGTTTAGCATATTTCACGGTAATTTAGGTCCATGTTCTTAAGGTAAAATCAATCTTTTTCTTTAAGTATCAAGTCAGTAAAACAGAACCTAGTTTTTCCTGTATATAAATCTGCTGTCAGCTTCATTTCTCCTACAAGATAATCTATTGGTCTTTTAAAAATGGGACCATCAAAAACAAATGAGTGGTACTCCCCGTTTTCACCGCAAGGGTCAACCCCATCAGGAAGTTCTTCAACGAATTGTTCAGTTATTTCTTTACCCGAACATTCTTCTGATAATCGTGTTAAATCCACACAAGTAATAATCGTTTTATAACCTAGAGATAAAAATCGATTCAGTACATTTGTCGTATCTTCTCCCCACAATGGAAAGATTGGCTTCATTTCTAAGGGCTCTAGCATTTCCTCACGATACTTACGTACATCTTCAAGAAATAAATCTCCAAAAGCAATATGATCAATCCCTTGCTCTTTTAACTCCGTATTAACTTGAATCATAATTTCTTGATACGTTTCATTAGAACAATTTTCTGGAATCCATATCTTTCGAAGAGGTAGTCCAATAGATTTTGCCTGGGTCTCTAATAACTCTACCCTAACTCCATGTATGCTCGTACGATTGAAACCCTCTGTTACAGATGCAATCAGCACAACTACTTCATACTCATCAGAGTGCAAAAGATCATGCAAAGCCAATGTTGAATCTTTACCACTAAAAGATACTGCTACTTTTTTCTTAACGATGGTGATTTCCTCCTTCTTTAGATATTCCTGCTATGGAAGATCTTTTCCGTTATCTAATGCATTGATAATTAAACTTCTTATGTAAACCAATTTGAATGAAGTTCGTTGGTATGTTTTTATCACTCTCTATTATTTTAAGATCAATCGGATGTATTTAAAATACCTTAGATGATAAATCTTCACCTAATTATCTATTTAAAAACTTTTTATCATGCATCTTAATTTTCCTTCATTGAATTGAACAGTCCTTGTACAACTTTACTGCGCCGTTTAATGAAAAAAGGATGATCGATTATTGATCATCCTCTTTTTGTACTTCAGGGCTGTAGTACACATTTATATTTACATTATACTAACAACCACGAAGACTAAACCCTTATCTGAATCTCCTAGTTATCCTAACCATGTTAAAATTGAGAACATTTACTGACATATTATTTTATTCTCTATCTGAGTTAAGAATCTGTACGTCGAAGTCTGGTTTAACTGTTATTTTTTGAAAATCTTTTTCCCAATTTAAAGTCTTCCAAATCTTCGGATGATACGCTTTTATTTGCATCCCTATACCAAGCGCATCGGAATTCACTTTTTGCATTGTCTCAATTGTTGAAGTAGCGAGATTTTCCAAGTGTTTACTTAGTTTATTTTCCAGTTCTTTAGCATCTTTGTGATTAATTAATTTATTATCAAGTTCAAAAATATGAAGCCTTAATCGAACTTTAATGTTGACTTTAGGTAATCTACTCGATTTATTAGAAATGGTAATATCTGTATTATTTTTGTTAATGGAAAATACGAAAATGTTTTTGTTCACTTGATCGGTAGTTTTTTGTTTCCTTTTTGAATCAACTTGATTCAGGGTAATATTTTGCTGACCTAAGTCTTTTCCTAACATTATCATCATCATTTGATTTTGTTCTCTTTCTAGTTTTGCACCTGTGCTTAATCCATTGTGGAATAACAATGAACCATTTAATTCTACACCTGATTTGAATTCTTTAAAAACAGGCAATGCTACATCTAATAACGGGTCATTTCGAGATTGAATAAATTTTGACAAAGAAATTGAAGGCATGCTTTTATTTTCCTCCAAATACAAAATGATGTCCGTTAAATCTCTTGTAAATTCTTTTTCTGTTTTCAAATTTGTTTCTAAAAAACTTGCAGGATCACCTTCAAATACTATTATTGGGGAACTTGCAGTAGAATAGGGAGTATTTATTAAAAAGGCAAGCTCTGAAATAGGATCATGTGCAGCGAATGATTGACTCATTAAATAGAATCCCGAACTAATCCCTACGAATGGACCTTTATTTGTATATCCACCTTTCCCAATAGCTTCTACTGTGCTCGCTCCCTCTAGTTCAGTGTTTTCAGAAAGTGAATTCCCAGTTCCTTGTCCAGCACTTAACAGCTTAGTAACGACTAAATTGACTTTTACTTCCTTACTCTCATCGTTCCAGTCAAAGCCTACTACGTCCACTAAACGAAGATTCCGTAATTGCATTTGATCCCAACAACCCGTCAGAAGTGGCAACAATAGGAGTAACATTGCAATCTTTTTCATAATCTTTTACCTTTTCCTTTAGAAATGATATTAGTAGAAGAATGATTGGTTCGAGGATGATCATGATGATTGTTAACTTATTATGATAGTCACCAATCTACCTGAATTTTCGAAGGATGAATACCATCGTCTCTTGCATGGATTTAGTTGACTTTCGTTAAGTTAAATAAAAATATATAAGTTCGTTCAAAACAAAAAGATAGCAAACTCAGATATATTCTGCGTCACCACATTGTATTTATACTCATCAAATTAAATTTCAAATCAATTAAAAAATCCAAAGTTTCGTTTTTAAATGTTCACTTAAATAATTAGTTTATTGAAATACTACATTTCTTCCGTTTTCCCATACTCGTCCTTTCGTTCATATTTAGAGTTTATTAGAATGATCCTCTCCTTTTTCTAATGAAAGAGCTACATAACTATTTAAAATATTATTCTCTATTAAAGTTAATCGCTGATTCTACTTGTTAGGCTATAAGGGAGGATTACATAACCATATGGCGAATCATAGTAGGAATAACAAAGTTAGTGTTACTGGAGGCAAAAACAATGTTGAAACTTTTTGAATATAACTGGCAAGTCCGCAATGACTGGTTTGACTGGTGTGAAACGGTGAACGAGGAAGAGTTGATGAAAAAACGGAATGGCGGTTTAGGGTATATTCTTCCCACACTTTATCACATTGTGGCAGTTGAGTATGGTTGGATTTGCGGAGGAATACAAGAAAAATCTATTTATATTCCTCCGTTCGAAGAAGTAGCCAGCCTACAGCAAATAAAAGATTTTTCTGCACGTTGCCATATGGAAGTTGCCCCGTTTGTCTATGATTGGAACAACAGCCTTGAAGATCGCATCATGATTGATATCTTGGATAATGGTAAACAGGAAGCTCATACATATAGCGAAGTCATGCGGCACGTGATCGTCCACGAAATCCACCATGTTGGTCAATTATCTATCTGGTCACGAGAAATTGGTAAAAAACCAGTTACTGCAAATCTGGTTAGCAGGGGCTTATTCGAAATTTAAAGGCTGGATATTCGGAACGATGTTTTAATTACCTTCTTCATTTAAGGGTGTGTTCTTTTGTTCTTAAATTACATAAACGTTAAAACAAAGATCCTTTCTTTTAAAGAAGGGTCTTTGTTTTCTTGTTCAACTAATTCATGGGTAAGTTGTATATAACCTTTTTTCATTATTAATGGATCTTTAGAAAGGTTAATATTTCGTTTAATGCGTTTTGGTATGATTTTTCATTGAATTTTGTAGAGTATGGGTCACTAAATCCGTGTTGACCAAAGTATTTATATATTTCTATATTCTTTATTTGTAAATTTGAAATTAATTCATCTACGCTAAAGGATTCTTCCTCTTGAGGAAAAAATAAAATTGTAGGGCATCGTGGCACTAATTGAGTGTAATTCCTAATTCTCGAACCATAGTATCCCACAACCCCATCAAGACACTCTTCCTCACTACACAACCAAGCAACAGTTGCTCCAACACTAAATCCAATAATATATATTTTCTGGTATTTATGTTTAACATCTAATAATAGATTCTTTATCTTAAGAGTAGCATCAGTGAAGCCTACATTCTCCATAAAATTGAGATAAGCAATCTCCTCTTCAGAATAATCAAATGATTGTTCACGTTCTAATAGGTTCGGACAGATCACATCAAAATCCTGATTTGATAATAGCTCACAAAAATTCTTCATATGTTGATTAATACCATAGATTTCGTGTATCACAATAATCAATTTATCTGATTTTTTCAGTAACTGAAGCATTTTTCTCCCCCATAAAGTGATTCTACATTTATATAATTGAAACTATATCATTTGTAAATTCAAATGATTTGAACGAAACTGTCAAACTACTAATAGCCGTTCTATTTACCAAGATAAACAATAACTGATTCCGTCTTACTTAATATGATTTTTCTTAATATGTGTTTCTTTTAAAAACATCTTAATATCTTCACAGTAATAATATCAATGTTTACAAAATAAAGAATCCCATTTTTAATGAATATTCTGCAATTCGCTTTGGAAAAATAAGTTTAAAAGGATGATAATATGCAACTAGATTTTGTTTGGAAAGCAGTGCTAATTGTTTTTATGGGAACTCTTTTATTAAAAATTGCTGGAAGAAACTCTATATCAAAATTAACAGTTTCTGAAATAGTCTTAATGAGTACAATTGGTCCATTACTAAGTCGTCCAATTGAAAATAAGAGTATTTGGACTAGTTTAGTTGTTGCGTCTTTGCTTATTCTAACAGTAATTGTATTTCAGTATCTAAAAATAAAATATAAACCATTCGAATTATTACTAACTGGTAAATCGATCGCTATCATAGAAGATGGACAGCTAAATTTAGAAAACATGAAGAAAATACGACTTACAATTGAAAATTTAAAAATGCGTTTACACCAGTTAGGAATAACGTCAATTGAAGATCTAGAATGGGCTACAGTAGAAACAAATGGGCAATTAGGATATCAATTAAAGCCAAACTTGCAACCTGCTACAAAACATGACATTCAAAATTTAGTAAGATTAATTGAAACAAAATTTCTTGATTCTAAGTGAAGTTATTAATTTTATGCACTCTAAACCCTATAAATATCATCTTCAGATACTGAGATAACTTCACCAGTTCTTGTATTAACGAATATCATTATGTTTTACCAAATTAAAAAAGACGGTATGTATTCACTGTGAATTCATGCCGTTTTGAATTTATTGAAATTAAGTAATGGTAGGAAATGTTTGTTTTATAATCTTACTCTCTATATCCGTACCCAATTAATCTATGAGATTTTGTATCTGCGAATACCCCAAACTCGCCTAGTGTGGGATTATCATTTGATGGATATTCTACCAAATAAACTTCTTTTCCAATAAACTTTTTGTCTTTAATAACTCCATTTGAATCACTAAGTATTATTTTCTTCATACTAGCGTCTTTCCAATCTCCTTCAATATGTTTTTTATTCTCAATTGTAAGTTGATTCCAGACACTTTCTCTTACATCTAATGATTGATTTTCAGTATTTCTGCCTTCCATTACTTTACGCTGTTCATTTTCGTTAGAAGTTACTTTCAGACAAGCATTTAGAAAAAAGACCAAAGAAATATAAAACAGGGTTAGTAGAAATAACTTTTTCAAAAAAACACCCCCATTAAATAGATAAGTTCTGCAATCAGTATCACATACCTTTAATGAAAGGATTTAAAACTTAATATGTTTTCTTTTGGAACTATCCTTCCTTTTAGTCAAACAAGGAAATCCATCAAGTATTATAGAATATTTAAACTCAGTCCATTTAATCATTTTTCAGACTATATACAAAAGTTGATAGGAGTGTATTCGAATGAGTATTGATAACCAGAAAATATATCCAAATTGCCCGATTATTTCTAGAACAGTTGAGGTTGGCGGACTTACAAAATCACAGCTTATGATGAAATTGCAGGAAAATTCTATTTTGTTGAATGAGTATGGAGAAAGATTATTCGCTGATGAAAAATTTACGATTTCTGATACAAAGTACCGCATTGAAACTGTTGAAGTAACCGTTGGCGACCTTGGCTTTTTGGAAGGGGCTACTACTCCTGAGATTTTTAATCGAGCAAGCGAACTTGGATTGGAATTGTGCCCAATCGAGCTTGGACCGTACTTAAGACTCGAATACCATGATCAGCCAGAAGGTAATTTGAGAAATTCTGACCTGCAACATCAAGCTCCATCCGGATCGATCACAATAGCATCCGAAGCACTTACTGAGGACGACGATTTTCCAAAAGGCTTTTATCTTAGACAGATTAATGGTGAGTTGTGGCTTCGCGGGTACCGTGCTGATGATCTTCACGTTTGGAATCCTGGTGATCATTTTATTTTTGTCAAACAAACTTGAATTGATCATTTATAAGAGCCTTACTACGTTTAATAGAATAAGAAAAAGACTGCCAATGTATTGCAGCCCGCTGAGACGATTATACTTTTCTACTAAATGATATACTCAGATTCTTTAATGTATATACTCTTGCTGTAAAAATATATAGCTCATTATAGTTTCGTTCTATGTATTCACTAATTATATCGATCCCTTTTACAAAATTGTCTACTAATAAATAAGTGTACTTTTCATCCCAAGTAAACCGATTAATTCTGATCAGTTCATCTGCTAATACTTGAAACCTAAATTCCTCTATTAGAAGTTTTATTTGATATATTTTATCAGTATTTTTAATAAAGTTGTTTTTACTAGTTTCATGACTATTTTGTATAAATTTTATAAAGCCATTTATACTTTCAGCTAACATATTTGCTTTTTGCATCTCGAATTTCATTTCACCATCCCCTAAAGTAGAAAGATAACACAGTATAATAATAGTGTATGATTTGAGAAGCTATCATAATACAAACAATTAAATTAATCTTGAATTTTGTTTGTATTGTTTCATTAATATTTTTTCATACATTTGGTAATTTATTATTCCTTAAGTTACTCCACTGCAATTTTGCAAATAAAAAATAGACTACCAATGTAGCCTATCATTCTTCAACTGTATGTATTAAAATCTATCAATTGAGTTTGTTTCACTTTTAGAACGAAAATAAATGACAAATGAAATAATTAATATAGATACTAATCCTACTACTCCATATATAAATCCAGCTAATGTTACAGCCAATCCTTCAAATCCTCCGATCTTGCCAAATCCTGAAAAAAACATGATTGAACCTATAATTAAGAATGAAAATGAGATAAACAGAGCAATCATTTTTTTATCTTTAGCAAGCGCAAGAATAAATACAACCATTAAGACTACTATCATAACAAATTGATGATCCGCTAGAATGAACAAGTCCATTTTCCTCCCTTGGTAGATGGTTCCATTTGCATAAAGTATATTATATAATCTCAAATTATTTGCCAATTTAAAAAAAAACACCATTTTATCTACTTCTGTTTTTGCTCATCTCTCGGTATATACCATAGCAATTTGTAAATAATATGCTTGTACTTAATAAAATTAAGGAGGGTTTTTATGCCACAGAATCAAAAGGGTAATTCAAATTTAGGTTCCAATATGACACAAAAGACTGCAGGGACTGATCCACAAAAAGTAAAACAAGAAATTCAAAATGATGTTAGCCAAGGACAAGGAGCAATGACTTCTCGAGAGGCAGGAGCAATGCGCGATTAAAAAACCACTTTATGTGGTTTTTTCTTTTTGACATTTTACCATCATAAATTTAAATGGAGGTTTATTTTCCATATTCTTATGAGGCTCTAAAATTTCCGAAAACTCTAACAAGCCATATTTTCCAAATTCTTGTTTGATTGAGTCAGCATCATAAAAAAACATTTTGATTCCTTCCGTGATCTCGTAATAATCCTCACCAAGTTTCTTGCCCTTTCCAAACATTGGAGCATCTTTTGAAATTGTCGTAAAAATCATATATCCGTTTGGCTTCAACTGTTTATAGCAATCCTTAATAAACTTTTCTCTTTCGCTTTGATTCAATAAGTGAATGAGTGCATAACAAAATATCCCATCATAAAGCTTATCTTCAAAAGGCATATCAGTTACTGAACCATGAAAAATATTAATATCTAGCCCATTATCTCTAGCTATATCGATAGCTGTTTTTGAAATCTCAATACCTGTTACATTTATTCCATTATCTATAAAAACCTTTGCATTTCTACCATATCCAAAACCAGGTACTAAAATATCTTTAACCTTCTTTTCAAGGAAAAAGTCCTTTGTCAAAATGGCTGAGTCTGAAGGTTCAAATCCCCACATCATTTGATTTTCTATAAAACTTGCTTCCCAAATTTCTGTCATTCTTTATCTCCTTTTTATTTTAAGTTTATATTCTCTAATTCGAATTTAATTTCAATTGAGTATTAGATTATAACAAATCTTTCTTTTATTAGCCCTTATATTACCTTCTCTAATTAAATTATTGCTAATAGCTAAATAGGAGCCGATTTCTCGGCCCCCATGTTCTATAACACTGAAATATAATTTAAAACAATCTACGAATCACCTATGTTGATCTAGAAGAATCGGATTACCATCTGGATCTACAATTATGAAACTGGCTGGTCCTTCGCTTGATTCATCCGCTTCGGACAGAAAATTAATACCTGTTGCTTTAAGCTGCTTTTGAAGGTCTCGAATATCAGTAAACTCATCGAGATTTTTTCCATTTTCATTCCATCCAGGATTAAAAGTTAGCATGTTCTTTTCAAACATTCCTTGGAATAAACCAATGATGCAATTTTCATTTTTCAAAATGAGCCAATTTTGGGTAATATCGCCACCCAAGACTTGAAATCCTAAATTTTCGTAGAATGATTTTGACTTATTAATGTCTTTAACCGTTAAACTGACAGAGAATGCGCCTAGTTTCATATTGCCTCCTAATAGTTATTAATTTATAAAGTCTTGCAATAGATATATTTTGTTACCAATAAATATTTCTCTTTAATTGCGTGGAATACCTTTTTATTCAAAAATCACTACAATAAAGTTAACTTAACTGGTGAACCGTTTATGTAAGTAACAAATGCTAAAACTTAAAAATGAATTTTTTCAATTTCATTAACGAAACTATTAAAATGACTATCAAGGTCTACTTTTTTTCAACTAACTCTGCTTCATTTTTATCTTCAGCCCAATTTTGAACACCATCGTCCTCATCCAATTCAATGATTACATCGGTTACGCCTTTTTCATTCATAATTTTTTCTTCTAATCGATCTTTTATATCATCAGCCTCAGCTACTGTTAAACTAGGATCAAGTTCGATTTCCAATTCAACATGTAAATCTTCGCCTTCTTTCAAAACAGTAAGAGCTTGAATATCTTTTACATCTGGATCATTCATAACCATCTCACCAATTTTGTTTTCCATTTCTTCATCAGCTTCTCCAATAACGCCAGCAGCATTATCAAGAAAAACCTTTCCAACTACAGTGAACATCATTATACCGATGATTACAGAAGCAATTCCTTCAGCTTCATGAAATGGTGAATAGTGAGCAACAATTACTGCAATCATGGCTAATAATCCCCCAAGAGTAGCAACTGCATCCTCTAAGAAAACTAATCTTGTAGCCGGTTTTGCTTTTCCAAAATTTGAAATTGCTTGTGTTACCACTCCAAAACCACTTGTATTTATTCCCAGTTCATGACTAATTTCCTTCATTGCTTTATAAAGTACAAATGATTCAAGCAATACCGAAATACCTAAAATAACTAAGCTTACAATAAACCCTGATGGGTGAGTTGGTTTAATAATATGATGTATCCCTTCAACGATTGTTTCATATGCCATAATTCCTACTATTAAAACAGCACCTAGCAAAACTAAATTAACAAGTCTACCAAATCCATTTGGAAATCGATCAGTTGGTGACTTTTTACTTAAAGCAGAACCAGTAAATACAAAAAGCTGATTGGCAGTATCGGCAGCACTATGCATCATCTCTGCAAATAACGCAACACTCCCTGTCATCGCAAAACCAATCCCTTTTAAAATAGCTATTACAGTATTAACTATAGCTGCTAATAACGCAGATTTATTTCCTTTTTTTAATAGCAGTATAAACTCCCTCATTCATGATCCTCTTTTCAAATATTTTTTATGTTATATATTGTTACTTTTTCTAAATGATTGTCATATTTTCTATTTACTTATTTAACTATCTTTTCCATAAAAAGAATAAAAATAAGCAGCTATCGGCTGCTATCACATCAATTAGATTTTCTTCTACTTAAATGAACCCTATATTTTGTTTTTCAATGAACTACGACTCCTAATAGATCAATTATTTATCTAATATAACATAATTTTCCAATTAAAATTGAACTTTTGTACGAGTTTTTAAACAAAAAAGACTGCAAAAGCAGTCAATTGTTTGTTCCACAGTATTTTATTTTCCATACCCCTTCAACTATTTCTCTTTTTTGTAAAAACGCTCACCAGTTTCAGGATGATAATATACTCTTGTTTTTTCGCCCGATACAGGGTCGATATTTATTTCTTCTGTCGATTGAAAACCATCAGGTATTTTTGTACCATGATTATGTTTAAAACGTTTGTCATAGATAAAATATCCAAGCAATAAACAAATGATAATGATGAAAACTTGTAAGACATAATAGCCTATGACGAGTTCCATTATATTTTCTCCACAACGACAGCTGTACCATATGCTACAATTTCACTCATGTTTGTACCAATTTCACCAGAGTCATATCGCATCATGATAATTGCATTTGCACCCATTTCATTCGCATTTTTAATCATTCGATCCAAGGCTTCTTTTCTCGAGTCTTCAAGCATGGCAGTATATTGTTTGATTTCTCCGCCTACTAGCGATTTTAGCCCTGCCATAATATCTCCACCAAGTCCTCGACTTCTAACAATTAGACCAAAGGCAGGTCCCTTTACTTCAACAACTTTGTAGCCTTCTATTTTTTCTGTAGTTACTACTAACATTTTAATCTCCTCCTTCTATATTAAGTGATTCTTCCTTATGCAATGAGTAGTTTCAGGTTAAATAATAGTTTTTGTTTTTTGAATTAATTGGAAATAAATACTAAAGTTCAAAGTGTACTACAAGTGTTATACTAACTTTTGGTGGTTATTTATATAACAGAACTGTTTCTTACGAGGATAAGAAGTACAAGTAAAAAGGAGAAACAATATGTATATTTGGAATATAAAAGGTTTAGCCCAATCCCTAAAAGAAGAGAGTCAGACCCAAAAGCAACTAAAGCAGTATAAGATACTTGGAATAATTGTACTAATTATTTCATTGCTGTCATATCCATTCTATTTACTAACAGAAACATTTAATGAATTAGATATTATCGACATGATCTGTTATGTAGTTATTAATCTCATTGGGGTTTACATAGCATATCGTATAAATAAAGTGGGCATAACAAGGTATTTTGGTATCGTTATTTTTGTCTACTTTTGCCTATTATACTACGATATTGGATTCTATCTTTTAGCGTTACATTCATAGGATATATCATTCTTCCATTTTTTGTAACATTATCTGATGATACAAACTGGTTTGATTTACTTACATCTATTGGTGTTGAAATATATTTTAATTTTTTAATTATCAAATATATGAAAATTGTAAATGAGTAATTTAATTTATAAACTATTTAAAAAGGCATTGAATATATCAATTCATTGTCTTTTTTTATTGATTACAATATGTAACCTTACAATAAATTTTAATGAAAATGACTGAGGAATACAATTCTACTCCTGGTATTCATTCTATTTTAAAGTCATATTTATTGGTCCTCAATTTTTAACATTTCCTTAAGTGTCTGTGCATCTAAGCCGTCAATAGTACCATATTTATGATTATGAATATCTACTAGAATTATCTGACTGTCCTCAAGCCAAACTTTATAATTATTTATTAATTCCTTCTGTCCAGCTTTCTCTTGCTTAATCGTATAGTCTGAATCTCGTTTTGGCCAATTAATAGTTGGTTGATTGGCATTTTTAAATAACTTTTTTAATCTATTAAACTCATCATCATTCTTAATTTCTTTTGAAGCCACATTACTTTGAGTTTCATCGAATATCCTGAAACTTTCTTTATTTTGATTTATTGAACAAGCAGATAATGAAACGATTAGAAACAGGACAATGATTCCCTTAATGATATTAATCATTAAATTACATCCTTTCTTTCTAGTTGAAATAATTGCATCCTCTATTTCATTTCTTCATGACAAGTTATTTTTCCTTTTTAATCAAGCCTTTTACATACATACCAACTCTTATCATATATATTTACCAATTTACAATGACGTCCTTTTTTCGCGAAAAAAAAAGAACTGTAGTTTGTTTAACAACAGCCCTTACAATTTAATACTCTAATAATTTAATATTTCTTTACATACTTTTTTATTAATTTAAGCTTACCACCATTTAATTGATAGTCTTTCATATCATAAATTCCAGTATGTTGTTCTGAGTAAGGCATGCTGTCATTCCATTTTTTATTGTAACGTTCTATCCCGATTGTTAATTTATTTGGTAAATCCAAACCATAATCTAGCCCAACTTGATTTACAAATTTTGTTTTTGATAAGACTATACCACTTTTATTTACAGCTACCAATGTAACAGAGTTTCCTGCTCCTATGTGAGTTGAATAAATTAAGTAGAATTCATTACTTGGAGTTAAGATTGCTTCCACGTACCCATTATCTTCAATATAGCCTTTTCCAGACCAAATTTGTTTGTTCTTATAATAAATGGCTGGAACAGGAGCATATTCCCCATTAACTTTTTTTATTTGCAGTTCATTTGTAACCTTAATACTACCTTTTATATCCTCTGCCCAAACCCCCTTTATTTTTTTTCCCTTTGAAGTAGCAGCACTTCCAATATTAGTTACATTAAATAAATTTATTGCTAAAACAAATGCAATGACTAATCCCAGTATTTTTTTCATTCTAGATCCCCATTTTCCAATATTTGTAATATTATAATTTTAAAATATTATTATTTAGAGTACAACCAAATAATTTAAATTGCTTTTATAAAGCAACCTATCATATCTTATATCGATCCAGTATTAGCTATAAATTTAACTATTAACTGTTGACGTAAAAAACCACTTCCCCTTCCCTCAATAAATCAGTTTTTCTAATCCAATACATAAGAAACATTCATTTTACTAATCGAACTTCGAGTCATATGATAGAACTATCAAAGGAGTTTGAAAGGGGTTATTCAAATGAAGGAAATTCGAGTTTATCATGTGGATGCATT
>Ga0102589_1003348_pt1 | contig 16853 bp, 14 predicted proteins | sample AraplaMF_Col_mLB_FD_76858 | JGI IMG/M metagenome (GOLD analysis project Ga0102589, IMG submission 76858) | Arabidopsis root microbial communities from the University of North Carolina, USA - plate scrape MF_Col_mLB | ecosystem: Host-associated > Plants > Roots > Endosphere | place: USA... | reverse complement strand
GAAGTTGTAGTGCAGCAGGAAGGTTTCCTTGTAGGTGCCTTCCAGCGAGTCGATGAACTGCTCGTCGTCGCCGGTGCCGAGCGTGGTCACGACCAGCGCCTGGGTCTCGCCGCGGGTGAACAGCGAGGAGCCGTGGGTGCGCGGCAGGATGCCCGCTTCCGCCACGATCTTGCGGACCGTCTTGACGTCGCGGCCGTCGATGCGGACGCCGTCGTCGAGGATGGTCCAGCGCACGACCTTGGCCTGGGCTTCCTTGAACTGGCCGCCGACCTGCTCCTTGGTGAAGGTGGTCTTGCCGTCCGGCTCGGCCGAGACCAGTGCCTGGACCTTGGCCTTGGCGGCGTCGAGAGCCTTGTAGCGCTCGGCCTTGGTGGTGATCTTGTAGGCGGCCCGGAGATCCGCATCCACCAGCTTCAGAACGGCGTCGAGCACGACCGAGTTGTCGGCCGGCACGTAATCACGCGGCTCCTTGGCGGCCTTCTCGGCCAGGCGGATGATCGCATCGATCACCGGCTGGAAATGCTTGTGGCCGAACATCACGGCGCCGAGCATGATCTCCTCGGAGAGCTCCTTGGCCTCCGACTCGACCATCAGCACGGCGTCCTGGGTGCCGGCGACGACGAGATCGAGCTGCGATTCCTTGACCTCTTCGATCAGCGGATTGAGCTTGTAAGCGCCGTCGATATAGCCGACGCGGGCAGCGCCGACCGGGCCCATGAAGGGCACGCCGGAGAGCGTCAGGGCGGCGGAGGCGGCGACCATCGCGACGATATCGGGATCGTTCTCGAGGTCATGCTGCAGAACGGTGACGACCACCTGGGTGTCGTTCTTGTAGCCTTCAGCGAAGAGCGGGCGGATCGGCCGGTCGATCAGGCGCGAGACCAGCGTCTCCTTCTCGGTCGGGCGTCCCTCGCGCTTGAAATAGCCGCCAGGAATGCGGCCGGCGGCGAAGGTCTTCTCCTGGTAATTCACGGTGAGCGGGAAGAAGTCGAAGCCCGGCTTCGGCTCCTTGGCCGAGACGATGGTGGCGAGCACGACAGTCTCGCCATAGGTGGCGAGGACGGCGCCGTCGGCCTGGCGGGCGATCTTGCCGGTTTCGAGCACGAGCTTGCGCCCGCCCCAGATCAGCTCTTCGGTTTGAACATCGAACATGGAATTTTCTTTCGGTCGGATGCGATCCGTCCGGCGTCGATCGTGCCCATGGGCAAGACGGCTGAACGTCCGGGAGGTGCTTGCAGGAAGCGCGCCCGGGCGCTCGGCGATCCTGCCATGGACGTCGCTGACGCCGGCGGATCATGCGGGAAGCCGCCCCATGCGGTTGCCGCACTAGAATGGGAGGTCGCGTCATTGCGGCACTCCCGGAGTGAGGCCGGTTACCTGGCCTCTAGAAGAACCGCCCGGAGCAGCGAGGCACCGGGCGGGAATTCGGTTCGATCAGCGGCGGATGCCGAGCTTCTCGATCAGGGTCTTGTAGCGCGCTTCTTCCTTGCCCTTCAGGTAGTCGAGCAGGGAGCGGCGCTGCGAGACCAGCTTGAGCAGGCCGCGACGCGAATGGTTGTCCTTGGTGTGGGACTTGAAGTGGCCGGTCAGGTTGTTGATGCGCTCGGTGAGGATCGCGACCTGGACTTCCGGCGAGCCGGTGTCGTTCGGCTTGGTGGCGTGTTCCTTGATGAGCGCGTTCTTGCGCTCGGCAGTGATCGACATCGTGATGTCCTTTGGTTGGGTGTTGATCTGGCGGGCCAGGCCGGGATGTCGTCCAGCAAGGTCCGAAGCCCGCATCCGCCTCATCGCGGAAGGGATGCGCAGCCGGCCATAGGGCCGGCTGCCCGGGCATATACACGAAATCCAGGGAAACGCTAGGGTGCTGCGTTGCAGCACCGGGAGAGAGCATGCCGATCGAGCAAAGACGGGCCGTGCGCGCGCTCATCCTCACGCCGGAGCGGGAGACCCTTCTCTTCCGCCTGCGGCCGCCGGGCGAGGCGCGCTGTTTCTGGATCGCTCCAGGTGGTGGGCTCGATCCCGGCGAGACGGTTGAGGACGGCCTGCGGCGCGAATTGCGCGAAGAGCTCGGGCTGGTCGATTTCCGGGTAGGCGCGCTGGTCTGGCGCCGCCACCACATCTTCGACTGGGGCGCCCGCCGGATCTCGCAGCGCGAGGAATACCGCATCGTCGAGGTGCCGCGCTTCGAGCCCGTCATGACCGACGAGGTCGAGGCACAGAACGTCGTCGAGCATCGCTGGTGGCCGGTCCCCGAGCTGGAACGTATCGGCGAACCGCTGACGCCATTGAGCCTGCCAACGATCCTGGCGCGTTATCTCGGTGAAGGCGCACCTGATCCGGTGCCGCCCGAGGAGGTGCTGGTCGACGCCGCGCCGGCCCGCTGATGCCCGGAACCTCTGTTGGTCCCGCAGGTTGACTCGCCGCAGGGTTCCCAATCGGGGTTGCGTATCATGCGTTCCATGTCGAAAGACCGCCTCATCGCCGCGCTCGGCGCTCAACTCAGGGCCGAGCGCGAGACCCGCGACGCGCTCGCCGACGTGATCGCCAATGGCCAGCTCGACCGCGAGGTGCTGCTGGCGATCCTGTCCGATCCCGTGCCCGTCGTGACCCGCGACGAGATCGTCCAGGCCGAGGCCTGGCTGCACGGACTGCCGCCGGCCTTGCCTGTTCAGCCCAAGCTGAGGGCGGTCTGATGGCGCCCCGGCCGGCCTGGAAGGGCTATCTCAAGCTCTCGCTGGTCTCCTGCGCCGTCGAACTGACCTCGGCGACGGACCATAGCGAGAAGGTCTCCTTCCGCGTCATCAACCGCAAGACCGGCAACACCGTCCGGCGGCAATATATCGACAGCGTCAGCGGCAAGCCGGTCGATCCCGACGACGAGGTCAAGGGCTACGAGATCGGTGGCGACGAATACCTCCTGATCGAGGAGGACGAGATCGACGCGGTCCAGATCGAGAGTTCGCACACGCTCTCGATCGAGCAGTTCGTCGATCGCGCTGCGATCCCGCAGATCTATTTCGACCAGCCCTATTATCTCAGCCCCTCCGACGAGGTCTCGGAGGAGGCCTTCGCCGTGATCCGCGAGGCGATGGAAAAGCAGAAGAAGGCCGGCATCGCCCGCATCGTGCTCTATCGCCGCGAGCGTCCGGTGATGATCGAGCCCTTCGACAGGGGGCTTCTGCTGACCACGCTGCGCTATGACAAGACCGTGCGCCAGCCGGACGAAATCTTCGATGGCCTCAAGAAGGGCAAGCTCGACGAGGAGCTGGTCGATCTCGCCACCCATATCATCGACAAGAAGGAGGCCAGGTTCGATCCCAGCGGTTTCGAGGATCGCTACGAGGAAGCGCTGCTCGAGCTGATCGCGGCCAAACGCAAGGGCAAGAAGCCGCCGGTCGCCAAGCCTGTCGAGCGCCCCTCCAACGTCGTCAACCTGTTCGAGGCGTTGAAGAAGAGCCTCGGCGAGGAGAGCGGCGCGTCGTCAAAATCGACCACGCGCAAGAAGCCGGCGAGCGCGCGCAAGCCGACGAAGAAGCCTGCCGCCGGCAAGGCCAGGAAAAGCGCCTGACGCGCGTCGGAGGGCGCCATGGCCAATCTCGATCTCTATCGCTCGAAGCGCGACTTCTCCCGCACCCGCGAGCCGAAGGGCGCCGCCAGCCGCCGCAAGGCAGCCCAGGGCGGCGGCGCCTTCATCGTCCACAAGCACGCCGCGCGCCGGCTCCACTACGATCTCAGGCTGGAACATGATGGCGTGCTCTGGTCCTGGGCGGTGACGCGCGGGCCGAGTCTCGATCCAGGCGAGAAGCGCCTAGCCGTCCATGTCGAGGACCATCCGCTCGAATACGGCTCTTTCGAGGGCACGATTCCCGAAGGCGAATATGGCGCCGGCTCCGTCATCGTCTGGGATGAAGGCAAATGGATTCCGGAGGGCGATCCAGCCCGCGGCATGGAGAAGGGCCATCTCGCCTTCGCGCTCGAAGGCCACAAGCTCGGCGGCCGCTGGCATCTCGTCAGGCTGAAGCCGCGCCGCGGCGAGAAGCGCGACAACTGGCTGCTGATCAAGGTTGACGACGATTTCGCTGATGATGACGAGGACATTCTGGAGACCGCGCCGGATTCGGTGAAATCCGGCCGCAGCGTCGAGGAAGTCGGCAGGGATCCCGTAGGAGATGTCTGGTCGACCGATGAAAAGCCTGCGAAAGATCGTCAGCCAAAGGCGGCCAAACCCAGAGCTGCCGGAGCAAAACCGGCAAAGGCCAAGCCGGCCCGCCGTTCGGAAGAGACCGAAGCCGAGCCTCTGCCGCGCTTTGTCGAGCCCTGCCTGGCGACTCTGCAGGACAAGCCACCAGCCGGGGACGCTTGGCTGCACGAGGTCAAGTTCGACGGTTATCGCCTGCAGGCGCGAATCTCCGCCGGCAAGGTCAAGCTGCTGACCCGCACCGGGCTCGACTGGACAGAGCGCTTCGGCCAGCAGATCAGCGATGCGCTCGCCGCGCTGCCTTGCGAGAGCGCTCTCATCGACGGTGAGGTCGTGGCGTTGGGCGAGAACGGCATCTCCTCCTTTTCCGCGCTCCAGGCGGCGCTGTCGGAGGAGAAGACCACTAACCTTGTCTTCTTCGCCTTCGACCTGCTCCATCTCGACGGCGAGAACCTGCAATCAGAGCCGTTGCTCGCCCGCAAGGAGCGGCTGGAGGAGCTGCTCACGACCGCAGGAGCGGATTCGCCCCTGCGCTATTCCGAGCATTTCATCGAGCCTGGTCAGACCATGCTGCGCCATGCCTGCCGCATGGGGCTGGAGGGCGTGATCTCCAAGCGCGCCGAGGCACCCTATCGCAGCGGCCGCGGGCGGGACTGGATCAAGTCGAAATGCACGCAGCGCCAGGAATTCGTCATCGCCGGCTATGTCCCGTCGAAGGCCTCGCGCAACCAGCTCGGCTCGCTCGTCCTCGGCTATCACGAGGATGGCGAGCTGAAGCCTGCCGGCCGGGTCGGCACCGGCTTCACCCGCAATTCGGCCGCGGCGCTGAAGAAGAAGCTCGCCACCATCGCCGCGAAAGCCTCGCCCTTCCGCGGTGACGCCGCCCGTGAGCATGGTATCGTCTGGGTGAAGCCTGAGCTGGTCGCTGAGGTCGCCTTCGGCTCCTGGACGGCTTCAAAGACGCTGCGGCACTCGGCCTTCCTCGGCCTACGCGAGGACAAGCCGGCTGAAGAGGTCGTCGAGGAGAAGCCGGGCAAGACCGAAGCGAACACAGCGCGGCCTGCGGCAAAGAGCAGGCGAAAAGCCGGGCCGGAGACCACCGTGACGCTCAGCAACCCCGACAAGCCGCTCTGGCCCGATATCGGCTTCACCAAGCAGGGTCTGCTCGATTATTACGCCAGCGTCTGGGAGCGCATGGCGCCCTTCGTGGTCGAACGCCCCTTGAGCCTGCTGCGCGCGCCCGATGGCGTCGGCGGGCAGGTCTTCTTCCAGAAGCATGCCGGCGCCGGCCTGCACAAATCCGTCTCGCGGATGAAGGATGAGGATGGCGAGGAGCTGCTCTTCATCCGCGATTTCGACGGACTTGCTGCGCTCGTCCAGCTCGGCACGGTCGAGATCCACGTCTGGGGCGCCAGGATCGACGCGATCGAGACGCCCGATCAGGTCATCTTCGATCTCGATCCCGACCAGGGCGTGCCGATGGAGCGGGTGCGCGAGGCGGCGCTCACCGTGCGCCAGCGCCTGGACGAGCTCGGTTTCGAGAGCTTCCTCAAGACCTCCGGTGGCAAGGGCTTCCATGTCGTCCTGCCGCTGCAGCCCAAGGCGGATTGGGACGAGGTCAAGGGCTTCGCCCGCGACTTCGCCAAGGCGATGGAGCAGGCCGAGCCGAAGCTCTACACCGCCACGCTGTCGAAGAAGGCGCGCAAGGGCCGCATCTTCATCGACTATCTCAGGAACGGCCGCGGCTCGACCGCGATCGCCCCGTTCTCGACGCGGGCGCGCCCCGGCGTCGCGGTCGCCATGCCGGTCGCCTGGGAGCTGCTGGAGAAGGATCTGGAGCCCGACGCCTTCAAGGCGCCGGAAGTCACGAAGAAGGGCCCGCCCGACGACGCCTGGGCCGCCTTCTTCAAGCCGAAGCGGGCGTTGAAGCGCTGATCAGGCGGCGACCTCGCCGCGGTCATAGCGGCGCTGTGCCTCCTCGACCTCGCCGATATGGGCCTCCGCCCATTGCGTCAGCGCCGCGACGGTGCCGGCGAGCGTGCGCCCGAGCGGCGTCAGCGAATATTCGACCGTGACCGGGACGGTCGGAAACGCGCGGCGTGAGATGAGGCCGTCGCGCTCCAGGCTCTTCAGCGTCTGCGACAGCATCTTTTGCGAGATGGCGTCGATCCGCCGGCGCAGTTCGTTGAAGCGCAGCGTTTCCTGCTCCAGCAGGATCAGGACCAGCACCGCCCATTTGTCGCCGATGCGGTCGAGCACCTGTCTCGTCGGGCAGCGAGCGTCGAACGGGTCGGGGCGATGCAGCATGGCGGTTTCCGGCAGGTGACCTTGTGGCGTGAAAGTGCCTTCTTGAGAGAAAATCGCATGGCTGCCATCTGGTGTCCATTGGGATGTAGGTTCCCATCAGATACCAGGGATGATCACCATGAAGATTGCTCTCATCGGCGCCACCGGCTTCATCGGCTCGCGCCTGCTCGCGGAATTGACCAGCCGCGGCCATCAGGTCACCGCCATCGTCCGCAATCTGGAGAAGGTGCCGCAGGGCGCCGGCGTCACCGCCAAGAAAGGCGATGTCTACGACAAGGATGGGCTCGCTGCCCTGCTCGCCGGCCATGAAGCGGTGATCAGCGCCGTGCACTACACCGCCAGCGACCCGGCGACGCTGCTCGCGGCGGTGAAGCAGTCCGGCGTAAAGCGCTATCTCGTCGTCGGCGGCGCCGGCAGTCTCGAGGTCGCGCCGGGCGTGAAATTGTTCGACACCAAGGAATTCCCGGCGATCTATCTCGATGAGGCCAGGAAGGGCGGCGCCTATCTCGACCTGCTGAAGGGTGAGACTGGCCTCGACTGGAGCTTCCTCTCGCCCTCCGCCCTGATCGAGCCGGGCGAGCGCACCGGCAAGTTCCGCCTCGGCAAGGACCAGCTCCTGGTCGACGGCAACGGCCAGAGCCGGGTTTCGGCCGAGGATTACGCTATCGCCCTGGTCGATGAACTGGAAAAGCCGGCGCATTCGCGCCAGCGCTTCACGGTCGGCTATTGAGGCGGAGCACGAAGCCCCGCCTCAACGCTGTCGGTCTTTACCGGTCGGATCGGATCAATCCGACCGGATCCAGCTGCAAAGTCCGGCGGAAGCGCTTCTCGCCGAAGGCGAGCTGGCCGCGGCGCAGTTCGCCGCTCCAGACATGGCCGGCGTCGCTCTCGAAATAGAGCTGCGACGCATCGACCTCGTAGCGGCCGCCATGGCTTGGCGCCTGGTCGCGCTGCTTGCCGAAGCGGCCATTGGGTCTGAGGTCGAGCCGGATAGCCCCGTCCTCGCTGACCCAGCGGCCGAGCACGGCACGCTCGGCCTTGCTGAGCGGCTCGGGCAGCTCGAGATCGATCTCGAGCGGGCGAACCGACGGCTTGGCCGGGACGATGATCGACGCGATCGCGCCGAGCGACTGGAAGACCTGGCTGAAGGGCATGATGATCTCCTTTCGTTCAGGTTGTTGGGCGGTGCTGATAGCGCCGCCTTTGACAGGAATATGTCAGTAGCAACCGGCTCGGGGCGCCAGGGCGCTTCGCCCCTGGGTCCGTTGGTCGACGACGCTGCCGGTGTGATCGGACAATGCACCGGCGCAGGCTGGGAGGGGTAGACCGATCCGCCGCGATCATTGCCTGATCCTCCAGCGCTGCAGGTCGGCTATCGCAAAGCCTCGCTGTTTCATTATATGAAAGTCCAGGCAGCCGGATGGCCTTGGCCATCCGCTATGGAGGCCGGTACATGCCCCAGGTCCAGGAACTCGCCGCGCTGATTGCCCGCTTCGCGCCGGCGGACGGCGTCCACGAAACCGCGATCCCGCGTTTGAAGGTCGTTCGTCTCTCGCAGCCGAGCGAGCCGATGCACGGCCTGCACGAACCTGCGCTCTGCATCATCGCCCAGGGCGCCAAGCAGGTGATCCTGGGCGACCAGATCTATCGCTACGACGCCGCCCATTGCCTCGTCGTCTCGCTCGACCTGCCGGTCATCGGCCAAGTGATCGAGGCGACGCCGGAGAAGCCCTATCTCTGCGCCAAGATCGAGCTCGACCCGGCCGCCATCGGCGCGCTGATGCTGGAAGCGCCGCCGCTTGCCGAGCGCGAGTTGTCACCCGGCCCGGGGCTGACGGTCAGCCCGATGACGTCGGTCTTGCGCGATGCCGTCATCCGGCTGACCACCTTGCTGGAGTCTCCCGCCGACATTGCGGTGCTCGCGCCGCTGGTCGAGCGTGAGATTCTCTACCGCCTGCTGACGGGAGAGCAGGCGGCGCGCTTGCGCCAGATTGCGGTGGCGGAGAGCAAGCTGCAGCAGGTGAACCGCGCCATCGGCTGGATCAAACGCAATTACCGCAGTCCCTTCAGCGTTGAGATCGTCGCGGCGGAGGCGCGGATGAGCCCCTCGGCGCTGCATCTGCATTTCAAGGCGGTGACGGCGATGAGCCCGCTGCAATACCAGAAGCAGTTGCGACTGCAGGAGGCGCGCCGGCTGATCCTGGCCAATGCACGCGACGCGGCATCTGCCGGGTTCGAGGTCGGCTATGAGAGCCCCTCGCAGTTCAGCCGGGAATACAGCCGCCTGTTCGGCGCTCCACCGCTGCGCGATGTCGCGCGTTTCCGCGGCGTCGCAGCAGCGACTGACGCCGCCTAGAATTCCTCCCATCCGGCATCGCTGGCGCGGCCATTGGCGGCCTTGCGCGCCGGCACAGCCTTGCTCTGGGCGAAGGCTGCTTCGGCGAGCTGGCGCAGGCGCTCGGGCTCCGGTGCATGGCCATTACCGCGATCGGCCGGCCCGGCCGTGTGCGGCGGGGCGCTGGCGGGGCGTGTAGGCGCCCGCGGGGCGGTTCTGGCGGCAGGGCCTGTCCGAGGGGCGGCGGAGACCGCTCCTGTCGCCAGGGCGCCGCTGCTGCCGGTCCCGGTGCGGAAGCTCGCCACCAGCGTGTTGAGCTCGCCGATCCGGCCCGACAGCGCCCCGGCCGAGGCGGCGCTCTGTTCGGCCAGCGCCGCATTGGCCTGCGTCATCTCGTCGAGATGGGCGATCGCCTGGCTCATCTCGTCGATGCCATGCGCCTGCTCGGCCGAGGCCGCCGAGATCTCCTGGATCGTGCCGGTGACCTTCTTTGAGGCGGCGAGGATCTTCTCCAGCGACTCGCCGGCCCGGCGCACCAGCCGCACGCCCTGCTCGACCTCGGCATTGGAGGAGGAGATCAGCCCGGAGATGTCCTTGGCCGCCTCGCCCGAGCGCTGGGCGAGCGTGCGCACCTCGCTGGCGACCACGGCGAAGCCCTTGCCGGCATCGCCGGCACGGGCGGCCTCGACCGCGGCATTGAGCGCCAGCAGATTGGTCTGGAAGGCGATGCCGTCGATCACCGAGACGATTTCGGAGATCTTCTTCGAGGCGTCCTCGATCCTGGCCATGGCCGTGACCGCCTCGCCGGCGATGGCGCCGCCATCCTGGGCCGCCTGCATCGCCTCCTCGGCGACCGCAGCCGCCTGGCGGGCGCCCTGCGCGGAGGCTTTCACGGAGGCCGCGAGCTCCTCTGTCGTCGCCGCGGTCTCTTCGAGCGAGGAGGCCTGCTCCTCGGTGCGCTTCGACAGGTCGTCGGCGCCGGTGTTGATCTCGCGGGCGGCGATGCCGACCTCCGAGGCCGTCACCTGGATCGTCGCGACCGTCGCCGAGAGGCGGTCGACGGCTTCGTTGAAGTCGGCGCGCAGCTGCTCGTATTCGGCGGGGAAAGCATCTTCGAGCCGGCAGGTCAGGTCGGCCTGGGCGAGCCGCTCCAGCCCGGCGGCAAGCGCGCGGACGATCGCTTCCTGCTGCCGTGCATGGTCGCGCTGCTGTTCCGCCGAGCGCTCGCGCTCGGCCTGGTTGCTGCGCCGCTCGGCATCGCTGCGCTCGGACTGCTCCATCGCTTCGGTTTGCAGCCGCGCCTTCTCGATCGCCGCCTCGCGCAGGATGCCGACGGCATCGGCCATCGCCGCGACTTCGTCGCCGCTGCGCAGCTTCGGCGGTTCGCTGGCGAGATCGCCGGCCGCCAGCTTCAGCATCGAATCCTTGAGCTGGCCGAGAGGTCTCAACGTCCGGCGCGTCAGCCAGAACAGCAGCGCCCCGCCGATCGCGGCGATGACGAGACCGGCGATGACGTTGTTGCGGATCATCTCGTCGATGACGGTGAGGAACTCCGACTGCTTGATGCCGACATAGAGGATGCCGATCACGGCATTGTCCGACTTCTGGACGATCGGCTCGTAGATGGTGAAATAGGGAACACCGAGGATGTCGGCGGCCCCGGAATAGGTGCGGCGTTCCTTGAAGACGGCGTCATTGGCTGCGCCTTGCGCCAGCTTGGTCCCGACCGCGCGCCCGCCATCCGGCTTCTGGACGTTGGTCGAGACGCGCGTGTCGCCCATGAACACGGTCGCGGTGCCACCGGAGAGTGCCTTGACCTTGTCGACGGCGGCAAAGTTGCCGTTGACCAGCTCAGAGCCGAAATAGAGCTTGTCGCCCTCCAGCCGCGGCTCGCCCTTGGCGGTGAGGATATCCCGCAGCAGGTTGATGTTGACGGTCAGGCTGACCTGAGCCCGCTCGCGCATCGCGCTGTCGGCAGCGCGGATCGAGACGATCACCGACGCCGCGATCGCGACGGCGAAGATGGCGATGCCGACGATCGCGAGCCGGTTGGAGATGGGTAGCCAGAGCGAGGCGAGCTTCTTCACGGGCGGCTCCTTGAGGTGGCCGATGTCGGCCAGCACTCAAGGACCCGGTCAAACTGGTAAATTTCGCTTTAAAAGGGCTCGAAACTGCCTAAAACGGCCGTGTTTTGCCAAGAGTTCGTTCCATTCAGCACGAACTGCACTACGGCATGCGTGTGCCCTGAAAGGCGCTCTTCTACAGGTTGAAGACGCGATGCGGCACGAATTCGCCCTGCGCAATCGAGCCGGTGGCGATCAGCACCCCACCGCTCACGGCGTAGACGGCGTCGGCTTCCACGGGAGCATCGCGACCGCGTAGCAGCACGCTCTGGCCGCGCTTGAGCCGGAGCGCGGCGTCGCGATGCACCACGATCTCCGGGATCAGCGTCAACGCCGCCGAGACCGGCTGCAGCGCCTCAGCAGCGCCATCGCCGTCGCGCAGCGCCTCGACCGTCGCCGCATCCGCCACGGCGAAGGGCCCGACGCGGGTGCGGCGCAGATGTGCGACATGGCCGAGGCAGCCGAGCGCCAGGCCGAGATCCCTGGCGATGGCGCGGACATAGGTGCCCTTGCCGCATTCGGCCTCGAAGGTGGTGGTCGCGCCCTCATGCCGGACGATGCGCAGCGCGGTGATCTCGACCGGGCGGGCCTCCAGCGTCACCTCCTCGCCGTCGCGGGCGAGGTCATAGGCGCGCTCGCCGGCGATCTTGATCGCCGAGAACTTGGGCGGGACCTGCTGGATCGTGCCGGTGAAGCGCGGCAGCAGCGCCGCGATCGCCGCTTCGTCCGGGCGCGCGTCGGAGGTCGCGACGACCTTGCCCTCGGTATCGTCGGTGTCGGTCTGCGAGCCCCAGGCGACGGTGAACTCATAGGCCTTGCGGCCGTCCATCACGAAGGGGACGGTCTTGGTCGCTTCGCCCAATGCGATCGGCAGAAGGCCGGAAGCCAGCGGGTCGAGCGTGCCGGCATGGCCGGCCTTCTTGGCACCATAGGCGCGCTTGACCACGGCGACGGCATGGGTCGAGGTCATGCCGACCGGCTTGTCGAGCACGACCCAGCCATGCACGTCGCGCTTCTTCGGGCGCGGCGGCCGGCCGCCATCCGCCTCTGCCGGGCGGTTCTCGTCAGTCGTCGTCATCGTGCTTGTCTTGCTGGTCAAAGTCTTGGTCGATGCGCAGCGGCTTGCGATCGGTATCGCGGCGGACCGCGTCGGAATCGAGCAAGGCATCGATCCGCGCCGCCTCGTCGAAGCTCTCATCCTGGCGGAAACGCAGATCGGGCGCGTATTTCAGGTTGACCCGATGGGCGACCTCGCCGCGGATATAGCGCTTGTTTGCGTCGAGCGCCTTCAGCACCGGAGCGACATCCTGGCCGCCGAGCGGCATGATGTAGCAGGTCGCGAGCTTGAGATCGGGCGAAAGCCGGACCTCGGGCACGGTGATGACGTGCTTGGCCAGGACATCGTCATGGATGTCGCCGCGCGCCAGCATTTCCGCCAGCGCGTGCCGGATCAGTTCGCCGACGCGCAATTGCCGCTGCGAGGGCCCTGAGCCCTGTGAATTGGGTTTCTTCGCCATGGTTCTCGTTCTCCGGGATCGGACCGGACGGACGGGTTTGAAACGTCATGGCCGGGCGAAAGCCCGGCCATCTGTTGGTATCCGGGAGGAAGCGCGCCGATTACAGGCTGCGCTTGATCTCCTCGACACGGAAGCATTCGATCACATCGCCCTGGCGCATGTCCTGGTAGTTCTCGAAGGACATGCCGCATTCCTGGCCGGCGACCACTTCCTTGGCGTCGTCCTTGAAGCGCTTGAGCTGGGCGAGCTTGCCCTCGTGCACCACGACGCCGTCGCGGATCAGGCGGACATTGGCGCCGCGCTCGATCGTGCCGTCGGTGACGCGGCAGCCGGCGATCTTGCCGACCTTCGAGACGTTGAAGATCTCGAGGATCTGCGCATTGCCGAGCATGGTCTCGCGCAGGGTCGGCGCCAGCAGGCCCGACATCGCATCCTTCACATCATCCATCAGGTTGTAGATGATGCTGTAGTAGCGGATCTCGACGCCGGCCCGCTCGGCCGCCTCGCGCGCTTCCTTGTGGGCGCGCACGTTGAAGCCGATCACCACCGCGCCCGAAGCCTGGGCCAGGGTGACGTCGGATTCGGTGATCGCGCCGACGCCCGACGAGAGCACGCGGGCGCGCACCTCGTCATTGCCGACCTTCTCCAGCGAGCCGACGATGGCCTCGACGGAGCCTTGCACGTCGCCCTTGACGACGAGCGGGAACTCCTTGCGGCCGGCGCCTTCCTTGAGCTCGCGCATCATCTCGGCCAGCGAACGGCCGGCACCCGAGCCGGCGCCGCGGGCGGCGAGACGGTCGCGCTTCTGGCGCTCGCGATAATCGGTGATCTCGCGGGCACGCGCTTCCGACTCGACGACCGCGACGCGGTCGCCGGCTTCCGGCGTGCCGTTGAAGCCGAGCACCTCGACCGGCAGCGACGGCGCCGCTTCCTTGATCTGGGCGCCGGTATCGGAGATCAGCGCGCGGACGCGACCCCATTCGGCGCCGGCGACGACGATGTCGCCGGTGCGCAGGGTGCCGCGCTGGACCAGCACGGTCGCGACCGGGCCGCGGCCGCGATCGAGCTTGGCCTCGATCACCGTACCTTCGGCGGCGCGATCGGGGTTAGCCTTGAGGTCGAGCACCTCGGCCTGCAGCGCGATCGCTTCGAGCAGCGTGTCGAGCCCCTGGCCGGTCTTGGCCGAGACCTCGATCTCCAGCGTCTCGCCGCCGAGCGACTCGACCTGGATCTCGTATTGCAGCAGCTCCGAGCGGACCCGGTCCGGATTGGCGTCCGACTTGTCGATCTTGTTGATCGCCACGATCAGCGGCACCTTGGCCGCCTTGGCGTGGTTGATGGCCTCGACCGTCTGCGGCATCACGCCGTCATCGGCGGCGACCACCAGCACGACCACGTCCGTGACCTTGGCGCCGCGGGCACGCATTGCCGTGAAGGCGGCGTGGCCGGGCGTGTCGATGAAGGTCACCTTGGCACCGGCCGGCGTCGTCACCTGATAGGCGCCGATATGCTGGGTGATGCCACCGGCTTCGCCGGAGACGACATGGGTCTTGCGGATCGCGTCGAGCAGCGAGGTCTTGCCGTGGTCGACATGGCCCATGATGGTCACGACCGGCGGACGCGAGACCAGGGTCTCGTCGGTGTCCGGCGTGTCGAACAGGCCCTCCTCGACGTCGGATTCGGCGACGCGCTTGACGGTGTGGCCCATTTCCTCGGCCACGAGCTGGGCGGTGTCGGCGTCGATCACGTCGGTGATCTTGTGCATCGCGCCCTGCTTCATCAGCAGGCGGATGACGTCGACGCCCCGCTCGGTCATGCGGTTGGCGAGTTCCTGGATGGTGATCGTCTCGGGGATGATCACCTCGCGCATCACGCGTTCCTTGGCGACGTCCGACGCGCGGTGGCCGGTCATGCGCTGCACGCGGCGGCGGAAGGAGGCGAGCGAGCGGGTCCGCTCGTCGTCTCCGCCGGTCGCGGTCGACAGCGTCAGGCGGCCGCGCGGCTTGTCGCCGGCCTTCGGGGTCTTCGGAGCCGGAGCCGGGGCGCCGCGGGGTGCGCTGGGCGCACCACCGGGACGACGGAAGGCGGGCCGCGCCTCGCCATCATCGGGGCGGCTGCGCGGGGCGCCGGCGGACGGTGCCTGCCGGGTAGGACGGGCGACGACCGGCTCGGCCGTGGCGTTCGGATCGGGGCGGGGGCCGCGCGGCGCATCCGAACGGGGCGGCCGGAAATCCAGACGCGGCGGACGGGCGCCGACATCGCGGGCCGGCGGACGCGGCCCGCCGAACTCACGCGTCTCCCGGGGGCCGGACGGAGCGGGGCGCGGCGTCTGCGCGTAGGTCGGGGCGGACGGAGCAGGCGAAGGCGCAGCGTCGCGCACAGGCGCGGGGCGCGGCGGGGCGGCCTCCTCGCTCATGCGCTGGCGGGCCGCGCTCTCGGCCCGGCGCTTGTGCTCGTCCTCCTGGCGGCGACGGTCTTCCTCTTCGCGCTGGCGAGCCTGGGCGGCCTCGCGCTCGGCCCGCTCACGCTGCTCGCGGGCGGCACGCTGGCGTGCCTCGTCCTCGGCGCGGGCGCGAGCCTCGGCCTCGGTGGCGCGGGCATCGGAGAGGGCGCGCTGGCGCGCATCCTTCTCGTCGTCCGAGAGCGTGCGCAGCAGCATGCCGCCGGCCGGCCGGCTGGCCGCCGGAGCGGGCTGGGGCGGCTGTGGCCGCGGAGCCTGAGGCGCTGCCGGAGCTTGCGGCGCCTGGGGGGCGCGGGCGACGGGAGCTGCCGGGGGCTCGTGACCGACGCGGCGCTTGACCTCGACGACGACCTGCTTCGAGCGCCCATGCGAGAAGCTCTGCCGAACCGTGCTCTGTTCGACAGGGCGCTTCAGCGACAACGTCTTGGGAGGCGTCACGCTCAAGGTCTTGTCGCCGGGGGTCTTGGTATCACTCATTCCGCTTTCGGTCCTGCCGGTTCGGTCTTCATTGAGGCGCGCACGTCGGATTCAGCCGGGTCCATAGACGCCGTCTCGCCAGCATCGTCCGTCCGAAACCGGACGAGCCGACGCCAGCGTGCGAGGAAACCCTCAGTCGCCGGACCCGGAGCAAGGGCTGCATGTATCACATGCGCACGCCCGAGCGCCAGTTCCAGTTCGGCCGTTGCGAAAATCGCCACGACCGGGATGTTTTTCGAAGCCGGCGCCCGTCGCAGCGCCTGGCCGATCTTGCGTTTCCCGTCATCGGCGCCATCGCTGGCGGCGATCACGGCCGCAGCCCGGCCGCTCTCGGCGAGCGCCTCGACCTTGCCGAAGCCGGTCGAGACCAGTCCGGCCTTGTTCGCCATCGCCAGCGCCTGGATCGCGTCCCGCGCCAGCAGCATGTCGACCTCGGCGACGAGCCCGGCCGGCACGGCGACCTTCGTCTTCAGCGAGCGCTCGAAGGCCCGCCGCTTCACGGCTTCGCCGACGGCGGCGGCGCTGAGCGAGGCCCAGACACCGCGCCCCGGCAGCTTGCGCCGGATATCCGGCACCAGCACGTCGCCGGGCCCGACCACGAAGCGGATCAGATCCTCGGGCGGGCGCGCCTGGCGCGTGACCACGCAGGTCCGCTCCGATCCCTCCGCCGTGACGCGACGGCCCATGGCGAGCCTCCGCGTCCTCAGGCCTGCGAGTCCTCGGTCTCGGCTTCGGCTTCGGTCTCGGGCTCCGGAGCCTCGACCCAGCCTGCCTTGACCCGCGCCGCCATCACGATCGCCTCGGCATCCTGCCGCGACAGGTCGAACCCGTCGAGATAGCCGGCATGCCGGGTGGATTCGCCATCCTTGCGCTCGGTCCAGCCGACGAGATCGTCCGTCGCGCAGCCGGCCAGATCCTCGACCGTCTTGACGTCGTTCTCGCCGAGCGCGACCAGCATCGCGGTGGTGACGCCGTCGACCTCGCGCAGGTCGTCAGCCACGCCGAGGCTGCGGCGCTTCTCGTCGAGCTCAGCCTCGATGGCAGCCAGGTGTTCCTGGGCACGGCTCTGGATTTCGGCCGCGGTGTCCTCGTCGAAACCGTCGATCGACGACAATTCGTTCGGCTCGACATAGGCGACTTCCTCGACCGATCGGAAGCCTTCCGAGGCGAGCAGCTGGCCGACGGTCTCGTCGACGTTCAGCGCGTTCATGAACAGCTCGGTGCGCTGCACGAACTCCTTCTGGCGCCGCTCGGATTCCTCCTGCTCGGTCAGGATGTCGATGTCCCAGCCGGTCAGCTGCGAGGCGAGGCGGACGTTCTGGCCGCGGCGACCGATGGCGAGCGAGAGCTGCTCGTCCGGCACCACGACCTCGATCTTGTCCGCTTCCTCGTCGAGCACCACCTTCGCGACTTCCGCCGGCTGCAGCGCGTTGAC
>Ga0102589_1003345_pt1 | contig 16876 bp, 19 predicted proteins | sample AraplaMF_Col_mLB_FD_76858 | JGI IMG/M metagenome (GOLD analysis project Ga0102589, IMG submission 76858) | Arabidopsis root microbial communities from the University of North Carolina, USA - plate scrape MF_Col_mLB | ecosystem: Host-associated > Plants > Roots > Endosphere | place: USA... | reverse complement strand
CGCGAGCTGGTGACCGATATCGAGCAGGCCGTACTGGACACGCTCGCGGCGTATAATCTCGCAGCCGAACGCAAGCCCGGCGCACCTGGGATCTACCTGTCCGACGGGCCGCACCAGGGCGCCAAGATTGCCGCGCTCGGCCTCAAGATCCGCAACGGCTGCAGCTATCACGGCGTCAGCCTCAACGTGCAGATGGACCTGAACCCGTTCCTGCGCATCAATCCCTGTGGCTATGCCGGACTGGAAACAGTCGACATGGCAACAGCGGGCGCCACCTTCGCGGTGGGCGACGATGCCGGCGCGGAGCCATCGCCGGTGACTGCGGCACAACAACCCGCAATCGCGCATCGCCTGGCGGCGGCCCTGTGCGAAGTCCTGACGGCGCGCGAATCGCGTGCGCAGGTCAGCGGGAACGCCGCCGCCGAGGCCGCCTGAGATGGCACGCCCGGCCCCGAATCAACGCCACACATGCACGCGGCCGCGCGTGCGGAGAACAGTATGAGCGACGCACTGATCGCCACGTCCAGCGAAGTCCCGCAAGCCCCCGCAGAATACGACGCGACTAAGAAGCAGAAGTCGGCCGAGAAGACCGCGCGCATCCCCATCAAGATCGTGCCGGCCGAGCGGCTCAAGAAGCCGGAATGGATTCGCGTGAAGGCCGCCACTGGCAACTCGCGCTTCTACGAGATCAAGGACATCCTGCGCGCGAACAACCTCGTCACCGTGTGCGAGGAAGCGAGCTGCCCGAACATCGGCGAGTGCTTCGGCAAGGGCACAGCCACGTTCATGATCATGGGCGACAAGTGCACGCGCCGCTGCCCGTTCTGCGACGTGGGCCATGGCCGCCCCGATCCGCTCGACGTGAACGAGCCGGGCAACCTGGCGCGTACCATCGCCCAGCTTCGCCTGAATTACGTGGTGATCACCAGCGTGGACCGCGATGACCTGCGTGACGGCGGTGCGCAGCACTACGTCGATTGCATCTCGCAGACCCGGGAACTGTCGCCGAACACCCGCATCGAGGTACTGGTGCCCGATTTCCGTGGCCGTCTGGACAAGGCCCTGGACATCCTGCAGAACGCGCCGCCCGATGTGATGAACCACAACATGGAAACGGTGCCGCGCCTGTACAAGCAGGCTCGCCCCGGCGCCGACTACGCGCACTCGCTGAAGCTGCTGCAGGAGTTCAAGCGCCGCAACCCGGACGTGGCAACGAAGTCGGGCCTGATGGTGGGCCTGGGCGAGACCGACGAGGAAATCCTCGAAGTCATGCGCGACATGCGCGCCCACGACATCGACATGCTGACGATCGGCCAGTACCTGGCACCGTCGAACCATCACCTCCCGGTGATGCGCTACGTCCACCCGGACACCTTCAAGATGTTCGAGGAAGAAGCGTACAAGATGGGCTTCACCCACGCCGCCGTCGGCGCCATGGTCCGCAGCTCGTACCACGCTGACGAGCAGGCGCATCTGGCAGGGTTTGCCTGAGCGGACGTCTCTGAGGTGACACGCCCTCGCTGATGGAGCGAGGCGTGTCATCTGCTCAATCCTCGGCGCAGAATCGCGTCGAGCGCAGCGGTAGCGAGCCTGCCGCGTTTTCCCCAGGTACGGGCGCGAATCGCGGCCACTGACGTTCGGGCACACTGAACGTCCCAGACCTGCATTTCATATAAGCCATCCTTGGCGATTCCGAGCAAGTGACGGAACCTAACGCGCATCGCTCCCATTGGGCAATCGTGCCCGTTCTATCGTCGTCGCTGTAGCGGCTTTCTACCGGCGTCGTGGCGATCAGCATATGCGGATGTCTGGAATCGGCCTGCACCGACCGTGCCATCTCTGCCTGCGCGAGAAACTTCAATGCCTCGGTGAAGTAGAGCATGCCTGTGGTCAGGGCAATCACGAGCGACAGCATCGCAGTTCCCACGAGGAACGACCTGACACGCCGCATCAGCCGCCAATAGATCGATAACGTTGCAACGGTCAGCGCACTGCATACAACCAGAGAGAGTTGCAGCAGATCTTTCATGGGGTCCCATTGCTCGCCGTATCTGGGTGTCAGCAATGTCAACGCGGGGGTGAGTGCGAGAAGGACCAGGGCGGCAGAGAGCAGGTAGCGAGACATTGTCGAATCCTCGTTTGTAGACGAGCGGACCAATCAAGCTGCTAACAGCGCTGGCCCCGCGAACGTAAAGTAGTAGCCGGCGATGGCAACGACAGCCCCGATCCCATTGGCCCACGCCCATCTGCGACCCGGCCATCGTGCAAATGCCAGCGCATTGACCACGCCGAAGTACATCGACGGTCCCAAGAAGAACAAGATCAGGACAAGATAGTTTTTGATCGATGGATGGTCGCAATGGTCGAGATCCCAGCAATTGGGGTCTCTCTTCGTATTCCATGTGACTGGCCATTCAAATTGGCTCAGGACATAGAGGCTGGTCCACGTCAGCATCAGCCCGGCAATGCAGCCGCAGACGGAGATGAGAAGCCGTTTCATCGAATGTCCCAGAAGAGGATTTCCACTGAGTTCGATAGGTCGGAGTAACCGTAAGTGCGATCGGAGTAGAACGAGTCAAGGCCCGCCCAACGCCCTAATGTCGAAACCGCGCCGGCAAGGCTGGGAATCGTCAATCGAGAGCCATTCCATAGATCGATATGGCCACCAGTCAGTGTGTTGTCGCCGTCGCCATCCTGTCGCCAGTAGCCGAAGAAATAGATGATGCCGGTTCGGCCACGAACATGCTGCTTCCAGTCGGGACCTGTGATGTTCCGTGGTGCTCTCGGAAGCCCGCAGAACGGCATCTGCTTTAACCACGTTGCCATTTCATAGGCGCGCAAGGCGACCGGTTTTCCTTGGAGCAGGTCACGCCCCAATCTTTGCTTGCCCGGCATCCTTGGCACATATTTCTCGGAGAAGGATTTCATTGGCACGCCGACCCTATGTAGCGTGGCGCTGAGACGAATCGCGCATTGATTCTTGTAGTTGGGATTTGCGTGAGGTGCGCCTCCAACATAGTTCTTCCACAAATCCCTGAACCTGATCGGTTCCACATCCAGACAAACTTTCGACTGTGGAACGTGCGTCGTCTTCACCCGGAATTTGCCGGTCGCCCGAACGCGGTGTTGCGCTACAACTGACATCAGGCATCCTCCCCTGCTGCAGCGTCGCCCCAACTGATGGAATAGCTTCCTTCCCCGTGCGATGGAATGCGCGGGAGAGTGCCGTCAGCCGGAATCTCGCCGCGCTGGACGGTGCCGTCTGGCATGCGTATCGCATAGCGCATGCCCGCGAGCGAGGGGGCAGCAATAGCCCTCAGTTGCACTTGCTCGTCGAACAGAACTGTCAATTCGTCGGCTGGCGTCGCTTCAGTTGGCGTAACAGCGACGGCTTTATCTGCGGCACGTGCGGTTACACGGGCGAGTGGTCTGCCGAAGACATCGAACCCCATGGCTGCCAGTTCGCTGTTCGTGAAGATGTGCGATGAGTGTCGCGTCGACGCCAGCATGACGGGTGCCGGCTTGCATTTGCAGATGCAAAGATCGCCGTCCAGGGCTTCCCCCTTTCCCATCCAGTCATTCGGATGCCTCGGGCCGATGCCGACGATTTCCCCGGTCGTCTTGCAGGCGGGACAGAAGACTTTCGCGCCGAGGAACGTCATCCGCTTTCCCATGATGATGCAATCGGCGATGCCTTCGAGAACCTCGCCTCCTGCCGAGGACTTGTCTCCTTCCACAAGGCAATAGCGAATCATTGTCCGATGCTCCTTCCGGTGATCGAGCCGGCCAATCTAGCACCGCCTTTCCCGCCGGAAGGACACCAACGCCGCAATGCTTGCCTCTCGTCAAATTGATGCGCGAGGCCGTCTCGGAAGGTTCTGAAAACGGGTTCGAATGTCCTCGTCGTCTTTCAAATAGCTTTCGATGTAGGAGATCGATGCATCTCTTTCGCCCAAAACGCACGCGAACTTCCCCCTAACAGTGCACAAACACTAAGGGTTCCCCCGAGGTGCCGGGCATGGTCATGTTTCGATAACATGAATTTATCGATAAATCGTCAATGAAATTCGATTGAGTCACATCGGGTTTGTTGGCGACGTCGCGCGGGGTGTCTGTGGTGCCTACACTACCTGGACCCTCAACGCGATTTTTCATGGCCCCCTCATGCCTCAATGCACCGTTCACCGTCTGGCCGAGCAGGCTCTCCTTTACAGCGTGGCACCGCCGGCGTCGCTCGACGTCCAGCGCCGTATCTGGGCCATGGCCGAGCGTGCTGCCGACTGGCGGGGTGTGGTGGATGTGGTGCCGGGCATGAACAATCTCACGCTGTCGTTTGACGAGACGGCCGATGTGGCCGCGCTGGAGCGCAACCTGAAGGTGGCGTGGGCGTCGGGCGAGACGCGCAATGCCACGGGCAAGCTCGTGGAGATTCCCGTCCGCTACGGCGGCGAGTTCGGGCCCGATATTGCCGATGTGGCCGCGCATACGGGACTGTCGCCGCAGGAAGTGGTGCGCCGTCATGCGGCGGGTGAGTACGTGGTGTATTTCCTCGGATTCCAGCCGGGATTCGCATATATGGGCGGACTGGCGCCGGAGCTGGCCACGCCGCGTCGTCGCGAGCCGCGTCTGGCGGTGCCGGCGGGTGCGGTGGGCATCGGCGGCGAGCAGACGGGTATCTATCCGGCCGTGCTGCCGGGCGGCTGGCAGTTGATCGGCCATACGGAGGCGCAGTTGTTCGTGGCCGACCGTGATCCGCCGTCGCTGTTCGCGCCGGGCGATACCGTGCGCTTTATCGCCGAGGAGGTGCTGCTGTGATCGAGATCATTCGACCTGGCGCGCAGGCGTCGGTGCAGGATCTGGGCCGTGTGGGATTCCGGCGCTTCGGTGTGGGCCGTTCCGGTGCCGCCGATGGGCTGGCGCTGCAGGTGGGCAATCGACTCCTCGGCAACGAGCCGGGCGCGGCAGCCATCGAGTTCACGCTGGGCCGTGCCGCGTTGCGGTTCGAGGCCGATATGCGCGTGGCACTGACCGGCGCCGAATGCAGCGCCAACCTCGACGGCGTGCCCGTGTGGTCGTGGCATGCCTTCGACGTGCGCCGTGGCGAGACGTTGACGCTGCCCGCAGCGCGCGGCGGCACGCGCACCTACCTCTGCGTGGCCGGTGGCATCGACGTGCCGCTGGTGATGAACTCGCGTAGCACGGATCTCAAATCGAACTTCGGCGGCTTCGAAGGCCGCGTGCTGCGCGATGGCGATCGTCTGCCTGCGGGCCGGCCTGGTATCGAGGAAGACCGCGACTGGCTCGGCGTGGCTGCGCCGGGCTGGGCGTTGCCCGCCAATCGCGAGGGCAGTGCGCTGACCATCCGCTTGCTGCCGGGTCCCGAGTATCCCGATTTCGAGCCGGCGTCGCAGCAAGCGCTGTGGTCGGCAGACTGGACCATCACGCCGCAGAGCAACCGGATGGGCCTGCGTCTTGAGGGTCCTGCGCTGGCGCGTCGGGCCGAGCGCTCGGCAGATCTGCTGTCGCATGGGGTGATGCCGGGCGTGATGCAGGTGCCGCCGAACGGCCAGCCCATCGCGCTGATGAGCGATGCGCAGACCACGGGCGGCTATCCGAAGATCGGCACCGTGATTGGCGCCGACCTCTGGCGCCTGGCGCAGGTGCCGCTCGGTGCAACGGTGCGCTTTGCCGAGGTGTCCCTTGAACAGGCTGCCGCCGCACAGGCGGAAGTCGACCGCTATCTGCGGCAGATCGACCAGGCACTGCGCTGGCAGGGCGCCGGCATGCAGATTGCCGCACGACGACGAACGACGACTCGCTTCGTTGCCTGAACGCTTCGCCTGAGTCTTCCAAGCCCCCACAACTACCGTCCCCTACGGAGAACGCCCATGCAAATCGACCTCAATGCAGACCTTGGCGAAGGCTGCGGCAATGACGAGGCGCTGATCGCGTTGATCAGCTCCGCGAACGTCGCGTGCGGCTGGCACGCGGGTGACGCGGCCACCATGCTCCAGACCGTGAAATGGGCGCTGGAGAAGAACGTGGCCATCGGCGCGCATCCGAGCTTTCCGGATCGCGAGAACTTTGGCCGCACCGAGATGCAGCGCGATCCCGAGGCGGTCTACGCCGACGTGCTGTACCAGATCGGCGCGCTCGACGCGATGGTGCGCGCACAGGGCGGCCAACTGGCGCATGTGAAGCCGCATGGCGCGCTCTACAACATGGCCGTGCGCGATCCGAAACTGTGTGCAGCCATCGTGCGCGCCGTGACGGACTACAACCCCAAGCTCGTCTTCTTCGGACTGGCCAACAGCCAGATGATCACGATGGCGCGCGAGGCGGGCCTGGCGGTCAAGGAAGAAGTCTTCGCGGATCGTGGCTACAACCCCGACGGCACGCTGGTGAAGCGCGGCACGCCGGGCGCGTTGCACGACGACGAGGAAGTGGCTTTGAACCAGACGTTGTCGATGGTGCGCGACCAGCGCGTGCAGGCCATCGACGGCACCTGGGTACCGATTCGTGCCGAAACCGTGTGTCTGCACGGCGACGGCGCCCACGCGCTTGCCTTCGCGCGCCGCATCCGGGATCGGCTCGGCGCGGAAGGCATCGCCATCCGTGCCGATGCCTGAGGGGATTCGCCCCGCAGGCATCGGTTGATTTCACGCAGTCCTTCACGTATCGCTTCACGCGTTATCAGGTGTTTCCCATGGAACCGGCTGTCAATCTTTGGCCCCTGCTCGGGGTCGGCGTCATCATCATCGGCTTCGTCTTGCGGTTCAATCCCATGATGGTGGTGGCGGCTGCCGCCATCGTCACGGGGATTGCTGCGTCGATGCCGCTTACGCAGATCTTTACCGCGATCGGCACCGCCTTCGTCAAGGCGCGCAGTCTGCCGCTGATCATTCTGCTGCCGCTGGCCGTGATCGGCCTGCTCGAACGCCACGGTTTGCGCGAGCATGCGCAGGCGTGGATCTCGCGCATCAAGTCGGCCACGGTGGGCCGCCTGCTGATCGTCTACCTCGCTGTGCGCGAACTGACCGCCGCGATGGGCTTGACCAGCCTGGGTGGCCATCCGCAGATGGTGCGTCCGCTGCTGGCCCCGATGGCCGAAGGCGCGGCCGAGAACCGCTTCGGCCACCTGCCCGAGCCGGTGCGCCAGCGCGTGCTGGCGTTCTGCGCCGCCACGGACAACGTGGGACTGTTCTTCGGTGAGGACATCTTCGTGGCGTTCGGTGCCATCGCGCTGATGCACACGTTCCTGCTGGCCTCGCACATCGACGTGGAACCGCTGCATATCGCCGTCTGGGGTATCCCGACCGCCATTTGCGCCTTCCTGATCCATGCGGTGCGCCTGAAGCGCCTGGACATGTGGCTGGAGCGCGAGCTTGGCGCGCAGAAGCCGGTGGGCATGCCGGCCACCGCTGGTGCGAAGGGAGAGTAAGCGATGATCATCTCGATCCAATACCTGTACTGGCTGGCCGGCTTTGTCCTGCTGATCACGTCGCTGATGACGTTCTCGGACAAGGCGCATCCGCGCCGGTTGTCCACGGGCCTGTTCTGGCTGCTCTATGCAGTGATCTTCCTGATCGGCGACAAGATTCCGCCGGCCATCGTCGGCGTGGCAGCCGTGGTGATGGCGCTGATCGCCGGGTTCGGTGGCGTGGGCATCGGCAAGCATGGTACGTTGCCCGAGGAAAAGCGTCGCGCCAGCGCGAAGCGCCTCGGCAACAAGCTGTTTGTGCCGGCGCTGCTGATTCCGCTGATCACGGTGATCGGCACGGTGGTGTTCAAGGATGTGAAGGTGGCGGGCCTGCCGCTGCTCGATCCGAAGAACGTCACGTTTGTCTCGCTCGGCATCGGCTGCCTCGTCTCGCTGGCGGTGGCGTGCTGGCTCACGCGTGAAACGCCGGTGCAGGGTCTGCGCGAATCGCGCCGCCTGATCGAATCGCTGGGCTGGGCGCTGGTGCTGCCGCAGATGCTGGCGATGCTCGGCCTGGTGTTCTTCGATGGCGGCGTGGACAAGGCCGTGGCGCACCTGACCACCTCGTACATCAACATGGACTACAAGTTCGTGGCTGTGGCGGTGTACTGCATCGGCATGGCGCTGTTCACGATCATCATGGGTAACGGCTTTGCCGCGTTCCCGGTAATGACGGGCGGCGTGGGCGTGCCTATCCTGGTGGGCGTGTTCCATGCGAACCCGGCAGTGATGGCGGCCATTGGCATGTTCTCGGGCTACTGCGGCACGCTGATGACGCCGATGGCAGCCAACTTCAATATCGTGCCGGCTGCACTGCTCGAACTGAAGGACCGCAACGCAGTGATCCGGGCGCAGGTGCCTTCGGCGCTGGGCATCCTCGTTGCCAATATCTTCCTGCTGTATTTCCTGATGTAAGGACATCGCCATGACCCGTACCGTCTTGCTGACCGGCTTCGAGCCGTTCGAACAGGAACCGATCAATCCGTCGTGGGAGGCGGTGCGGGCGCTCGATGGCGCGCATATCGGCGATGCCGTGGTCGTTGCGCGGCAACTGCCTTGCGTGTTCGGCAAGGCCATCGACGCCATGGATGCACTTGTCACGTCGCTGCGTCCCGATGTGGTGATCGCGGTGGGGCAGGCGGGCGGCCGCACGGAGCTGTCGATCGAGCGCGTGGCGATCAATGTGGACGATGCGCGCGTGGCCGACAACGTTGGTGCCCAGCCCATCGACGTCACGATTGCCGCCGATGGTCCGGCCGCTTACTTCGCGTCGCTGCCGATCAAGGCCATCGTAAGAGATCTGCGTGCAGCGGGCGTGCCGGCGATGGTGTCGCAGACGGCGGGCACCTTCGTTTGCAATCACGTCTTCTATGGCCTGATGCACGCGCTGGCGAAGGCATCGAGCGTCGCACGTGGTGGATTCATCCACATCCCCTATCTGCCGGAGCAGGCCGCGCGACACCCTGGTGCGCCGAGCCTCGCGCTGGAGACGCTGATCGCGGGGCTGCGCGTGGCGGTGGCCACCACGTTATCGACGCAGCAAGATATCCGCGAACAGGGCGGGCAACTGCACTGATTCACCTCGCGCGGCGGAGCGCTAAGGCTGCTTCGTCTCGCGATGACTTTGGCTGTCCGTAGCGGCGGCCACTGCGCGTGCGGTGGCGCGGCGGCGTGCAATGCGCTGCAACCGGCGCCGCAGGCTGACCTGCTCGAAGCGCCAGATCACATACGTGAACGCCATGAACGGCCACAGCCACCCAAGCCACTGCGCCAGGCTGTTGAAATGGATGAAGCGGCCCATGCGCCATCCTTGCTCGGACACCCACGCATAAGGATTCGACGGCAGCACATTGGTCAAGGCGACCAGCCCCGTCAATGCCACCACTGCCAGCACGGCACGGAGCCAACGTGGTAGCCGCAGCAGTAACACCAGCACCAGCGAACTCGTCAGCAACGCAAAACGGCCGCCTTCGGAGAGCCAGTTGAACGCGTTGTCATCCGGAAACTGCAACTCGGACACTGCGGCCTTGATGATCAGCGCGGCGGTGAGCAGTGCAGCCAGAATGCGCAGCATCGGCGCGGTCCGCCGCATGGCGATCGACGCAAACAACCCCGTGCCGATCCAACTCGATGCGGTCACGGCTGTCTCCAGCAGCAACTGCGTTTGCATGTCGTCGGTGCGGATGCCGATGTTGTCCTGCCACGCAATCAGCGCGGGGAAGTACGCCTGCACCCACGCCATTGGCCATGAATCGGGATCGGTGAGCCACTCGCGCACGATGCCGCCCATGCCGAACAAATGTTCCTGCGGGAAGATCTGCGCGAAGGGCCACAACATCACGAGGACGATGGCAAAGCTCGCATGCGGTTCGAACCATGCGAGCCGCAGGCGCGTCAGCGTGCCCCGATCGATCAATGCGCCGGTGAACGGTGCCACCACGGCGGCCCCGAGCAGTGCCCCGAGCGCATTGGTGATCAGGTCAATGTTCGACGAGATCCGCGTGGGCAGCCAGGTCTGCAGCGCTTCCATCACGGCGGATAGCAGCGCGCCGGCCACGAAGGCGATCAGCGTGGCCCGCGCCCCGGAGACACGCGGGTGCAGGGACAACACCACGAGTGCGCCGAACGGGCAGTAGCCGATGACGTTCGTCAGCAGGTCGAACTCGGTGATGTAGCGCGGCTTGGGTGCGCTCAGGAATGCGAACGGCGAGATACCGTTGTTGGTCCAGCCGGTGAACGGATACAGGCTGGCGTAGGCCACCAGCAGTGTGAAGCAGACCAGCCCCACGCGCGCCAGCGGCGAATGGCGGGGCAGCCATCCTTCAAGTTCGGGCTGGCGCAAGTCCTGCGGCGGTGTGGGAGGCGGGGCGCTGTCCGAAAGCATGACGGCTCGCAACCGTTACAACGGGTTAAGCACTGTACGCTTCATTGGCGCGGCGCCGTGGCTTTTGGCGTGTCCACGGGCGGTATCGGCACGCTGTCGCGCGATGGCGGATTGGCGCGCGGCAACGCGGCGGGGCCGGTGGCCGTCGCGGCTTCCAGCGGCAACGCGGCTGCCCAGTCGAGGATGGCGGCGATCACTGCGTCACTGCTCGCGGCCAGCGCCTTCACACCACCTGCGCCATCGGCGCTCGTCGCTTGCTGCTCGGCAACGAATGTCTTCTGCCCGATCAGGTTCTTGTGGAATACCGTGGCGCGCGCACGCACCACGCCACGGCTGCTGGTGGCCGTATCGAAGACCTGTTCGAAACCCAGCAGGTCCACCTTGATGGCCGGCACGCTGGTGTCGCCATACCAGGTCAGTTCGCCCCGGCCCGACACCGCATCGCGCAGCCGGTCGTCGAACAGCCGCGTCGGGGCGTCGACCCAGCGCTGCGTCGCGTACGACTGCAACCGCTGCGCCTGCGTGTACTGCAGACGGTAGTAGATGCCACGGCCATCCATCCACGTGGGACCATCGGTCTCGGCCACGCGCAGCTTGGGCAGGCGGGCAGGCGGTTGCGATGGCGCGGCAGCCAGCGGGCCGAGGTCATAGGTGGTGGTGCTGCGCGACTGAGGCAACACGCCGCAGCCGGTGAGAACCAGCAGCGTGGCCAGTGTGGCGATGCGCGCGAAAGGGATGAGGGCGGAAGCATTCATGGCGGAATCTCGGCTGGGGCGCTCGGTGCGCGTCATGTTCGGGTTCAAGGCGCCTGGAAGCCCGGCTCGCCCGGACCTGCCGTGGGCGACGGGCCGCCGAACAGCACGCTGCTCGGCTGGTCGTTGAACTGGCCGGCTGCGCGGTCGATGCTGCGCGCGGTCTGCCGTGCGTCGCGTGCCAGGCCGTTGAGTTGCGGCAGCGTTTCCTGCGTGAAGATGCCGGCGGCCTTCTGCACGGAATCCGCGGCACCCTGCATGTTCTCGCCTACGCGATTCACCGTGGACATCACCGTGCCATTCGGATTGGCCAGGTCGTCGGCCAGCCGGCGCGTGGAGGCCAGCGTGGCGTTGAGGTTTTCCACGGCTTTGGGCAACTGGTTCACGGCCGGTTGCAGGGACTTGGCGAGTTTCGAGTAATCCTCGGCGGTCTGGTGCACCGAGTTGATCGCCGACATGAGCTCGTCGCGATTGGTGGTCTGGAACATCTCGTTGAGCGATGCCATCAGCGTTTCGGTCTGCGTCAGCAGCGAGTCGCCACGCTTCTCCAGTTCCTCGAAGAAGCCGGGCCGCATCACGATCCGCGCCGGTTCGCGCGCCGAAGTGGGCAGGCGCGGCGAGTTGGTGCTGGCGCCCTCTTCGCGCGCGGTATCGTCCAGTTGCACGTACGCGATGCCGGTGACACCCTGAAAACCGAGCGTGGCATAGGTGGTGCGCGTGATCGGCGTGTCCTGGTTGACGGTGATGCGCACGATGATCTGGCCCGGCACCTGCGGATCGAACTTGATGGATACCACCTTGCCCACGTCGAGCCCGCGATACTTCACATCGGCCTGCGGCCCGAGCCCGTTCACCGTGGAACGCGTGATCAGGTCGTACGGCACGCGCACGGCGTGGTCACTACTGAACCAGAACAGCGCGAACAGCACCAGGATGGCCAGGCCGATGGTGAACACGCCGGCAAGAAAGGCGTTCGATTTGTTTTCCATCAGGTGTCTCCACTGGGCGCTGCGGAGTTGCCGGACCCGTGCGGGGCGGGCAGCGCCTGCAGCGCGCGCTGGGCGCGGTCGCCCAGAAAATATTCACGAATGAAAGGATGATCGACCCGGATGACTTCGGGGATGGGCGCGGCGGCCAGCACCTTGTGGTCGGCCAGCACGGCCACGCGGTCGGACAGCGCCACAAGGGTGTCCAGGTCGTGCGTGATCATGACCACGGTCAGGCCTAGCTCGCGGCGCAGTTCGCGGATCAGGTCCACGTAGTCGTCGGACGCCATCGGGTCCAGGCCGGCAGTGGGTTCGTCCAGGAAAACGAGTTCCGGTTCCAGTGCCAGTGCGCGGGCCAGCGCCACGCGCTTGATCATGCCGCCCGAAAGATCGGATGGCATCTTGTCGGCATCCTTGGCCGAGAGTCCCACGAGTTGCAGTTTCAGCAGCGAGGCCTGGCAGATCAGGTTGTCCGGCAACGCGCGCAATTCACGCAGCGGCAGCGCGATGTTGTCGATCACGGACAGTGCCGAGAACAGCGCGCCGCGCTGGAACTGCAATCCCCAGCGGTTGCGCAGGGCCTGCAGTTGCGCGGCGGTCAGCGCGGCCGGGTTCTCGCCAAACACGCGGATGGTGCCGGAGGTGGGCCGGTCGAGCCCGACAATCTGCCGCAGCAACACGGTCTTGCCGGTGCCGGAGCCACCGACGATCGACAGGACTTCGCCACGATAGACGTCGAGGTTCAGGCCGTCATGCACCACGTTGTCGCCATAGCGTTTCACGAGGTTGCGCACCTCGATGATCTTTTCGCGTGGCGTACCGCGCTGGACGTCGGGTGGCATGGAATCGGTCATAGCCCCACGTCCTTGAAGAGGATGGCGAAGATCGCGTCGGCGATGATCACCACGGTGATCGACGTCACCACCGATGCCGTCGTGCCCTCGCCCAGGCTCTGCGTGTTGGGCCGGATGCGCAGGCCATAGTGGCAGGCCGTCAGCGCGATCAGCATGCCGAACGCCACGCCCTTGCCGAGCCCGAGCCACAGGTTGGCCACGGGCACCGCATCGGGCAACTGGCGCAGGAAGAAGGCAAAGCTGATGCCGAGCTGGAAGCGCGCGGCGGTCATGCCACCGAGCAGGGCCATGAGATCCGTCCACGCTACCAGCAGCGGCATGGCGATGGCCAGCGCGATCACGCGCGGCATGATCAGCCGGAAGCCGTGCGAGATGCCCATCACGCGCATCGCATCGAGCTCCTCGGTCACGCGCATCACGCCGATCTGCGCGGTGATGGCCGAGCCCGAGCGCCCCGCGATCAGGATGGCCGCCAGCACCGGGCCGAGCTCGCGGATCACGGCCATGCCCAGGATGTTGACGATGAAGGTGCTGGCGCCAAAAATCCGCAGCTGGTTGGCGGACAGATAGGACAGCACGATGCCGATCAGGAACCCCACCAACGCCGTGATGCCCAGCGCCTTGTAGCCCACGTTGTAGATATTGGCCGAGATCTCGCGCCACGGACCACGCTGCGGCGCACGCAGGAAGCGGAACAGGTCGAAGGTCAGCTGGCCGAGCATCGTGATGCCCACCCCGAGTTGCGCGAAGAACGATATCAGCGCGGCGCCGAAGAGCGTGATCGGATTGAACCGGTCGACCATCGTCTTCTTCCAGCCATCGGTGCGCAGCCCGGCGATGCGGTCGAACACGCGGCGCTGGCCCTCGTTCAGTTCCACGCGCTCGGGCATGCGGCCGTTCCACGCTTGCCAGATCAGTTGCGCACCGATGTGGTCGAGCCGTGTCACGGCGGCAAGAGACCAGCGCGTGTTGTCGGGTGCGCCGGCAAGCTTCTGCAGTTGTCCGCGCAGGCCCTTGGCCTCATGGCAGCCGGCAAGCGCGAGCGCGGTCCAGTCGCCCTGCAGGCTGACGCTGCAGGCGCCGTCCTGGCGCGAGATGTCGATGGCGGGCGTCGGGGGGCTGTCCAAAAGAGGGTGATGATGTGATGGCTGAGTCCCGATTCTATGCTACCCATCGCCGAGTTGCCGCCAGACATCCTCTGACACGGCCACAGCTACAATCTCGGCAGCCCCGCGCCCGCGTTTCGTTACCCGGATTTTTCCTGCATGCCCGACCGCTCAACCTCCACGCCGATCTCTGCCCTCACCGACGATGCTGCCGCGCTGCCGGCGTGGCACATCGATGAAAGCGTCTTGCGGCGCACTCTCGATGGTGGCGCGGCGCGAGACTGGCAGGTCGATGTCGTGGCCGAGACGGGTTCGACCAATGCCGACCTGACGCAGGCATGCCGCTCGGCAACCTGGGACGACGCGCGGGCCCAGGTGCGCGTGGCGTATCGGCAGACAGCCGGTCGCGGTCGGCAAGGGCGTCCGTGGCAAGGGCAGGCTGGATTGACATTTTCGGTAGCGATGCCGCTGGCACTGGCGCCGGCGCGCCTCAGCGGACTGAGCCTGGCTGTAGGGCTGGCCGTGGCGCAGGCGCTGGAGGATTGCGGGGCGGCGACGGCGGTGGGGCTCAAGTGGCCGAACGACCTGCAGGTGGATGGCCGCAAGCTGGCCGGCATCCTGATCGAGTCGGTGCCTGCGGGGCCGCAGCGCCTGTGGGCCGTGATCGGCATCGGCCTGAATCTCGTACGCGATGCACGCATGGAAGCGGCGCTGGGTCGCGACCTGTCGGGCGTGGCCGAGGTGCTGCCGACTTTCGATCCGCATCGCGATCCCACGCGCATCCTCGGTGCCGTGCTGAACCGGCTGGCGGCGATGCGCGAAGTATTTCTGGCCGAAGGTTTTGCGGCGCTGGCCCCGGCATGGTCTGCGCGCGACGCTTTCCGCAACGAGCCGGTGCGGCTGCTGCACGACGGCACGGTGGTGGCCGAGGGGCTGGCGCGTGGCGTCGATGGCGAAGGTCATCTGCTGCTGGAAACGGCCAACGGGCTGGAGCCGATCACCAGCGGCGAAGTCTCGCTGCGTGGAGCCCCGGCATGAGCGCACTGCTGATCGACATCGGCAACACACGGTTGAAGTGGGCATGGTGCGACGATAGCCAGCCGCCACCCCTTGCACAGACTACCCAGTCGGGTGCGCTGCCCACGCCGTGGCAGCACGCCGGTGCGGCATCGCACGCGGTGCCGGCCGAGCGGGCCGCGCTGGTGGGTACATGGCGTCATCTGCGAGGTGCCGGGGTGGCACCGGCTGTCTGGATCGCCAACGTGGCCGGTGCCACGCTGGCCGGAGAGGTCGAGGCGCTGCTGGCCGAAGCATTCGGTGACGTGCCGGGCGATGTACCGCTGCAATGGGTACGCACGGTCAGCGCGTACGGCAACCTCGTCAATGGGTATCGCGAGCCCACGCAGCTTGGCGTGGATCGGTGGGTCGGCAGCATCGGCGCGCATCGCTGGCTGCCCGGGGAGACGCTGCTGATCGTCACGGCCGGCACGGCGACGACGCTCGATATCGTCACGGCCACGCCGGAAGGGGCGCGCTTCGAGGGTGGGCTGATCCTGCCGGGGCTGGAATTGATGCTGGGCACGCTGGCGCGCAACACGGCGCAACTGCCCGAACTCGATGTGCTGGACACCGGTGCGGGCGCCGCGCGCGCGGTGCGAGCGTTGGGCGCAGACAACACTCACGATGCCATCGCTGCAGGCTGCCTGGCTGCACAGGCCGGTGCCATCGAGCGCAGTTGGCGCGCGCTGGGCGAAAGGGGGCCGGTGCGCTGCCTGCTGTCGGGTGGAGCGCGCCACGCGGTGGCCGGCGCGCTCGCGATGCCCTTCGAGATGCACGATAATCTTGTGCTGCTTGGGTTGCATGCGATGGCGCAACCTGCCTGATCGGCCGACCCTGGCTCCTACTGACAAACACCTGCGCGCTTCCCCATGTCCCGGAAAGGTCTGAACGTCCTGCTGATCGCCCTGTTGGTGGCCAACGCCTTGCTGCTGGCGGCCTTGCTGGGCGCGTTCGGTCCGCAGCCCTTCTCAGGGTTGTTCGAAAGCCCGCGCGAGCCACAGCGTGTGGATCAGCAGGTGCGCGGCGAACGGATGGAACTGCAACCGCGCGACGACGCGTCTGCGCCCGCTGCCACGCCCGCACCGCGCAGCGCCACGCCCGGCAAGGTCACGCTGGCATCGACATCGGCGCCCGTGCGGGCCGAGGATAGCTGCATGGAAATGGGCGGCTTCACGGCGCAGTCCGTGGCCCGCGCCCGCGAGGATCTGGTGGCAATCGCCGCAGGTGGCACGTTGCCGGTGGAACAATTCGAACGCAGCGAACAGGTGCGCTGGTGGGTGCATCTGCCCGCGCAGGCCACGCGCGAAAACGCCGACCGCAAGCTGGCCGAACTACGCCGCCGCAAGGTGACGGATGTCTCGGTGGTCAGCAATGAGGAAGCGGAGTCCTTCACGGTATCGCTAGGCCTGTTCCGCGAACGGGAGCGCGCGGATCGATTCCTGGAATCCCTGCGAGGCCAGGGCGTCCGCACGGCGCTGATCAGCGACGCTCCCCGCAATATTTCGCGCCAATGGCTGCGTGTGGCAACCACCGACGAAGCGCTGCGCGCACGGATGGAGGAGGTGCGCCAGCGTTATGGGGCGGAGGTGATGCAGGCTTGCAAGGGGGGGATGCAGGCGCGCGTCGAAGGCGCGGCGCGGGGATAGGATTTGACTCCCGTTCGGTCTTAGTGTAGTGGTCAAGTAATCTTGGACACTTTTTCAGGCAGACCTACTCTTTAAAGCCTCGTACTCGGCCGGCGGCATGTCTTGCGTC
>Ga0102589_1003342_pt1 | contig 16885 bp, 15 predicted proteins | sample AraplaMF_Col_mLB_FD_76858 | JGI IMG/M metagenome (GOLD analysis project Ga0102589, IMG submission 76858) | Arabidopsis root microbial communities from the University of North Carolina, USA - plate scrape MF_Col_mLB | ecosystem: Host-associated > Plants > Roots > Endosphere | place: USA... | reverse complement strand
TTCGTAATTTAGGTATGAAAGCACGTGACAACAAACTTTCATTAAAAGAACTACAAGGTGGTACATTCACAATTACAAACGGTGGTGTGTTCGGTTCTCTAATGTCAACACCGATCCTAAACAGCCCGCAAGTTGGTATTTTAGGAATGCACAAAATCCAAGTACGTCCTGTTGCAATTGATGCAGAACGTATGGAAAACCGTCCAATGATGTACATCGCTTTATCTTACGATCACCGTATCGTTGATGGTAAAGAAGCAGTTAGCTTCCTTGTTGCTGTTAAAGATATGCTTGAAGATCCAAAATCATTATTATTAGAAGGTTGATAGATTAGTAATCTATTAAAGGCTGTAGAATGAATCATTCTACAGCCTTTTTTTCTTGCATTCATACGGGACAAATCGCATGACATATGCTAATAATGTATGCCTAAAACGTAAGGAGGATTAAAATGAGTACCCTTCCAATTCATGCAAAACTTAAGGCAAATAAAGATACCTTCTTCCTCCCCGACTCAAACGGGGGTGTCTATTTTCGAAATAACGCCAGTTCATTTCGTATGGACGGTGACGGAATTTATAACTGGATTGAAAAATTAATGCCCATGTTTAACGGTAATTATTCTTTAGCAGAAATAACGGATGGTCTCCCTCTTCCCTATCAAAATCGTGTGTTTGAAATTGGAGAGATTTTATATACAAATGGGTTTGTCCGTGATGTAAGTCAAGACGCACCTCATGAATTAAACAGCGTGTTACTCGACAGGTATGCGTCGCAAATTGAATTTTTAGAAGCAGATTCTCATTCAGGCGCTTTAAAATTTGAAACGTATCGCGCGGCAAATGTCCTTATAGTTGGTTCTGGAGATATGCTTACTTCCTTAGTTTCTTCTTTATTAGAATCCGGATTACCTACCTTTCATTACCTTGTGACAGATTACGAGGATACGAATTACGAACGCATTTATGAGCAAATCGCACTTGCACATGAAGTAGATGATACTGTACTTGTTCAAGAAATAGATACAACAATTGATCGTCCCCTTCATGAAGTGTTCGAGCCTTTCGACTGGATTTTGTACGTTTCTCAAAATGGAGATATTGGAGGTTTAAGAACAGTTCATACGATTTGTAGAGAAATAGGAAAGAATTTCATACCAGCCGTCTGTTTATCAACACTTGGTATAGCTGGCCCTGTCGTAACAGCGAATCGTGAAGAATGCTGGGAGTCCGCATGGCATCGGCTACATGAAACAACTTTACAAAATGAACATTCAGTAGCATCCTTTTCACCTATTACCTCTGCAATGTTAGCAAATATAATCGTTTTTGAATTATTTAAACATGTTGCTGATGATTCACATCGGGAAAAGAATCCACAATTCTTTTTATTAAACTATGAAACACTCGAAGGAACGTGGCATCCTTTTATAAAACACCCTCTCGCAACTGATGAAAGTTTTACAATTGATACGATAGAAAATCTTTCTGAACAACTTGAGCATCGGTCCAGCCAACATACTTCAACTGATTTATTCCGTTTTTTCGATTCATTAACTTCTAAAGAAGCGGGGATATTCCATATATGTGATGAACAAGATTTATATCAATTACCGTTATCACAATGCCATATTCAAGTAGCTTCACCACTATCAGATGGTCCTGCTTCCCTCTTGCCTCTTATGACTTGCACTGGTTTAACTCATAATGAAGCGCGCCGAGAAGCTGGTTTAGCAGGAATTGAAACATACGTAGCAGAAATTATGCACCGCCTTATCCCTGAACATAACGATATCGGTATTGGCGCTGGGGAAACGATGACAGAAGGTGTATACCGGGCCTTACAACAACATTTAAATAATAAATTGTATGAACGGCAATCACATATGCTAGAAGAAATTACGACGGTCGACTTAACCGAAATTCATGATAAACATTGTAGATTTTATTACGATGCTCTCGCTACAATTCATGAAACACCTAAAATAGCAGTAAGTGAAGAGATTCTCAGCTTTCCAGTCGTTTGGGTCGGTATAAATGATCGATGGTACGGTGCGTCTAATATTAATACGACGTTAGCGTTACGAAACGCACTACAACTATCACTTCTTCACATTCAAAATGAAGAGACTCCTTACAGAGCTAATATCTTGCCTGAATCCTCTATTATTTTATATGACACGGATTCTTTTAGGTTAGAAATACAAGCAGAAGAAGAAATTCCAAGCACGCAATCAGTACAGCTTGCCTTACAACATTTAGAAGAACATAATTTTTATCCATTCGTGTTTGATTTAGCAATTGAACCTTTTTTGAAAGAAAACTTAGATGGTGTGTACGGGGTATTAATTGCAAAGGAGGATAGTCTATGACTCAAAATATATTGCTTATAGGAGATGGCTTACTTGCAGACTATGTACACAATCAATTAAGCGAACAATTTCCCATCATTCGCCAACATACTATTACAGACGAACTCCCTGAAAATATTCAACTCGCTCTCGTATTACACGATGGCTCTCCTTCTGCTATTCATCATGATGCGGAGCTAATTTTCCGTTCCAATCAAATTCCGTGGTTACGCGGGTTTACTTCATTTGGTGAAGGTATTATCGGTCCTTACATTCATCCTCTTGCAACTGGATGTACCCATTGTGCCGATGGACGACGCTTTATCGCTGGCTTTGATCAAAAAGAAATGTGGGAGCTACAGCGAAAATACGCGGTAAAAGAAGATAACGTAACGAGGCGTGATGTGCGTGCCACTCAAAATGGCATGTTACAAATGTGCCATCTTATTTGCGCAGAAACAGAGAAGATATTAGCTCATGACCATTCTTCTTTAGAAAATGAACTCATTTTACTAAACTTACAAACACTGCAATGTACGCGGCATTCTTTTCTTCCAGATCCGCTCTGCCCTGCATGTAGCAATTTGCCTGATGACACAGCAGATGCAGCTGTGATTTCATTACAACCGAGCTTAAAAACAAGTGATACAACATATCGCTGTCGTTCCATTCATGAACTAAACACATTTTTAACGAGAGATTATTTAGATTACCGCGTCGGTATGTTGAACGGAAAAATGCAACATTCTTTATTACCGTTTGCTGACGTTATTATAAACATGCCATTAATGTTTGGAAATGAAGGAGTTGCAGGTCGAACTCTTTCATTTGCAATAAGTGAAGCAACTGCTATTTTAGAAGGTTTAGAACGATATTGTGGTATGTCACCTCGAGGAAAAAAGACGAATGTGCATGGTAGTTTTCATGATTTAGAGGATTATGCACTAAATCCACTCTCGCTCGGTGTACATACAAATGAACATTACAATCGTGATAGTTTTCCGTTTAAAGCATTTGATCCTGACTATGAACAAAACTGGGTATGGGGATACTCTTTACTACAAAATCAGCCAATTTTAGTTCCTGAATCAATCGCTTATTATAGCCTCGGTCATCGAGATGCTTACGTATATGAAACATCAAATGGATGTGCTATTGGTGGTAGTTTAGAAGAAGCAATTTTTCACGGCATTTTAGAAATTGTAGAACGTGACGCCTTTTTACTCACTTGGTATACCGAACTACCTCTTCCCCGCCTTGATCTTAGTTCGGCAAATGATACGGAATTACAATTAATGATTCAGCGGCTGTACACGATTACCGGTTATGAATTGTATGCTTTTAACGCAACGATGGAACACGGCATCCCAAGCTTATGGGTAATTGCGAAAAATACGCGTGAAAATGGAATGAACGTTGTTTGTGCTGGAGGCTCTCATTTGGACCCAGTCCGCGCTTTAAAGAGTGCCATTCACGAAATAGCAGGCATGTTACTTATAACAGACGATGAACTCGAACAAAAAAGAGAGCACTACGAAAACTGCTTACAAGACCCTTATCTCGTAAGTAAAATGGAAGACCATAGTATGCTGTACGGATTAAAAGAAGCGGAAGAACGTCTTCACTTCCTTTTACGTGACGATGCACCAGTACAATCGTTTCAAGAAATGAATGCATTACAATCGGTTGATCTAGATTTAACATCCGATCTTCATCAACTTTTAAATCGTCTAGAGCAATCTGGACTTGACGTAATCGTTGTAGATCAAACAGTACCTCTCATAGAAAAAAACGGATTACATTGCGTAAAAGTCATTATTCCAGGCATGCTACCGATGACGTTCGGCCACCATCTCACTCGGGTTACAGGACTGGATAGAGTGTATACTGTGCCGATGACACTTGGATATACAAATGAACCTTTAACGAATGAACAATTAAATCCACATCCGCATCCGTTTCCATAGTAAAGGAGGGGATTCTATGCAGCTGGATACTTTTTTACATCATCTCCATTTTTCTATCGATGAAATTATGCCGAATCAGGAAGTGGACTGGGAAGATGCACCACTTCCTTATAAACTATATCGAAATGTACCTATCATTCCACTCTCTTTAGAAATCCCATTATCTTTACCTAACTCTTCTACTACACCTACTTTGAAGGAGATTGGTCATTACCTTTGGGTCTCATTTGGTTTAACACAGTTATGTCAGCTAAATAGTGAGAAAATTTTATTTCGAAGATCTATCCCTTCAGGTGGCGCTTTATATCCAAATGAATTGTATATATATTTAAAGATTGACGATTATCCAGACGGTATTTACCATTACGATGCTGCGCACCACCGACTTATTTTACTTCGCGAAGGAAATTTCGATTCTTACATTATAGAAGCACTTGGCAATCGTTGTAACATACAGTCTTGTTTTGGCGCTGCATTCGTATCCACTATGTTTTGGAAAAACTACTTTAAATACAATAACTTTTCCTATCGACTTCAAGGATTAGATAGTGGTGTTCTCATCGGACAATTACTTGAATGTGCCAAACAATTCGGTTACACAAATGGCGTATACTTTCAGTTTCTAGACCGGGCAATCAATCATTTACTCGGACTGTCAGAAAGCGAAGAAAGTGTGTATGCTGTCGTTCCTTTAAGTACAGAACCGCAAACGAAATGGTTTCACAATGATTACCGTGAAAATAAAACCATTACTTCTCATGAGTTGTTACAGCAAATTCCGCCGTTAGCACATGAACATTTCGTTCGCTCAAAACATGTAAATGAATATCCGATGATAACAAAAATAAATGAAGCTTCTATGATCGAATCGACAGCGCACTTCCAAACACTACATCATGAAGAGCACTACCAACATCATCCACACGCTGTACAACTACCGAAAGTAGAACGATTATCGTACGATTTCTTACAACTTTGTAAACAACGATATTCTCCTGATGCTGACTTTACTTTAACGAAATGGAATGTAGCCGAGCTCGCTACTTTACTACAAGAAGCGAGCCTCTCCTTCCCTTATTACAATGACCTTGATGGTCAGTATGTAAATGAAAATGCGCGCGTTTCATTATATGGATGTTTTTATAACGTAAAAGATATAGAAAACGGTGCTTACACTTATAACAGTAAAACTCATTCCATACAGCCGCTTCGGTACGGAGACCTTCGTTATCCCCTTCAATCTAGTATGACGATGGATAATGTAAACCTGTTTCAAGTACCGCTTTGCCTACATGTAGTCGGAAAGAAAGATTACTATACAAATGCATTAAACTATAGAGGATACCGCATTCACCAAATGGAAGCTGGTATCCTCGTTCACAAACTCGTTTTCGCAGCGACCGCAATGGGAATGGCTGGGCACCCTTTACTTAGTTTTGACACAAATTCATGTGATCAGTTGTACGGAATAGATGCTGGAAATGAAACGTCTCTCATTCAAATTCCCGTTGGGGCTTATCGGGCGCGGAATTGGTTAAAAGGGGATTTGCGTAATTAGAAGCACGCCGGTGTACGGCGTGCTTTTTTTAAAGGACTTAATTTATAAAAAGCGAAATGAGTATATATTCTTACATAAAAGGAGAGTTTAACTTGAGCATTTTACAACGATTAATCCAGCAAGCAAAAAATCCTCGCGGGACAATTGGTTCTTCCATGCTTTGTATTATGAACAGTGCACATACGAGACTAACCAATTGGGCACTACAGAAAGTACATATAAAGAAAGATGCAATCATATTAGATATCGGTTGTGGCGGCGGTAAAACGATACACAATCTTTCAAAACGAACTCCACTTGGGAAAATATACGGGATTGATTACTCAGACCAAGCTGTAAAAAATTCTATACAGACGAATATAAAGGATGTTCAAAAACAAAAAGTCATTGTTCAACAAGCAAGCGTTTCTTCTATTCCCTATCCTACAAACTTCTTCGATCTCGTTACCGCTTTTCAAACACACTACTTCTGGCCTGATGTGGAACAAGATATAAAAGAAGTATTTCGCGTCCTACAGCCGAACGGATCCTGTTTATTAGTCGCTGAAACTTTCAAAATTCAATATCATATGGAGAAATATAAAACGACTGAAGGATTAATAAACCTATTTTATAAAACAGGTTTTACAAGCGTGAAATGCTACGAAGAAAGAGGATGCCTTTGTGTAATAGGAAACAAGTAAAAAGCAGACCTTTTAAGGTCTGCTTTTTCATTAGATTAGCTTAAAAATACTCTTAATTTGTCTCGCAAATAACCAGTTTTTCGTACCGTAGTTATCATTTAAACTATCTAAATTGATAGATTGTCCATTAGCAAACTTTAATTCTAGCGTTGTATTTTTATCATTTGTTTTTAAGTTACTATGTGTAATAGCATCATACTTTAATTTTTCAATTTCAATATATTCGTCTTTTTCTTGCCCGATCACGACATGGTCTTGGAAGAAGAATAATATTTCTACTTTCTTACCGAAACAAAATACATTTTTCGTATAAATTAATGTCGCATTATCAAGTCCGATGCATACTTCTTTCATCTCTTCAATAACGTGTCCAAAGTCTTCTTCATGTCTTGCGTTTGATTCAGCAATCCATTCTTCGATTGTTTTCATATTAATTGCCATACTGCGCCCCCTGGTTCGTTCATTGCTTTATTTTAAAATAAATACTATATGAAAATATAAGCGATACGTACTATGTTTTCAAGGGCGAATGGTATATTCAAAATAAAGTTAAATTTCAAAGTAATATATAAGTAGAATCTATTTCATTATATTTTAAATGTTTGAACGAGACATTCTTCACCATCGATTAACTGTGTTTTCTCATCAAATTCGATGTTTAGTTCCCTATATACTTTCTTCCAAAAAGAAACTGCTGGTACATTTTTCACAAGTTCGATAACGAAATACTGCCCTCGTTTCTCTTTTAGGACATTCTCAATAACTCTTTTACCAATCCCTTTCCCCTTGTACTGATTCAATATGAAAATGTCATTTATGCCAAAATCGTTTTCCTTCTTCAAAAATGGGCGTTCCAATAGTAATAAAAATCCTACAATATCATTATCACCTTTAATAAAATACGGAGTGATTCCGTCATTTTCCCAAAACATGTGCAAATCTTCGTATTCAAAAAATCCATTTTCCCCAATCGTTATATTAGGAGTGAATGTAGAGAGGTCATGAAGATATAGTGCGTACAAATTACGTAATATTTCTTTTTCTGATTCTTGAACTGTTTGAAGTGTTACAAACATTTTTAATGATCCCCTTCCCTATATGTAACTATTTCCAATTCACTTCATTCGCCACAAATGATGATTCCCCTTTAACGAAAAAAATAGCACTTAAAAAGTGCTATTCCGCTCGCCTTGCCGCTTGCTGAATTGGATCCCAAACGCTGTTATATGGTGGTGCGTAACTTAAGTCGACATCTTCTAAATCGTGAATGCTCATTTTATTGAAAAGTGCCATCGCAATTACATCAATCCGTTTATCTACACCTTCTTCTCCAATTACTTGTCCGCCCAATAATTGTTTCGTGTCAGAACGGTATAGTAATTTCAAGTAAAGTGGTTTCGCATTTGGATAATAGCCCGCCATATTTGTAGAATCTACTTTAACTGTTTTATACGGCATATGTAGTCCTTTTGCTTCTTTTTCATTTAAACCTGTTCTAGCAAGCGTCAAATCCATAAATTTAATAATACCTGTACCTAACGTACCTTTAAAGGCTCTTCGTTTATCAAGCATGTTCAGTCCTGCAAGTCGGCCTTGTTTATTCGCAGTCGTTCCGAGCGGGATATGATCATGAATTTCCTTTATAACGTGATAATGTGTTGCGCAATCACCAGCTGCATATATGTCCTGCACATTCGTTTGCATATATGCATTTACTTCAATTGCCCCTTTATGATTTGTACGTATATTTGTTCCTTCAAGAAAATCAGTATTCGGCTTTACTCCAACCGATACTAAAACAAGATCTGCTTTATACGTCCCTTTATCCGTTTCAATTTGCTCCACTCTTTTGTTCCCTTTAAATGCCTTTACATTTTCATTCGTTAAAATTTCAATATGATGTTTATTTGCTTCTTTATGTATATATTCAGCCATATCCGCATCATAAATCGTACCGATATGATCATTTCGCTCAATCATTCTTACTTTCTTACCAAGTTCGACGAATGTTTCTGCCATCTCCAGTCCAATTGCACCGCCGCCAATAATAGTTACATCTTCAACTTTATTTGTTTCTAACGTTTTTAATATACGCTCAGCATCAGGAATTGTTTTTAAAAGATGAACACCTTGCAAATCTCGTCCTTCCCATTCTGGCATAACAGGACGTGCTCCAGTTGCAATTAATAAACGATCGTACGGAAATTCAAAAATTTCTTTCGTCTTCGTATGCTCTGCGTACACCATTTTCTTTTCCGTATCTACTTTCGTTACCTCATGTCGTACTTTCGCATCTATTCCGTATTTATCACGAAACGTCTTTACGTTACGCGCGATTAATTTTTCCGTTGAAGCGATAGCACCACTAATGACATATGGTAACCCACACTGCGCGTACGAATAAATTTCACCTTTTTCTAACGTTACAACATTTGCATTTTCATCGTTTCTTACAATTTGCATCGCTGCACTCATACCAGCTGCATCTCCGCCAATAATGACATAGTTCACTTTACCACTCCTTCTTTTCTACATACTCTTTACGTTTTCCATATTTTTCAGAAATAACACCTACTTCCATTGTAAAGAAAGATAATTTCATCTTCAAATTTGGCGCACAAACCTATGCCTAAATAGGTAGCCGTCGTGTCTTATAAACAACATGTTTAATATGCTATAACAGTTACTATTGAAAGTAGGTGAAATATACATGTGCGCCGGCCTTCTCGCCCAGCTTCCAGAGGAACCGCAAGAACCAAAAGAACCGAAACCCGCCGTCTCCCTTGACCAAGAATTTTCTATTAATGCAACAATATACAGCGCTCGCGCTTGGTTATCTAACGATGATACGTTTGCACAAGATATTTGGAAAGCTACCCAATTCGCTTCAGCATCACATGCTGGCAAATCCATCTTTCCAGTCGGTTCCGTTAAAATTTTGAACTTTTCTGACGATACAATAACTGTTACTGCTTCGCCAGATTCAGATCATGCGCTCAAAATAGTCGTGCCACCCCATTCCGAGGCAGCTCTAACGTCTGGTCCTTTATCCCATATACAAGCTAGTACATCAGGAGGATCAAGCAAAGTCACATTTCTCTTTCACATCTTTTTCTCAAGGGATCCTGGTTCAGCTAAATAACCATAGAAAAGGTACAGTTATGCACTGTACCTTTTTCACGTGTTTATTCTCTTGATTTAATAAGTTCAACATTATAAGATTCAATATCCGTTAGCTTCCCTGTAAAATATAGATTCTCTCTATACCAAGACTGTTTTGAAAAGTACGATTGCATATCTTTCGTTTGAAACATATGTCCATGTCTTGCGTATATTTCGTTTCTCGCTATTTTCAATTGTTCTTTCGATAAATATGCTAATTCTGCACTCGTTAGTTTTCGAATATCACTATCTGGGAAAATGAAACCATTATATACATACGGAGTGGTAGATGGCGGAGTAACATTATAAACAACTGTTTTTTCTGTACTTTTCTTTTGGAATGGAAGATTATACGACGACAGTGCCGTTACCGTTTCTACCTTCGTCGTTTCCCTTCCGTTTTCTCCATTTCGTTCTAAATAAATCGTCGTACTTCCATCAGTTGATACCGGCCCCCACTTAATTTCTTCGCCAGCCAGCGCTGTGACTGGTTTTTGATTCACATACAATGTTGCACCAGGCGCGTTCGTTTGAACTGTAATATATTGCCCTTGCAACGTTAAATCTATCGTTACGTTATTTTGTCCTTGTTTCATAAGTACAACCTTTTCTTCACGTGATAGTTTCACATAGTCATTTTTATATTCCGCTTGAAACACTTGAGCCCCTGGAAGAAACGGTCCATATTGCTTTTCAAACTTTTTGTCATCAGACTTATCAATTTCTTTTCCGTTCATTTTTAAAGATGTACCTTTTTCATTTGTAAGTAGCGTCGTATAATACGTCTTCGCTTTCAATTTATACCGATCAAAGATAAAGAAATACTTTCCGTCCTTCGTTAACGAAAAGTCTGCTCTTTCGATTCCGTCCCCTCGTTTTTCACCTATCCTCAACTGTTCCTTCAATTCATTCACGTAAGATGGATTCTCTTTTATATATGAAAATAAAGGCTTTACACTCTCTCCAGTTACAATAACTGACGGATCATCTGCTGTGACGATTTCAGCTAACTGCTCCCCGTTCCTCTCTTGTATAATAGTAATGATCCGATCTACTTGTGCCGACTGCTTATAGTACGATGATCCGTACAAATACAGTCCAACAATCACTACAGCAAGTAATGTTAAGAGTGTAATGCCAACCTTTGTACCGCTGCTCATTTTCTTCTTTACTGCAAGACTCTCCCTCTTCTGACCGCAGCTTTGACAAAATTGCACACCGTCTTCAAGCTGAATCCCACACTTTGTACATACATTCATCCATTCAACCACCTTTTCTTTAGAGGCCAGTTAATCCCTGTGTAAAGGTTTGAATTATCGTGCTAATGTAAGACCACAGTACAATGAATGTTGCAATTCCAATTAAAACATTTGCAATAAGAAGAGTGTAAACAAGATCTAATCCACCGTTATCTAGTTTTACTGTAGCTACAATAATACTAATTCCCATATACGTTGTAGCCAGCCCTAATAAGATTGGTAAGAAAAAGATTAATAAAAAGCTAAAAAGAAACGAAAGAACTAATATCACAATAGCTGGCGTCGCTATCGTTCCCCATATACCGAATACTTCAAGAAACGAAAAAGATGATTTCATCATCTTCCCACTTACAAAAATAATAAATCCGACAAATAAAGTTAAAATGAGTAAAAATAAAAAGACCGTTACAGAGTCCAAAAAGAATGTAGGAGTAGATATATTTGGTGCAAATGTTTTTGTAACAGCTGCTGCAGCACTCATCATTCTATAAAAAATACATGCCCCTAAAAAACAAATAAGAACAAGACTTACAATTCCATTTCGTACTTCAACCTTGCCGCTTTTCATAATCGCTGTCGGTGCTTGTAATGCGTGTTTAAAGAACTGAAAGTAGCTACTTGCAAACCGCTTCGCTTGCTCTACCGTTTCATTTGGCCGAGTTTCCTTTGCTTCTGCTACGCGTGCTTGTTGCTCATCTTCTTCCTGTGCACCACTTGCTACTACTTCCTCCGTCAACGAATGTCCACAATTCCCGCAAAATTTTGCCTCTGCTGCATTTTCCATCTGACACGCCGGACATTTCATTCTCTCATTCCCTCCCTTGAGCAAATACCATATAGGGTGTTACAAATTCAATATATGACTTTGTACATAAAACATGACTACAAGAAAAAGATTCTGAAATCCTTCTTTCAAAAGAAATATATGTGCTAGCAATCTTGAAAAATAATGCTATTATGAAACAGAACAAATAACGTTTTTAATAGATTGGATGACTGAAAATGGAATTGGTAAACTCAATTTTTCAAATACTCCTTACAAGCGTAATCCAATTATTTTCTTTAATTGGCGTTATCATTGTAATTGGATTTCTATTAGGCTATTTAGAATCTCTCACACGTATGTATTGGTCGAGAGCTTTCGGAAGAAAAGGATTCCTTTTAACGGCTTGGATTGGTGTTCCTATTCACGAACTTGGACATGCCATTATGTGTGTACTATTTCGTCATGAAATTGTAGCAACGCAGTTTTTCCCAACAGATACAAGTCAAGGTGCTTTAGGATACGTACAACATCAATACAATCAAAAAAGTGTATATCAACGTATCGGGAATTTCTTCATTGGAATTGGTCCTATTATTTCCGGTATCACTGCGTTAATCCTTTTAATGCGCTATTTCGTACCAAATTCATATTTCTTATTTAATACAACTCTCGAAAAAACAATTGCTTCTACTTCTATTAATATAGAAATGGTTCAAAACATGCTCTTGTCGACGTTCGTATTATTGAAAAGCTTATTTACAATAAGTAATGTATTAAATCCTTCCTTTTGGTTATTTTTATTTATCGCCATTTGTATTTCTGCACATATCGCTTTAAGCAAACCAGATATTAAAGGATCAATAGACGGTGTGATCGTCATGTTTATCGTGTTATTTTTATTCAACATAATCGCAGGACTGTTTCAGTTCGACAGTAACCAGCTCATTAGCAAAGTGATGAAGTATAATATGTATCTCATTGCTTTTTCTAGTGTTGCACTGCTGTTCTCTTGTATTTCTACACTTGTTAGTTTTGGGTTTTATAAAATAAGAGGAGGGCGTTCATTTTGAACGCCCTCTTCTCCTCAATTATTACTCTTATAATCACAATGCTCAACGGGAACGCGAGCATGTCCCTCGTCATCCGTACACCATGACTGCGACTGGAAGGCTAGAAAGATACCAATCCATTCTTCTTCCTTTTCAAAGTGAATGAGTATCCCTCCGTCTTGCCATATACCATTATCCCCTTTCCATTTCTCTACATTTCCTTGATTCATATGAATATCGTGTATACCGTTTCCTGGTTCGAAATGAAAGTAAGAATCAGGTGTATTTTCTTCTGGTCCCCATCTTTCACCGAATGCGTATATAATTGCTTTTTCTTCTATCGCTCGTTTTATATACCGTTCTATTTTTTCATTTAAGTCATTATCAACACCTGCTTTTTCAGCAGGTAAAGGAATCATTTGCTTGGAATCAAATACATTACCTCTTACATAATCTAAAGCTACTTCCGGCTCATTGTTTTTTATTTCGGTAAAACCAGATGGCAATGTCGGTAAAATATGAACTACTTCTGACCGGATATCGTTACTCGCAAAATATAAAACTTCTGATGGATAACTTTGCGACTTTACGTTAATTGCAATACGATACTCTACTTCTACTTCACCTTGTAAATGAACTTGATAATGAGGAGTTTTCCCTTTTCCGATCTTAGATTGTATAACGGTACCTTTTAACACACCATAATTTTTTAAGGGCATACATTTCATCTCCTATTCATTTAGTAGAAGCTTTTCATACTTAAGGCATTATCCATATAAAAAGAAAATCCTCCTTTCTCAGGAGGATTTCTTATTTTCTCAACATATACCAAACAATAACCTCCACCACTACGAGCAACACCGCGCCAAAAATCATTAACGTCGTCTTCTTTAATAGTTCATTTTCACGATATGGGATGTTACATAAATAAGCACCGAGTGTAATCCTTGACGGGCAAGCGATTGTCGCTACTGATGATGCGGTGTTTTGAAGCGTTGTGACGTATTGCCACGGGAGTGCTACGTTTTGCGCCGTTTGCATTTGTAGTTTTATAAACATCGCATTTGATCCTGCGTTACTACCTGTTAAGAATCCACCGATTGCTCCGATAAACGGAGCAACGAAAACGAAAAACGTTCCGAATGTTTCACCAGCTGTTTTTGCCAGTAATGAATGCATGCCAGATGCACCCATTAGTTCTGAAATGGCGATAAACATTGTTGTCGTAATTGCAAACGGAATCCATTGTTTTATCGTTTGTGAGAGTGATTGTTTCATAATATGAGATGGAATGCGGAAGAAAATAATAGTAAATAAACAAGTCATACCGAGCCAAAATCCTGGTGAATATAGCATTTCTAGCTTGTAAGAGTATGATTTTAAATCAAGGACTGCATATGATCTGAACAAATCATGTAATGCTGGTACGAGGCGAGAAAGCAATATACAAACAGTTAAGAATATATAAGGGCTAATAATTTTTATAATAGATGCTTCTCTTTCCGTTGCCGCAGCATGTTCTGTCATTAAACTTTGTTCATTTTTCCCTTTCAATTTAATGATAAGAAAGCCAAATGTAATTGTAACGATAGAACTTAATATACCTGCTAGTTCAACACTTACGTATGCATTAGAAAGATAGATTCCGAGAGAGAATAATAGAAAGAAACCGAATCCTTCTTTCCACTTTTCAATCACGGCCTGCCAGCCACCAACAACATGTAAAGAAAGAATGACGAAATAGGCAAACATCGGAATGCTTAATAGTGCCGTATTTGTGCCAAGTGTTGTAAGCGGCATGTTTATAAGCTGCGAACCGATAATCGTACCAGTTGCCATTGCGCCCCATGAACTAGCAAGTAAGCCGATAAATGAGAGCAGTACAGCTTGAAACGGTTTATAGCCTAATGAAAGAAAGATAGGTGCTGCAACCATGAAGCCAATTCCGAATCCACTTACTGATTCAATTAGTGGGCAAATCCCAAAACACATGAGCAGCATTTGTAATAAACGATCATGCGTCACTTCTTCTAAAAAACGTGCTACTTGATCGATGTACCCCATTTTGTTCATGAGGTGAAATAAAAAAATACCAAAAAACAACACGTATCCGACAATAAAACAAATTAACCATCCTTTAATCGTTGCGTGCACAGTTTCACTTATCCCTAGTTGAAACGTTGGCGAGAGTAAAACGATTCCAACAGACACAACGTAAGCAATTAAAGAGGACCGTAATGACGTTTGTTTAAATAAAAATAAACAAATGAAAATCATCATAATTGGGATAAGTGCCAACAATATGGCCATGTTATCATCTCTTTTCATTTAAAATACAATTTTTAACTATTATATAACAGATGTAATAATTTTCAATTGTTTTTACAACAGATTCAAAAAAGGAGCCAAATGACTCCTTTTCATTCCCATTTTCTATGATCCTGAAAAACGTTCTGCTGCCTCATTATTTTGTCTAACAGAACAAACACAATATAAGCACATATGACTTGCAATACAACATTTCCAAATTTCATTAATTCAAATGAATGGATCCATCTGAATAATTCATTTAATAATACAATTGAAACGATACTAAATAGTTCTATACTAATCGAAAATATACATATTTCTAAAATAGATTGTTCTTGAATGCGATTTAAGTTGGAAAAGATGAATACATATCCTAAAAATAGAGCCATCACCTCTATTTTCGTCATGCTAATGAGCCAAGCGTATAGTGGTACAGTTAAAAGAAGATATAGTAGTTTCCGTCTTAGCATGCTTTCTCACCCTCTAAATTATATGTATTTTCTGTATATTTTAACATTTATTAAACAAAACAAAACAAAAAGAAGAGACTTATGCCTCTTCTTTTTGTTTTGTTACCTGTATTAATTCACATATTTCTTCTCGCTTTTCATTTTCTAACAGCTCAATAACCTTACTTCCAACGACAACGCCGTCACATATTGTAATCATTTCTTCTACATGTGCCTTCGTTGAAATACCGAACCCTGCCACTACGGGTAAATGCGTATGTGATTTTACTTTTTCTAAGTAACTATGAATCTCCTCTTTAAAATTTTGACGTACTCCTGTTACGCCCGCTACTGTAACTGCGTAAACAAATCCTTCTGATTCACTCGTAATTTTTTCAATCCGCTCAATTGGGCTCGTTACAGTAACGAGTGGAATTAGCGCAATGTTTGCCTCTCGAAGTAACGGGGCAATGATATTTTGCTCTTCATACGGTAAATCTGGAACGATGATGCCGTCCACACCCGCTTCTAAGCATCTCTCAATGAATTGTTCTTTTCCGAATGCGAGTACTGGATTTAAATATGTCATGAGTACAAATGGAATTTGTACTTCTTTCCTTACCTCTATTAATGCTTGAAAAATGCCTTTTACTGTTACACCGCCATCTAGCGCTCGTTTTCCTGCTCTTTGAATCGTTGGACCGTCTGCGACTGGATCTGAAAACGGGATGCCAATTTCAACGATGCTCGCTCCCGCTTCATCTAAAAAACAAATTCTTTCTTTTAATTTTTCAAGACCACCATCTCCGCCCATTACGTACGGAACAAATGCTTTCTTACCATTTTCAAACGCTGCTTTAATTTTTTCTACTCCCATTTTTTACACCTCTTCCATATAACGTTTTATACTCTCTACATCTTTATCTCCGCGACCAGATAAACAAATGACAAGCCCTTCGTCTTTCTTCATTTGCGGCGCTAATTTTAATGCGTATGCGACAGCATGTGAGCTTTCTAAAGCTGGAATAATTCCTTCTTTTTTCGTTAATAATTGAAACGCTTCTAACGCTTCATCATCTGTAATGGAATGATAAGAAACGCGGCCAATATCTTTTAGTAAACTATGTTCTGGTCCAACACCTGGGTAATCAAGTCCCGCTGAAATAGAATGTGCTTCTTGAATTTGTCCTTCTTCATTTTGCAGAAGGTACATCATCGATCCGTGTAAAACACCAACGCTTCCTTTCGTTAAAGTAGCTGCATGCTTTTCTGTATGAACGCCTTTTCCAGCTGCTTCTACGCCGTAAAGAGCGACTTCTTCATCATGCACGA
>Ga0102589_1003334_pt1 | contig 16914 bp, 12 predicted proteins | sample AraplaMF_Col_mLB_FD_76858 | JGI IMG/M metagenome (GOLD analysis project Ga0102589, IMG submission 76858) | Arabidopsis root microbial communities from the University of North Carolina, USA - plate scrape MF_Col_mLB | ecosystem: Host-associated > Plants > Roots > Endosphere | place: USA... | reverse complement strand
GGAGATTTTAATGAGTGGGATTATGAGCAACATAAGATGCTACAAGTGACAGAAGAAGGCATTTGGTCCTTATTTATACCGCATATTGAAGAAGGAGAAATATATAAATATGCGATTGAAACGTTGGCTGGTGACGTCATTTTAAAGGCAGATCCGTATGCTGTATATGCAGAAGTAAGACCGAATACGGCATCTGTAGTTTTTGATATAAAAGGATATGAATGGAATGATAAAAACTGGAATCGTAAGAAAAAGAAAAAATCGATTTATAAAGAAGCGATGACAGTTTATGAATTACATTTTGGTTCTTGGAAAAAGAAAGAAGATGGAACGCTGTACTCTTACAGGGAAATGGTTGAAGAGCTCATCCCGTATGTGGTGGAACATCAATTTACACATATTGAAATTATGCCGCTTGTTGAGCATCCATATGATCGTTCTTGGGGATACCAAGGAACGGGATATTATGCAGCGACGAGTAGATTTGGTACGCCGCATGATTTAATGCATTTTGTCGACGAATGTCATAAATATGGAATCGGTGTCATTTTAGATTGGGTGCCGGGGCATTTTTGTAAAGATGCTCACGGTTTATATTTGTTTGATGGCACACCGACCTATGAATATAAAGATAAAGATGTACAAGAAAATCCAGTATGGGGAACTGTCAATTTTGATTTAGGGAAGAGAGAGGTACGTAATTTCTTAATTTCAAATGCGTTATTTTGGATGAGATATTTCCATATTGATGGTTTCAGAGTAGATGCAGTTGCGAATATGTTGTACTGGAATAAAGAAGGACAAGAGCAAAGTAATGAGCATGCTGTTTCATTTTTAAGAGAGTTAAATGAAGCAGTGTTTGCAGAGGATGAAGATTTTCTTATGACGGCAGAAGATTCAACAGCTTGGCCACTTGTAACAACTCCAACGTATGAAGGTGGGCTTGGATTCAATTACAAATGGAACATGGGCTGGATGAATGACGTGCTGAAATATATGGAGTGTGCGCCTGAATATAGGAAACACATTCATGAGAAAATGACGTTTTCTTTACTATATGCGTACTCTGAAAACTTCATATTACCGCTTTCTCATGATGAAGTCGTTCATGGGAAAAAGTCGTTATTAAATAAAATGCCAGGTGATTACTGGGATAAGTTTGCTCAACTTCGTTTATTATATGGATATTTCTTTACTCACCCAGGAAAGAAGTTACTTTTCATGGGAGGAGAATTCGGACAGTTTGATGAGTGGAAAGACCTTGAAGATTTAGATTGGAATTTACATGATTTTGAAATGCATCGTTATATGCATGATTACTTTAATGAGCTCATAGCATTGTATAAGCGCTCAAAACCACTTTGGCAGCTTGACCATTCACCTGAAGGTTTTCAGTGGATTGATGCTAATAATAATGAGCAAAGTATTTTCTCTTTTATCCGCCAAGGGGATAAACAAGAAGATGCGTTAGTTGTCGTATGTAATTTTACGAAAGCTACATATGAAAACTATAAAGTAGGTGTACCAGATTTCGAGTATTATAACGAGATTTTAAACAGTGATGCACAGCAATATGGCGGTTCGGGGCAAGTGAATAAGAAACGTCTTAAGACAATTCTAGAACCGTACCATAATCAAGCGGCACATGTAGAGATTACAATTCCACCATTCGGCGTATCCATATTACGACCAGTGAAGACGAGAAAGGGGAGCAAAAAACAAGATGGCTCAAAAACAAAAGTGCGTAGCAATGTTACTAGCAGGGGGAAAAGGTAGTCGTTTAAGTGCATTAACAAAAAATTTAGCCAAGCCAGCTGTTCCATTTGGTGGTAAATATCGCATTATTGATTTTACGCTAAGTAACTGTGCGAATTCTGGTATTGAAACGGTTGGGATTTTAACGCAATATCAACCACTCGAACTTCATAATTATATCGGAATCGGAAATGCGTGGGATTTAGACCGAGTAAACGGTGGAGTCACAGTATTACCTCCTTATGCGGAGTCTTCAGGGGTTAAGTGGTATACAGGTACGGCAAGTGCCATTTATCAAAACTTAAACTATTTAAGTCAGTATGAACCGGAGTATGTTCTCATTTTATCAGGCGACCATATTTATAAAATGGATTACAGTAAGATGCTAGATTACCATATTGAGAAAGAATCGGACGTATCCATTTCTGTTATTGAAGTACCTTGGGATGAAGCGAGTCGCTTTGGCATTATGAATACAAATGAAGAAATGGAGATTGTTGAGTTTGAAGAGAAACCACAATTTCCAAGAAGTAATCTTGCATCAATGGGAATCTATATTTTTAATTGGTCAATTTTGAAAGAGTATTTAGAGATGGATGCAAGAAACCCTGAATCTAGTAACGATTTCGGAAAAGACGTACTTCCGCTTTTATTGGATGAAGGGAAGAAGTTAATGGCGTATCCGTTTGAAGGATATTGGAAAGATGTTGGAACGGTGAAGAGCTTATGGGAAGCGAATATGGATTTGCTTCGCGATGAAACATCACTGAATTTAAACGATCGTAATTGGCGTATTTACTCTGTCAATCCAAACGAACCGCCTCAATATATTGCTGAAAAGGCGAAAGTAGAAGAATCGCTTATTAACGAAGGGTGCGTCATTGAAGGGGACGTGAAGCATTCTGTGTTATTCCAAGGAGTGACGGTGGAAGAAGGAAGTATGGTGATTGATTCTGTCGTTATGCCAGGAGCTAAGATTGGTAAAAATGTTGTGATTGAAAGAGCGATTGTTGGATCAGAAATGGTTATCGAAGATGGAACAATCATTCGTCCAGAAAAGAATGTTGACGATGTAGTATTAATTGCTGAAGGGAAATAGAAAAGGGGGATGAAATGAATGGGAGAAAAAATGTTAGGAATTATTAATGCAACGGGAAGTTTTCCTTCCTTAAAGAAAGTAACAGGGCATCGTTCACTAGCGGCGTTACCGTTTGGGGGCCGTTATCGACTCATTGATTTCATGCTTTCAAATATGGTGAATTCTAGTATTCATAGTGTGGCAGTTTTTACAAGCCATAAAAATCGTTCGTTAATGGACCATGTTGGTTCAGGAAAACAGTGGGATTTAGATAGAAAACGAGACGGACTATTTTTATTCCCGCCAAACTGCCAATGTGACCAAGATGAATTTGGGTCTTTTGCACACTTTAGAAGACATATTGATTATTTTCTAAGAAGCAGAGAAGAGTACGTTGTTATTACGAATAGCCATCTCGTAACAGCATTAAATTTTCAAGCGGTGTTAGAGCGACATATACATACGGCAGCTGATATTACGGAAGTTTGCCATGAAGGGGTTTCACTTCAAACATATGTGTTAAAGAAACAATTATTGTTAGACTTATTTGAGTCATATAAAGATGTGGAACAATACAGTTTATTTGATGTAGTGAGAGAAAAGCGCGGGAAATCATTACACATTGCTACATATGAACATACTGGATATGTAGCAATTATTGACTCGATTGAAAGTTACTATAAACATAGCTTAGAAATTTTGCAACCTGCTATTTGGAAGCAATTATTTAAGAAAGAAGCACCGATCTTTACGAAAGTAAAAGATGAGCCACCAACTCGTTATTTAAAGGGTGCAGTCGTGAAAAATACAATGATTGCAAATGGCAGTATTATTGAAGGGGAAGTCGAAAACAGTGTTGTTTCCCGTTCGGTTAAAATTGGAAAAGGTTCAATTATTCGTAACAGTATTATTATGCAAAAGAGCCAAATTGGAGATAACTGTATAATAGACGGTGTTATTATTGATAAAGACGTGAAAATTGGCGACGGTGTCGTATTAAAAGGAAGCGCCGATGAGCCGTATGTTGTAGAAAAAGGAAGCGTACAAAACAGTACGATTAATAGTTATTCCTAAAGAATCAGTGGGGGCTTTTTCCTCCACTGATTAAAGTTTTAATTTAAATGAAAACTCGAAGGGAGGAAGCTGCAAGAGGAGTAATAAAAACTTTTCGCGCAGTGGGACAACAAGTGAATATTTTATTTGCAGTATCAGAATGTGTACCGTTTGTGAAATCGGGAGGATTAGCTGATGTAGCGGGTGCGCTCCCAAAAGAGCTGAAAAAATTAGGAGTGGACGTTCGTATTATACTTCCGAATTATAGTCTCATTCCACAAAAGTTAAGAGATGGATGTACGTTACATAAAGTAATTAACGTCCCGCTCGGGTGGAGGAATCAATATTGTGGAATTTTAAAAGGTGAGCAAGACGGAATTACGTATTACTTAATAGATAATGAATATTATTTTAAGAGAGATTCTCTGTATGGTCATTATGATGACGGGGAGCGTTTTTCTTATTTCTCAAAAGCAGTGTTAGAGTGTATTCCGCACCTTGACTTTGAAGTGGATGTTCTTCATAGCCACGATTGGCATACGGCTATGGTTAATTTCTTACTTCGTGAAAAGTATCAAGATAACCCGTTATATGAGCGTATTAAAACGGTATATACGATTCACAACTTGCAGTTCCAAGGAGTATTTCCTCCTGAAGTGATGTACGACTTGTTAGAGCTTGGTGATGAATATTTTCATAGTGAGCAGCTAGAGTTTTATGGAAACATAAACTTTATGAAAGGCGGTATTATCGCTTCGGATCAAATTACAGCGGTGAGCCCGACGTATAAAGAAGAAATTCAATATGAATTTTTCGGTGAGAAGCTAGATGGATTACTGCGAAAATATAATGATAAGCTTAGCGGCATTGTAAATGGTATTGATACGAGCGTATATAATCCAGAAACGGATTCGTATATTAAGGCTCAGTATGATGCAGAGTCATTATATGAAAAGAGTGAAAATAAACGCGCTTTGCAGCGTTATTTTGGTTTGCCAGAAAAAGAGGATACACCAATTATTTCAATGGTAACGAGATTAACGAAGCAAAAAGGTCTTGATTTAGTACGCACTGTATTCCGCGAAATAATGGAAGAAGATGTACAATGTATTATTTTAGGTTCAGGTGATTCGGAATATGAGCAATTCTTTGAGTGGATGGCATATGAGTATCCGGAGAAGGTAAAAGTTTATATCGGATTTAATGAAGAATTAGCGCACCAAGTGTATGCGGGAAGCGATTTGTTTTTAATGCCATCGCTGTTTGAACCGTGTGGACTTGGACAACTTATCGCATTAGCGTACGGTACGATTCCAATTGTAAGAGAAACAGGTGGATTAAACGATACAGTACATTCTTATGATGAAGAAACAGGCGAAGGAAATGGTTTCAGTTTCACGAACTTTAATGCACATGACATGCTGCATACGGTTCACCGTGCAATTGAATTTTATCACGATAAACCAGTGTGGGAGCAGCTTGTAAAACAAGCGATGACTGAAGATTATAGCTGGGAGCAATCGGCTCTTGCTTATAAGGAATTGTATAAAAGTCTCATGGAATAACATGTAGGTGGTGAAAAAATGTTTACTCATGTTGAAAGTTTTAAATCAACTTTTCTAGAAAAGTTAGAGACGATGTATGGGAAAAGTTTCAAAGATTCTACAACTCGTGATCAATATAATACGCTCGGCCATATGGTACGTGAGTATATGAATAGTCAATGGATTGCAACGAATGAGAGTTATCGATCCGGAGAGCAAAAGCAAATGTATTACTTGTCTATTGAGTTTTTGCTTGGACGTTTGCTTGGAAGTAACATCTTGAATTTAGGTATTAGAGATGTATGCGAGCAGGGGTTATCTGAACTAGGGATTTCGTTGCAAGAGTTAGAAGAAGTGGAAGCAGATGCAGGCCTTGGTAATGGTGGGCTTGGACGCTTAGCAGCCTGTTTTCTCGATTCACTTGCATCTTTAAACTTGCCAGGACACGGCTGTGGAATTCGTTATAAACATGGTTTGTTTGATCAGAAAATTGTTGATGGTTATCAAGTTGAATTTCCAGAACAGTGGCTTCTTCATGAAAACGTATGGGAAGTAAGAAGGCATGATCAAGCTGTAGAAGTAAGTTATTTCGGCAGTGTTGAACCGCTAGAAATTGACGGGCGTTTAGAGTTTAGGCATACAAATGCAGAAGTCATTATGGCCGTGCCATATGATGTGCCGGTAGTTGGCTATGAGACGAGTACTGTAAATACACTTAGACTTTGGAATGCTGAACCAGTTCCTTTCCCGCAAAACTGCAAAGATATTTTGAAATATAAGCGTGAAACAGAGGCTGTATCGGAGTTTTTATATCCAGATGATACGCATGATGAGGGAAAAATACTTCGTTTAAAACAACAGTATTTCCTCGTATCAGCAAGTTTGCAAAATATCGTTCGAATGCATAGAGAAAGATACGGTGACCTTCGTCAACTACATGAAAAAATTGCGATCCACATTAACGATACACATCCGGTTTTAGCAATTCCGGAACTGATGCGTATTTTACTAGACGAAGAAAAGTTAGCATGGGAAGAAGCTTGGCACATAACGACGCAGACGATTTCTTATACGAATCATACGACGTTATCAGAAGCGCTCGAAAAGTGGCCAATTCACATTTTTAAACCGTTATTACCGAGAATTTATATGATTATTGAAGAGATTAATGAACGTTTCTGTCATGAACTTTGGGAACAGTATCCGTATGAGTGGGATCGTATTGAAGCAATGGCGATTATTGCACATGACCTTGTGAAAATGGCTCATTTAGCGATTGTCGGTAGCCATAGCGTAAACGGTGTAGCAAAAATTCATACGGAAATATTAAAGCAGCGGGAAATGCGATTGTTTTATGAATTTTATCCAGATAAGTTTAATAATAAGACGAATGGAATTGCTCATAGGCGCTGGCTTATGAAAGCAAATCCACAGTTAACAAATCTCATTTCAGAGGCGATTGGAACAGAGTGGAAGAAAGAACCGATTAAGCTTCAAGAGCTACAATTAGTTCAATATGATGCGAGTTTCCAAGAGAAATTTGCAGAGGTAAAACAAGAGCGTAAAGAGATTTTAGCGGAGCGTATTCATAATACAATGGGGATTACCATTGATCCAAATTCTATTTTTGATGTGCAAGTAAAAAGATTACATGCTTATAAACGACAATTATTAAATGTTCTTCATATTTTATATTTATATAACCGTTTGAAAGAGGATGCTAGTTTTACATTTTATCCGCGTACTTTTATTTTTGGAGCGAAAGCATCACCTGGCTATTATTACGCGAAAAAAATTATTAAATTAATAAATGAACTCGCAAGAAAAGTAAATAATGACCCGTATGTCAGTCAATATATGAAAGTTATCTTTCTAGAAAACTATCGAGTTTCTTTAGCAGAAGATATATTCCCAGCGGCGGATGTAAGTGAACAAATTTCAACGGCGAGTAAAGAAGCATCGGGAACAGGTAATATGAAATTTATGATGAATGGTGCGATTACACTCGGAACGCTAGACGGTGCTAACGTTGAAATAAAAGACCGGGTCGGTGATGATAACTGTTTTATTTTCGGTTTAACAGCCGAAGAGGTTCTTCATTACTATCAAAATGGTGGATATCGTGCAAGTGATTATTATCACCACAATGGGCACATTAAAAAGGTAGTAGATCAGTTAACGAATGGTTTCTTTGCACAGTCGGGAGCCGAATTTGAAGCAATTTACGATTCTCTCGTTATTCAAAATGATGAATATTTTGTTCTGCGAGATTTTGGTCCATATGCTGAAAGACAAGAAGCTGTCGGTAGAGCTTATGAGAACCGAACGAAGTGGCTAGAAATGTCGATTTTAAATATTGCACAGTCTGGTCATTTTGCGAGCGATCGAACGATTTTGCAGTACAGTAATGAAATTTGGGGTATTGGTAATGCAGTTAAACAGTTTTAAAGAGGTTGCTATATTGGGAGATATATTATCGATTTACCAACCGAAATGGATATTAATAAATAAAACGTGCTTAATAAAATTAAGCTCGTTTTATTTATTTTGCTTAAGAAAGAAATGGAACAGTGGTATATATGATACCTGCCCCATCATACTCTCCTGTCGCAAAGTATGAAAATGTAAAGAAACCTGTAACCGTAAAAATTACAATAAGAAAAAGTGCAAAGATAAATTTTAACATGTAAGGTCCCCTCATCCAAAAATAACTTCATACATTATTATAGTATACGAATATTTTATTTCCAATTGTTTACTGGTTAAAAATGAGAAGTCAGACATGTTTTGTATGTTGTAATGGAATGATTATTTGTAATGGATTTTGTGTTTTTTGTAAATGTCATGTTGTGATGGACGTGTGCATACTCCCAATCATGATCATTAAAATTTATGTTTCGGGGAGGGAGAAGTGGGACGACATCGAACAAGTTGACGAAACGAAAGCTACTAGCTACTTGTAGTTTATAATAATTTCGAAAAGCGATATCTCCTACTTTTGGAGAAGCGAATGTATAAAGTCCATACTGTGCGAAGGCAGTATTTATACGTGCATCTAATATGTGTAATGTGGCAAGCGCGCCACCTAGACTATGCCCAGTAGCTAGCAGTTTTTTATGTGCTGGCAATGATACGAGCATATCCATAATAGAATCACGACAAGACTCATAAATAGAGAGAAAACCGTTATGGACATTTCCGCCATTTAAAGCATAAGGATAAGGTTTTTGATTGACGAGAGAATCAATAATCCAATCGGGGTCTGTTTGAGTGCCTCTGAAGGCAACAATAATTGTATCCTCAGATTCTAATATAAATCCGAACCATTCTGTTGTTTGAATGGCCTTTCCTTGAAACCCTTGTACATATTGAAAACCATCTGGTATCTCGAAAATGCCATTTTGTTTATATTGTTCATACGTTAACTCACAACAAGAAGCTAACAGTATGGCAGTGTCTTTATCAAAGGATAAAGGAGTACGCATTAAGGTAGCCCTCCTTAAGAAAAGGTATAGTTTAATATATGCGGTGAGGAACTTGATTCATTCTTTTGGAGGTGGGGAATAGCTTGTATCGCTTATCTAAATCGGTGGAGGAAATTATAAGGTCAAAATAAAACAGTGCCTGATAAGGGCACTGTTTACTCTTTTTCATCTCAAGGAATCGACTTTTTTAGTTATTCTTAATGAACTGACGCATGCGTTAGTTGCATAAGTAAGAGGTTTGAAAAAATAGCCTGTATATATTTGAACGATGAATAACTTACCTATTTTCTTGTGTTTGTTTACACTATATACAGAAAAATTTGAAAAACAAAACGTATTATTTATCTGTTTGTTTTTGCTTCTTTTTCAAATATTCCGTACGCAATTTTTCAAGTTGCTGCTTTTTATCAAATTTGGCAGGTTTCTGTTTTTCATGGAACTTTGCCACAGCTACCTGACTTTTGGAATCCAATTGATATTTTCCCACTTTGTTCACCTACTTTTCTTGTCTCTAAAGAGAATCTATTCAACAAATATAATATACCTTATTTTCCTGAAGTAAACCTTATTACTTTATTTTAACTGCTTTTTCTCGTTTGTAGACGTAAATTAAAACACCCTTTCACTACATTACTGCAAGCAAGGGTATTTTAATTTTATTATTTTATTAGTTGATGGCCATGCCTACATAAGGGCACAGTTTACTCTTTCCCATCTAATAAACGACCAAGTCCACCTAATACACTACCTTCGCCAGTACTTTGCGCTGCTGGGCTTGTAAGGCGTGCTGCTAAGCGGCTAAGTGTTAAGGACTGAATCCAAACTGTTCCAGGACCTTCTAATGTTGCGAAGAATAAACCCTCGCCGCCAAATAGAGCTGTTTTTACTTTACCAACGAACTCGACATCATAGTTAATGTCTTTTGTCATAGCAACGAGACAACCTGTATCAATGCGAAGTTTCTCACCAGGTTTTAATTCACGTTTATATACAGTTCCACCTGCGTGCATGAAAGCAAGACCGTCACCTTCAAGTTTCTGCATGATAAAACCTTCACCACCGAAGAAACCAGTTCCTATTTTTTTCGTAAATTCAATTCCGATAGAAACACCTTTTGCGGCACAAAGAAAGGCATCTTTTTGACAAACTACTTTTCCTTGATATTCTGTTAAATCTACAGGAATAATTTTACCAGGATAAGGAGCAGCAAATGAGACGTGGCGTTTGCCGTGACCTGTATTTGTAAATACAGTCATAAACATACTTTCGCCTGTAACGAGACGTTTACCAGCGCCCATTAATTTGCCGAATAAACCGTTAGATGGGCCAGAACCGTCACCAAAGATTGTTTCCATTTCAATGTAATCTTCCATCATCATCATTGCGCCAGCTTCTGCGATAACGCTTTCTTTTGGATCTAATTCAATTTCAACAAACTGCATATCATCGCCATATAGCTTATACTCGATTTCATGTGCTTGCATTTTTTCACCTCATAAATATGTAGTAATTATATTGTACAGAAGTTAAAAGAATTAGAGTACTGTATTTTTGTTAATTTTTGAATAAAAATAGAATGAAAATTTAAGGTTATACTAGGATTATAAAAAATGATGGAATGAAAGTGTTCTCATTTGACGTTTTCGATATAGCATGATATAGTGAAAGCACTATTGAGCTACATAATGTGGTACGGAAATAAAGCACGTTGTATTAAAGGCTGTAAGCTTGTTATACATTCATGTCCTTTATATCCACCTTTTCATGTGGATTCATAGTTTCATTTTTATTTAGGAGGTACATGACATGCAAACAGGTAAAGTTAAATGGTTTAACGGCGAAAAAGGTTTTGGCTTCATCGAAGTTGAAGGCGGAGAAGACGTATTCGTACATTTCTCAGCTATCCAAGGCGACGGCTTCAAAACTTTAGAAGAAGGTCAAGAAGTTTCTTTCGAAATCGTTGAAGGAAACCGCGGACCACAAGCAGCTAACGTTACAAAAAACTAATTAGCTAGCGATAAAAAGCATTCCGATTTTCGGAATGCTTTTTTTTATTCTTTGGAACTAGATTCATTTGAAGATAATTCACCTTTGAAGGTACGTTCTTCAAAATCATCAAGCATTTGTTCATATTCTTCATGCTCTTCTGTAGCGAAAACTTGTGGGTTTTTCCCGTACATATCCGTACCGATAAAGTTTTCAAAATCCTCCACGTAGCCTACGTTTTCTTCACTATTTACATACATGCCATTATAGTTTTTTGAATCTTGTCTTTCTAAATCAGACGGCGTTTCAGATGTTCCGTAATTTGCGACATCTTGCCACGCATCTTCCGCATCGTACTCAACAGAATGGTCCTCATCATGCTTGTGGAAAGAAGGAGACAACACTTCTTCTTCAACTGGCCGTGTATTCATATTTAACTTATTTGTCGCGTGCTGTATGCATGTTGTAGCAGTCGGCATTGCTTCCAATCTTTCAAATGGAATTTCTTCGCCAGACACTTCACAAATGCCGTACGTACCCGCTTCTATTTTTTGTAGGGCATGTTTCGTCTCCTCAAGCTGTTTATGCCAAAGTTCAATAAGCCCGAAGTCTTTTTCACGTTCATATAGCTCTGTAGCCATATCACCTGGATGGTTGTCATAGCTAGACAGTTCTCCTACTGAATCGCGTTCAGAAGCACGATCTGTATTTTCATGAGTTTGTATCGTTTGTTCCAGTTCTTGTTTTTGTTTTTCTAAAATGGATTTAAATTGACCTACTTGTTGTGGAGTTAACATAGTCGTCCACCTTCCTACAATTCAGTTTCTTTACATAGTATGAGCGTTGAGAGTAGGAATTATGAGATGAATTTCAGATATGAAAAAGGAGCCGCATAAGCAGCTCCTTTTATAGAAAGTATCCAAGCAATAATCCGATTCCCATTAGAAAACCGAAGATTGTATTTGTTTTTGCTGTTGCAATCATCGCAGGTACCATTTCCATCGGAATGCTTTTACCGATAAAGCCTTTCGTCGCTTTAAATGCTTTCGGCGCACTTAAAAATACGATAAGCATCCATGGTGATACGATGCCCACGATAATTAAAGCAATTGTCCAAATGTAGGAAACGATGAACATCGAAGCAAGTACACCAACCGCTCGCTCGCGTCCAACGAGAATTGCTAACGTTTTACGACCATTTTCTTTATCGCCATCCAAGTCGCGAATATTATTAGCTAGTAAAATGGCGCCAATTAAAATGGAGCTTGGAATAGATAGTAAAATGACTTCTGATGTTACAGTTCCAGTTTGAATAAAGAATGAAATTCCAATAATAATGACACCCATAAATAATCCGGCTGTCAACTCTCCAAATGGTGTATATGCAATTGGAAGTGGGCCACCTGTATAAAGGTAAGCAACGGCCATACAAACAAGACCGATTGCAGCAAGCCACCAGCTAGAATTCATACAAATATAAACACCTAATAGTATTGCGATGCCGAAAAATCCAAATGCTAAGTTAAGCACTGTTTTTGGCTGAATGCCATCGCGAACGATAGCGCCGCCGATACCAACTGAACCTTCGTGATCGAGTCCTCTTTTATAATCAAAGTATTCATTAAACATGTTTGTTGCTGCTTGAATGAGAAGACAAGCAAGAAGCATCATAAGGAAAAGAGGAAGATGTATTTGATTTATACCTCCGACCTGCATCGAATATGCTGTTCCGATGAAAACAGGCACGAAGGCTGCTGTTAATGTATGGGGACGTAGTAAACTCCACCAGATGCGCCAGCCTGTTTGCTTACTTGGCTTTGGCGCCGTAGGAGAGGAATTCGTTTCGACGTTCATTTCCATGTTGAATCCTCCTTTGGTCACATATTGTACACAACTAAGTGTAGAAAAAGCATCATTTAGTGTCAACGTTTATTTTCTAGGAAGAGAAGGTGAATTTCTCAGAAATGCTAAACGTTGACAGGCCTTTCGTTTGAGGTGTATCTTAAAATCAAGCGTAATTATGACTATTTTTCGCCCATAGGGGGGAGACAATTGTGATTCAAACGAAACAAATAGGCTTGCAAGAAGTTCTTAGTGCGGCCATTAAGCGTGCAACTGATGAAAAAATATTGGTTAGTTTTGTAAAACAAATAGACTGGATGGATCCGCTTCTGTTTTATGCAGCAGGTAAAAGGATTGCATTCGAAAATAGATGTTATTTTGCAGACCCAGCTCAGCGTGTAATATTTGCTGGAATTGGTTCTGTTTTCACTATAGCAACTGCTTCTCACAAACGCTTTCAAACTACTCGTGACGAGTGGGATAAAGTAAAAGAGAAAGCATTTGTACAAAGAGAAAAATACGAGTTTGGAACAGGTCCTCTTTTATTTGGTGGATTTTCATTTGACCAAGAAAAAGAGAAAACAGACTTATGGAAAGAATTTGATGATACGACATTTTCACTACCAGCATTTTTATTAACTGTAAAAAATGAAAAAGCATGGTTAACAATGAATACATTCGTTTCAGCAACAGATTGTGCAGAAACTCTTTATAACGAAATTGTTTCTTTAGAAGAGAAAATTTTTGGGGAGAGTAAATGTGCACTAGAAGGATTGAAATTAACAGTTACTTCTAAAGTAGAAGTGGATCCAAAAGGCTGGATGAAGGCCATTGAGAAAGTGCAAGATGAGATGAAGCAGGGGAACGTGCAGAAGGTTGTATTAGCGAGGGAGCTAAAAATAGAGATGAATCATCATATTGATTCTGCTCTCGTTTTAGAAGCACTTCGCATAGGGCAACCAGATTGTTACGTATTTTCTTTTGATTATAAAGGAGCATGCTTCTTAGGAGCGACGCCAGAGAGATTAATTCGCAAAGAAGATGAGAAGTTTACTTCAATGTGTCTTGCTGGTTCAACTGGTCACGGTCAATCTATAGAAGAAAGTAAACGAAATAGTAATGCGCTTCTTCATGATGAAAAGAATTTAGCTGAACACGGTTATGTTGTGAACATGATCAGATCGGTATTAAATGAGCACTGCCAATCTGTTAATATTCCGGAAAGTCCGGGCTTATTAACAACGAAAAACTTAATTCATTTATATACGCCTGTGGAGGCAAAAGGCGATGCGAGTCTTTTAACAATGGTAGAAGAATTACATCCAACGCCAGCTCTTGGTGGGACACCTCGTTTGGAAGCGATGAAACTGATTCGTGATGTTGAATTGTTAGACAGAGGATTATATGGTGCACCGATTGGCTGGATAGATGATGAAGGAAATGGTGAGTTTGCGGTTGCGCTTCGCTGCGGATTATTAAATGGCGAGAAAGCATCCTTATTTGCCGGTTGTGGGATTGTAATTGATTCAGTACCGCAACTTGAATATGAAGAAACAAGTTTGAAGTTTAGACCGATGCTTGGTGCTTTGGAGGAATTAATGAAATGAACAATCATATAGAAGCATTGTCATATTATTTAGGCGCGTTCGTGGATGAACTGACGCGTCTAAATGTATGTGATGTTGTCATTAGTCCAGGCTCACGGTCAACGCCGATTGCTTTGCTAATGGAACAACATGAAGGAATGAACACATATTTACATGTAGATGAAAGATCAGCAGGATTTTTTGCGCTCGGTATCGCAAAAGCGAAAAAACGTCCTGTTGCCTTATTATGTACGTCAGGAACGGCAGCAGCGAACTACTATCCAGCTGTATGTGAAGCTTTTCATTCACGAGTGCCGCTTATCGTTTTAACGGCAGATAGACCGCATGAATTAAGAGATGTTGGTGCACCACAAGCGATGAATCAATTCAATTTATACGGTACATTTGTGAAGCAATTTACAGAGATGGCACTTCCAGAAGCGAGTGAAGCGATGTATCATTACGCTCGCATGACGACGCAGCGCACGATAGCAAGCGCACTTCTAGCGCCGCAAGGACCTGTTCATCTTAATTTTCCAGTTCGCGAACCTCTTATCCCAGATTTCTCATTAGAAGGTTTATGGGATAAAGGACGCGGGGAATATACAGGAGTAGTTCAGCAAGGGAACGTGATGATGCCGAGTGAATATGTAGATTCTCTTGTAGGGCGCCTTTCACATATGGAAAAGGGGCTTATTATTTGTGGAGATGATAGTCATCCAGAAATCGCAGCGTTTGCAACGCAACTAGCTGAAAAAACGGGATATCCAATATTAGCGGATCCACTTTCTAATATTCGTAGTGGACATCACGATAAAACGATGGTAATCGACTGTTACGACACATTTTTACGAAATGAGCTGTTAAAGGAAACGTGGAAGCCAGAAGTTATGATTCGCTTTGGTGGTATGCCTGTTTCGAAAGCATTAACGCAGTTCATTAAAAAACAGACGAAAGCTGTTCATATCGTTGTTGAGGAATCTGGACAATGGAGAGATCCAGCTCTCGTTGCGACAGAAGTTGTACAGGCAAGTGATATTGCATTTTGCAGTGCACTAATAGAAAAAATGCCAGCTATGAAAAAGAATGATTGGTCCCTAATGTGGCAACATATAAACGAAAAAACGAAGGAAACGCTTCGTGAAATGGAAACATATGATACTGCATTTGAAGGGAAAGTTATTACGGATATTGTCCGTGTATTACCAGAAGGGGCAACATTATTTGCGAGTAATAGTATGCCAATTCGTGATACAGATTCATTCTTCTTCACATCGGATAAAAATATTCAAGTGATGGCAAACCGTGGTGTAAATGGGATTGATGGTATAATTTCCACAGCTTTAGGAGCAAGCATTATTTGCGATCCGCTCGTATTAGTAATTGGTGATTTATCATTTTATCACGATTTAAATGGGTTATTAGCTGCAAAATTACATGAATTAAACATAACGATTGTCGTTGTAAATAATGACGGTGGTGGTATTTTCTCATTCTTACCACAGTATGAAAAAAAGGAACACTTCGAATCATTATTTGGTACTCCAATTGGGCTTGATTATGAGCATGTTGTCAAAATGTACGGTGGTTCATTTAGCCGTGTAAATGGTTGGGAGCAATTCCGAGAAGAGGTACAAAAAGGAACAAGGGCGGACGGTTTACACGTTGTAGAAATTTGTACGAACCGTGATGAAAACTTAACATTGCACCGTAAATTGTGGGCAAAAACGCAGGATGTAATTACTACATCGTTGCAAGGTGAATCAAAATGAACGTAACGCTGCAAGGTGTATCGTATGAATATGAAGTAGTCGGAAGCGGAGAACCACTTCTACTTCTTCATGGTTTTACGGGAAGCATGGAAACGTGGCGTTCTTTCGTTCCTTCTTGGAGCGAGCAATTTCAAGTCATTTTAGTAGACATTGTTGGGCACGGAAAAACGGAAAGTCCTAAAGATGTAATGCATTATGATATTCGAAATGTAGCATTGCAAATGAAAGAACTACTGGATTACCTTCATATTGAAAAAGCACACATACTTGGCTATTCAATGGGCGGTAGACTGGCGATTACGATGGCATGTTTATATCCGGAATATGTACATTCTCTTTTATTAGAAAATTGTACAGCTGGGCTCAAAAGTGAAGAGGACAGAAAAGAACGTCGTGAAAAAGATGAGCGACTTGCTCATAAAATTGAGCGAGAAGGCATCAATAGTTTTGTATCGATGTGGGAAAATATTCCGCTGTTTGAAACGCAAAAACGTTTAGCACAAAATGCACAAGAAGCGGTGCGAAACGAACGACTTGCTAACGATCCAAAAGGACTTGCAAATAGCTTGCGCGGCATGGGAACAGGGGCTCAGCCTTCATGGTGGGACGAGCTGCCAAACTTAAAAGTGCCTGCTCTTTTAATGAACGGGGAGTATGATGAAAAGTTCTTTCGCATATTAAAAAACATCGAAAAATGCGTCTCTGACGCGAAATTTGTCAAAATTGATGGTGCTGGCCATGCAATTCATGTGGAACAACCGGAAAAGTTTGATACAATAGTAAAGGGATTTCTAAAAACTATGCAGTGATGCT
>Ga0102589_1003333_pt1 | contig 16915 bp, 6 predicted proteins | sample AraplaMF_Col_mLB_FD_76858 | JGI IMG/M metagenome (GOLD analysis project Ga0102589, IMG submission 76858) | Arabidopsis root microbial communities from the University of North Carolina, USA - plate scrape MF_Col_mLB | ecosystem: Host-associated > Plants > Roots > Endosphere | place: USA... | reverse complement strand
TGCTGGTACCGTTGTTGCTGTTGCTGGTACCGTTGTTGCTGTTGCTGGTACCGTTGTTGCTGTTGCTGGTACCGTTGTTGCTGTTGCTGGTACCGTTGTTGCTGTTGCCGGAACCGTTGTTGCCGTTGCCGGAACCGTTGTTGCCGTTGCCGGAACCATTGTTGCTGTTGCCGGAACCATTGTTGCTGTTGCCAGAACCATTGTTGCTGTTGCCGGAACCATTGTTGCTGTTGCCGGAACCATTGTTGCCGTTACCAGAACCGGTTTTGCCGTTGCCGGAACCGTTGTTGCTGTTGCCGGAACCGTTGTTGCCGTTATCGGTACTGATTGGCGTCAGTTGTACATCGTAACGTACGATGTCGCTTCCGACCGAGATTGTTTCGCTCTTATGCGTCACATATCCGGCTTTGGATACAACGAGATAGTAATCCGTATCCGGGAACACCATATATGCATATGCACCGGTTGCATCGCTGTTCTGATTTGGGCTGGCGTTATCATTCGGAGCAAAGCCCGGAATCGCAGGCAACATTACTTCCGTGCCCGGCACGATGCCGTTGGCTCTGTTCCTTGGCGTATCCGCATAATACAGCTTCACTTCAGCGCCTTCGATGACTGCGCCGGTCGTTGCGTCCGTTATTCTACCGTATGGATCAACCAGTTCTTGCGAAATATTCAATTCACCGTTCTTAGCCACACCCAGCTTCTTATCCCGGATGAGCGTCAGTTCTTTGCCCGGTTCGAATTCATAACGCACTTCCATCTTGTAATCCCCTGTAGACAAACCGTCCACATGGAATGTGCCGTTAGATTGCAAGTCGAATGCTTTCGGAGATCCGTTCTGATCCAGAATGTAGTCTCCATTCGCATCCCGCAAATAAATAAGCATTTTGCCAGCAAAAGCGCTATTCAGCAGCGAAGGTTTCCCATCAGGCTGCTTCAGGAGCACGATACCAACAGCCGTTATTTCTGCTGGGACCGGCAGGCCACCTGTCACGCCGCTGTCGATCTCTGCTTTTTGCGTGAAGGTAACAGGCGATGGCGTTCCGTTGATGCTGTATTGCTGCGTGTAGCTGATCGTATAGCTTCCACCTGGAGGAACAGGGAGGAAATACACGCCGTTCTCATCGGTCGTGATCGTATGCTCCTCGTTCGTATCATCATTTTTCACTGTAACGGTCGCATTGGGAATGACTTTGCCCGTTGTGTTATCCCGCAGCACACCGGTGATTGCCGCCGGCATGGCGGTTACAGTCACAGGCGTTGCGATTGCTACACCATCTACCGTGCTGGTCGACTTCGCACCGATTGTGTGTACTTCAGGCGTCGCTCCAGTCAGCTGCCGCGGCGTATAAGAGATAACTGCCTTGCCCTCTGCATTGGTCGTTGCCTTCACTTCCGTGTTGTCCGGGAGTGTGAAAACAATTTCTCTGTCCGCAACCGGCTTGCCTTCGTGGTCGATCAGCGTAGCCGTAATCTCCGAAGGCGTCTTGCCGTCACCAGGAACAATCGCAGGATTTGCTGTCAGCGTTAGCGTGCTGGACAAATAACGCGTATTGACGAAGCGTGCCTCGGCAATCTTCTTCTCCTCGATCGTACCGGTATACACGAAAGTCTTAGGGTCGGTCGTGTAACCGTCAGACGTATAATCCGTCTGGGTGACGGAATAGGTCACACCCTTGAGAATTTGGCTGGCATCAAAGATGGCGGTCTCTCCATGCTTGAGGGAGATCGCGCCGCCGGATTGGATCGTTCCCGTCTCACTTGTGCCCTCGATTTTTGTATACGTATAAGTATATTCCTTGCTAGGATCTGCGCCATCGAACTTCACAGTGTACGTAAACAGCTTGTCCTTATCTCCGCCGTTGCCTGCCACCGTCTGCCCGATCAACAGACCGCCATACACCATCCGCGTGTTGACGAATGATGCTATAGCGTCTTCGCCATCCGTGATAGTCCCAGTAGACTTCCATTCTGGCAAGTTTACCGCATATCCGTCTGTTGTATAGTCATTCTCTGTCACGGTATAGACCGTATCCTTCGATATACCGGTAATGACGATGTTCTCTCCATGCCTCAGCATGAATGTTTCGCCGGATTGGATCGTACCTGTCTCACTCGTGGCGTCGATTTTCGTATGCATATAAGTATACTTCTTGCTAGGATCTGCACCATCGAACTTCACGGTGTATGTAAACTGCTTGTCCTTCTCTCCACCGTTGCCTGTCACCGTCTGGTTAACCGTCAGTTGACCGTCGAGATACTTGGCATTGACATAATGCGCTTCGACAGTGCTGTTCTTTACAATACTGCCCGTACGTGTCAAATTCGCCGGATTAGTTGTATAGCCGTTACTTGTATAATCGTCCTGAATGATCGAGTAGGTGATGCCGTCAGGGATGCCCTTGAAGGTTACGACATTTCCGCCTTTCAGCGTTATCCTTCCGCCGCTCGTCACAGTGCCAAGCTTCTTGCCGGAAGCATCGTAATAGTCATAAGACTTGCCGTTGCTGAAAGCAATCCTGTAGTTAAAGTCCTTAGCCAGGTCCGCAGCTTTCCCTTCAAGCTGCATATCCAGCTTCAAATCACCAGTCTCCCACACGGGGGTTGGCACAACCAGCGGATTATTTGTATCTACCTTTATGCCGTCTACCCAGATGGGCTTCCCTGGCGTATTTCCTACATATACTTGATAAATTCTAGTAGTTGGCAGCCAAGTATTTGTATCAATATAGGTTTCCTTTAGCTCATAATACCCCGGATCTGGGAATAGCAAATTGAGCTTGCCATCATTTCCGGTTGTTCCTTTGGCAACTTGCATTCCGCCCTCTTTCTTATACAGTGTAAACTGTACGTCCTTTAGCGGATTGCCCTTGGGATCTACCTTTTTCAGGGGCAGCAAGGCATTGGAGCTAGAACTGCCAGCTACGTCCGAGCTGTCCAGCGTGCTTTCACTTTTGGCACTGACAGATTTCAGCTTGTCATCACCCACCAGCTTAACCTCGTTGCCCATTTTGTCGCCAGCTTTCGCTTTAGAAGGATCAACCTCTGTTTGGTACACAAACTGATATAACTTATTAGGATCGCTCATTTTGAATATTAGAACTGTGGTGCCTCCCAAGCCTGGTGCAGCTTCTAACTGAACTTCACAATTCGGGTCGCTAAGGTTCAGCGCTGCGCCTCTTTCCAGAGCACCGCTGGCAGTTAGTTTAGCAGGATAAACTGCCATACTAGGCGCAGTCAGCACAAGCTTGCCATTTTCTTCATAGCGCAGATTTATACCTGCACCTAAGGTATCCTGTAAATAAACGCCCTGCTTCATGTTGAATGGCGGGGTATAGTTCACCGTCCACTCTAGCACCCCTGGAACTGGCTTAGTTACCGACTTGCCCAGGGTCTGAATAGGTACAATAACTTTGCGCTGTTCGGTGAGGACTTTTTCCACCCCGCCCCATGTCATATGGAGGTCGGCTTTGTTATACATGACTTGCTTAGTCGTTCCACTTTTTGTGTATTCCTCTAAGTATTTCTCCAATGCTGCATTGGAAGGCCTTGCCTTTACTAAAATGACATAAGGACTTTCCAATTTAGAGAAAGTGAAAGTTCCCACGTTTCCACTATGAGAGAAGCTTACCACATGAGCATTCGTGCCTGGTTCAATTAGTGTTTTGGCATCGTTTCTGACGCCATACTCGGTACCTCCACCATTGTCTGAATAGCCTTTCCAAAGCTCAAAATCCTTCCCCTCAGAAAACGGGACGAATTCCCAGTCTTCGGGTAAAGTGTCCACCAGCTTGATATTGGTGATTACTCGGGTACCACCGGTCTTAGCGAATTCATCTGTGTTGTATCCTGGCATATTTACACCTAAACGGAATGTAACAGTCTTGTTTGTCCGGTCATAGGCAGAAATCGTCCATGCTTCATTGCTATCATTTCTAATGTAACTGATAATGTTATTTGGGTTAACATTTTCAGGTGTTCCATCTACTTTCAATGGCTTCGACGCAAAGAGCATATCTTTGTTTAGCATACGCAGATGAAGGTTGACCGTATTTTGTGCAGATTTTACGACTTCACCATCAAACAGCAAAGCTCGATTCCAGCGTCCTTTTCCTGCGTTAATATCTTGCTTAAATAGGAAGTCTGGACTGGTTTCAAGTGCACGGAAGCTGAAGGAAGCAGCTTGATCGGTGTATCCAGTCACCTTGATTAAATCCGCCACCACTTCACCATTCACCGTCAATGGAATAGTCTTCAAGGACAAGCCATTTGCGCTCTTGAGAGTACCTTCGTCATATTGCTTCCAAAGCTGTGCATCATTTATATTTGTTTTAATTTTCGCAATGGTTTCTGCGCTCACTTCTCCAGTTGCATCCACGGCGTTATTCAAAACGTTCAAATCTCCGCCGTGCACTAATACGTCATATACCACCGCATTTGGCAGAGCATATTGTGGTGTTAGGCTAACTGTCCATGTAATACCACCGAGGTTGAAATCCTCCTGTGAAACAGCGCCACTTTTTGTAAAAGTGTGTGCACCGATTGCAACGATTGCCTCGTCAGTCACTGCGCTAGGTCTTGTACCGGTTATTACATCGTTGTTCTGTATGCCTCCTGGTGTATCCAAATTCCAGTTAGCGCGTGGGTCGATTCTGAAACTGGAGCCACTTTTCACCTTACTCTTAATCACAAGCTCAACTTTACCGTCAATATTCCCAAAGGAATAAACACTGTTCGCATCTGGTGAAATTGGTGCTTCAGCAGATGCAACACCATCAACCCATGTTTGCCATGTGGCAGAGATAAACTCCAGCCCTGAAGGCAGTACATTTGTAATAGTAAAGTCCTTTAACCCTTTTTTGTTATATTGGTTCACAGTGATTTTCCATGTGATAGTTTCACTAGCATGGTCATACGAGGCGCCAGCTTGAATCCAGTCCGGAGCAAAAGAAATCTCCTGACCTGCACTCACTAAAACAGTGTCATCGCTCTGTTTTAATTGCACTATGCCATTCATGTCCCGATAACTGCGACCAAGATTCCCCGGTGGGTTCTTGTGCTCGTAATAGTAGCCTTCCTTCGAAATCCATGTTTTATATTCGATCTTCGGATCTACACCTGTTCCCACTGGGAAAGTATAGGTCAGCGATCCGTCCCCACTGATGATTGGGGTTGCCTCAATACCATTTACTTTGAATGAGCCTGGCACATAGATACCGCGGACATTACCAAAGTTGGTATTATAAGATGAAGGGTTCGTATAAAACGTCTTCCCGTCCAGCGACAGTTTATTTGTATTATCAAACTTATCGAAAGCAGATACGGTTGACTGCCAAGTAATCGCACCTTCAACGAATTGTGCGGGTTGAATTCCGCGATAGCTATACTGATCCCACCTAATCATTCCCGGCGAGGTCAACGTGATGCTGTATGCGGATGTAACGTCCGGGTTTTTTAGCTGATACGCTCCCCCGAAAATGGAGATAGGCTTTGTATCGCCGTAATTCATGCCCGTTACATCCGAATTGGCAGTGGTTTCAAAGCTGAAGGTAACAGCTCGCCCAACACCATTGAAAAAACCTTCATCTCCGTCAAACAGAATCTTGATGCTGCTCGGTGTGAAATAGGCGGTGCCAAGTTTTTTTGGGCCAGAATCCGTCTGTGCCATCAATTGCTTGGTAGCTGTTGGCAACACCACTTCTTGGAAGTGGTCTGCTCTTTTTAGTTCGATCCAGTCACCCTCCTGAATGTACAGGCTGTGATCCGCATTTGTCGGATCAGCGTCATCACCATTCACTGGCACCTTGAGACCTTCCGATTTGAGCGTAAATGGTTGTCTACCCTGGATAGTTTCTCCAGGCGCAATAACAGCAAGGGGATTTCCCTGTGTCACTTCTAGCGGGAAGGACGAATTAGCCCTCATGAGTACCGCCGTTTTGTCCGATGGAACTGCCAACATCGTTACGGGAGCACTTACTGGCGTATCATATACCGCCTCAGATACCGACGGCCCGCTCACTGTCTCCGTTACGGGATCGATTGGCGTGCTCTCCGCATATGCAGCAGCAGAGAACATCACCGTCTGCAAGGTAAGCAAAACAGCGAGACAAAAAGACAGCACAGTTTTGCTTATACTTCGTTTTCGTTTCATTGCAAAGTCTTCCTCCGTTTTCTGGAATTTCCGTCGCTAGCAAGATCAGCTGCCTAATTTAGCGCACAACGAAGAATAGACATATGCTATTTGTTTGACCCAGTCATCCTTCGCAACATCGGAATTTTGCGAAGTTCTAGATGACCAAGTAAATGTTGCGGCGTTAGGCCGTTGATCAATGCTTAGTAACTTTCCCTCCTCCTTCGATCATCTTAGCCAGTCACATCTCGTAAACTGACAAAATATTCTAGATTCGGACAACAAACGACATTCTATCACATTGTTCTAAATAAAATCTGAACATCTACTCAAAGATCAAATAGTGTTATGAATCTCGTTATGAAAGATTCAATATGCATAAATTTTAAGCGTAAACTCAGCCAAAATTCAGCTAATAATAGGATAATAGAAGGAACAGGGAATATATCGTAGCAGTAAGGGAGAGGCGTGGATGTATCGGAGCAAAGGAATTCGAATTCTCATCGTAGATGATGAACCGAATATTTTACAATTTCTCGAGCTGGGCTTGGTAAATGAGGGGTTTGATGTGCAGGCTGCACAGGACGGCGTAACTGCCGTAGCCCGATTTAACGAGTTCCAGCCTCATGTCGTTATATTGGATGTGATGATGCCAGGGATGGACGGGTATGAAGTGTGCCGTATGCTGAAGAATTCAGAAGATGTGGCGATTATTATGCTTACGGCGAAGGATGAGGTGGATGACCGCGTGAAGGGCTTGAATCTGGGGGCAGACGATTACATGGTCAAGCCATTCAGCTTCGCTGAGCTATTGGCACGAATTCAAGCGCGGATTCGCAATCAGTTCCCGACGATGTTCGGGGATGTGCAGGTAGGGCCATTCGTGATCGATGACAAGCGCAAGGAAATGAAGTATAGCGGTAATGTGCTGGCGCTTTCGCCAACGGAGTATGATCTGCTCAAGTTCCTCGTGCTGAATCGTGGCGTGGTGTTGAGCAAGTCTGTCATCTTGGATCGGGTATGGGGGTATGACTTTGGGGGAGAGGACAATATTGTCGAGGTGTATATTCGCTCTTTGCGGGAAAAGTTGAACGACAAGGAACATCAGTTAATTCGAACGCTGCGTGGAGCTGGTTATCGGGTAGATATCCCATGAGGAATCGATGGCGTTCCGGTCTGGAGAGGATCGTAAATTTGTATTCACTACGTACCCAATTGCTGTATCGCTCTTTGCTTGTCATTGCTATCTTGCTGGTGATCGTCGGCATGCTGCAGTATATATTTATGCGCGAGGTTGTGTATCAGAATAAAGCAGCGAGTCTTCAAAGTCATGCCATGAGCATTCCTGGATTCGTCTGGAAGCGGGTGGGACAGTATCATCGTCAGCTTGAACAGTCGGGACAGCGTGTCACCGAACCCTCAATGCCGATGCTGCTTATGCCGGATACCCATGTGGCCTTCATTGATCAAGCAGGGGACTATCATTCACTGCCGAATGGGCAAGGTGTACTTGCCACCGTACAATTGAATGCTGAGGAATATGAGAAGGCAAGAAGGGCCCCTCTGGGCAGTCCATCCTACCACATTGCAAATGATTCGAACGGAAATGAACAGTTGGTTGTACTGCATCCCGTCTTATCAGCTCCTGGCAGGGAAATAGGGACGGTGCAGATTAGTACGCCAACGGCTCCGCTTAACGACTTGCTCATGGGGCAGACGCTTACTTTCCTCATGATAGCGGCTGTAGCGATGTTGCTAGGGGTAATTGTGCTGCTTCCAGTCATCCGAAGGACGCTGCGACCGCTGTCTGCAATGGTGAGTACAGCTGAACAAATCGATGCAGGCAATCTGGATCGGCGCTTTTCTACCGCGCAGGGACAATCTGAGGTGGATCGTCTAGCTGATTCCTTCAATAGCATGTTGGAGAGGTTAGAGACTTCCTTCGATGCGGAACGCGAGACGAAGGAGCAGATGCGACGCTTCATTGCCGATGCATCCCATGAGCTTCGTACACCGCTGACTTCGATCCATGGATTTCTAGAGGTTCTGCTTCGCGGGGCGGCCCAGCATCCCGAACAGCTGCATAAGGCGCTCACCAGCATGCATAGCGAGTCGGAGCGATTAAATAAGCTGATTCATGATTTGCTTCTGCTGGCGAAGCTGGATCGAGATGGGGCGCCCTCCATTGAACTGATCGAAGGATCTCTAGATGGAATCATTCGCAGCATGGAACCACAGCTATCAATGCTGGCAGGGAAGAGAACGGTGTCGATTACGCTAGAGCCTCAACTGTTATGCAAGCAAGATCCCGATAAGATGAAGCAGGTCGTGCTCAATCTGGTGCATAATGCGGTTCAACATACGGAGGAAGAACTAGGGCGCATTCACGTCGAGGGTATAAATAAGGAGAATGGAGTTCAGCTGTCCATCTCTGACAATGGGGTGGGTATTGCTCCGGAGCATCTTCCTTATCTGTTCGATCGATTCTATCGCAGCGAATCTTCGCGGAATCGCAAAAGCGGTGGTTCCGGACTAGGTCTAGCTATTACGAAATCAATTGTTGAAGCACATGGCGGAACGATAGACGTTGTTAGCCGAGTAGGCGAGGGCAGTACATTTCGGATATGGCTGCCTCGGTAAATGGATATTTGGACCAGGCTCATTGGTTTTTTTTCCGAAACTGTCATGCTTAATGAGCTTCAATAGCGGTAGCATAACTGATAAAAAAAGAAGCAGAATCCTTCGCTAGAGCGTAGGGATTCTGCTTCTTGAGTTTGGGCCGCTAAGCTTACTTCTGATTCAGTACACGATACAAAATGATGGCTGCTTGTGCACGAGTAGAAGTTCCAGTCGGATCGAATGTATTGTCGTCAGAACCTTTGATGAGCCCTTTGCTGACTGCATATGCAACGGCAGCCTTTGCATCTTGTGAAATACGGGCCTCATCCTTGAACCCAAGTGATGCATTTGCTTGGGAGAGCTCGGCCTGCAGTGCTTGCGCCAGCAAGACGACCAGCTTCTCGCGCGTGATTGGATTCCGTGCTCCAGGCTCAGCGATTCGCTGCTCCCATGTCTTGCCGCTGTTCGTCAAGCGATCAAGCAAGGAGACGAATTCAGCCTGAGTAATAACATCGTTCGGTTTGAACGTGTCTAAGCTGTCTTTACCATGCAGCAGGTCATGGGCGGCGATCACTTCGATTTCATCCTTCGCCCAATGTGCAGCAATATCGCTAAATGGTCTTACATGCTCTGCGATGGTATAGGTACCGTATTGAGTTACTTCGAACGTGACCGATTTTTTGTCGGCCGCTTGAGTTCCTGCCAATGTGTATTTCCAAGAGTTAGCCGTATCTTGCGCGAGTGCATAGACACCTGCCCTGCGAATATCCTTCGCGGCATCTGTCAGCTTGAGTTTAATTCCAAGCGTCACACTCTTCGCATCTTTAGGGCCGCGGATGGTGAGCTTTGGAGAGGTGTAGGTAGCTTCGCCGCGCTCTTTTGCGAACCCTTTATCCTTGTGATTAGACAGGGAAAGCACAAGCTCAAGTCCGTTTGAGCCGATAAGATCAGCTGCCGATTTATTCGGAATGACAATGTCAAAATCAGTTCCAGATAGAAGCAAGTCCTTGCCTGATTCCTGTAGCTGCTTCGCAGTCGACTTGTCCAGTGTAAATACGACCTCACCATAATCTTTCGTGTGTAAGTCGCTGATATCGAGTGTAACCTGCTTGGCATCCTTGTCTTTCAGCTGTTTTTGTACGGCATCGGCATTAATTTTGAACACTGCATTTACCGTACTTTCCTTCTTCGTCTCCGTCAGTAATCCAGCTTTCAATTGTTTACCTGTTGGAGTCGGTGTAACAGATGCTGCTGAACCTCCTGATCCTCCTGATGAAGAAGGTGACGTTGGCGGCTCCGGCTTCGGATTCGGAACGGATGGCTCTATTACCGTCACTGTTGAGGAGCGAATTTTACCAACCGAGATCTCCTCATTTTTGACGTTATACAACTTGACATTATCCAGTTCGAATTTGTAGGTTCCCCCTTGCTGACTGGAGAAAGTGATGCCTGCTAGATCGCCTCCATGTTCATAGCCACCACCGCTTAGGCTAACGGAGTAATCCAGTCTCTTTTTGCCACTAGGGAGATCTGCTATCTTCTCTGTGATGATAAGCGGAACATCCGGATAGTTTATTTTTTGATAAGTAGTTAGCACAACACTTGGCTGCACTTCCGATGTACTTAATGTTCCATCATAAGTAAGACTGAACGAGGCCGAATATACAGCGTCAGTTACTGAGAAGTTGACCTTAACGTCGAATGCTTGCCCAGTTAACACTTTGGACTTGTTGCTGCCGGCATAGACAGTATCGTTATTATCAAATGCGATATACTCAGCAGGCTCCATAAATCCATTTAAAGCAGCATCATATACAAATAAATAGAAGTCATTTTTGCCTGGATCCAGCGGAACCTCGATTGCAAATGATCCGTCTTTGTTAATAATGCCGTCATGCTGCTTACCTGATGCATCAACTACAGCTGTGGCAATATATTCGCCAATAGGTTTGCTAGGGAATAAATCAATGAATAAGTCCTTCGTTATTTGCCCCCTGATAATACCCATGCCTGGATTTGCTTTGTCAATAACGAGAGGGTTAGCATCCAATGTATATTCAGGTGCTTGTCGGTCGATAACAAATCCTCTTGCCTCAGTATCAAGTTTCTTGCCGTTGACGTTCGGTGCCAACTCGTACAATCCGTCAGGCAGAGAGACCGTCTGGCCATCCTTCGTTACAGTTCCCTTCCACTTTTCTTCTCCATAGATATCTGGGAGATGAAGCTTGCCCTCACTGTCAAAAAAGTCGCCCATATAGGTTCCATATACAACGTCTGTTACGGAAACCTTAAACTGCTCAAGTGGTTTTGTCAGATCAAATGTAACCTTTGCTTCCGTTGTTTCTTTCGCTTTACCGCCTGGTGAGAGGTAAATAGGTTTCACTGTCAGGTTCGTAATTGGAGCAATCCCATACTTAATACCAACGAATAGGCTGACAGGAAGATGCAGTTGGTGACCAGTTGTTTGCTCGGTCAGGGTGATAACGCCTTCATAGCTGCCTTCAGCTGCATTTGGTGGAACTGTTACTTGAGCCTCAAGATTACCTGAACCATTGGCAGGTACAGTAACTGTGCTTGAACTGAGCTGTAGATCGATACCGATGCCTGTTCCACTCCAAGAACTGCTTACTGTGTAGGTTTGATCCGACTTGGCGATATCCTTGACGACAATTTCTCGCGAGTAGGTGCCCGCGGGAACCAATCCATAGGACACGCTTCCGGTCTCATACGAGATACTTTGACGATCATTTGTAGCAGTGGTGGTGTCTTCAACTAAGGCGATAGCTGTAGCTTTGATCGCTTGATCAAGATCCACGCGCCCCGCGCCCTGTTCTGTTACCAAATAGGGTTTATGATTGCGATCTTCTATGGTTACAGCATTATTCATCATGAGAGATTTGAGATCATTCGTTGCAATCTTGTGCTGATATTTCTCCAGCAGCAAAGCAGCAGCGCCTGCGATGTGTGGAGCAGCCATGCTTGTCCCTTGTGAATCTTGGTATGCATTCGCGTAGTTTCCATCCCAAGCTGGTACGGAGGAACGAATGGCGACACCTGGAGCGGTGATATCCGGCTTCGCAGTATAGTTTGGATAAATAGGTCCGCGGGAGCTGAAGTCCGCCATCAGATCCTTTTCTTCTATGGTATCAAAAGTAATGGTGTTAATTCCCTGCTCAATATTCTTTTTAATCGCTAGTCCCGAGGCCTGTGAGACTGTAAAGGTAGGTATGTAGTGGCCTTCTTCGCCAAGCGTGGCCTTCAGTTCACTAGGCTCATTGTTGTAAATGATGAGCGCTGCTGCTCCTGCATTCGTTGCATTTTTTGCTTTTTCCTGAAAACTAAGTTCGCCGCGCGAGATGAGAACCAGCTTGCCAGCTACGTTGATGTTTTTGTAGTCTTCAGTCTTACCGAAATTGGCATATACCGCTTCGAATGATGTGCCCGCAGTGGTAATTTCTGCGGCGAATTCCGCCAATTGAGCATACAGCAATTGTTGAATTCCCTGAGCTTTGAATACAGGTGTAATCATTGGAGGCGTGGAGGCACCTACGGATATCGGAAGATGAGCTCCTCCCGGAGTGCCAACCGTTCCAGGCTTAGGGCCATCGTTGCCTGCGGCCAATACAACGGTTACGCCTGCTCTTACCGCATTATTAACTGCAACCGAATCAGCAGTGTAGGCATTGTTGAAATTTCCGCCGAGCGACAGGTTGATAACGTCCAGTTTCTCTGTTACCGCTCGATCGATAGCTGCAATAATATTCTCGGTCGATCCACTACCGTATGGCCCGAGCACCCGATAGACGTATAAGTCAGCACCGGGAGCTACGCCTTTGACCCAGCCATTCTTACCGTTCGGATTGCTGGGATCACCACGGCCCACTATCGTGCCGGATACATGTGTACCGTGTGTTGTATGATATTCCTTGCCGTCTGCTCTTTTCGGCTTTGTCGGATCAGGCAGAGTTTCCATTGGATTAGCGTCATTATCAACGAAGTCCCACCCGCCCTTATAGGCATCTTTTAGGCTAGGATGGTTATAATCGACTCCTGTATCTATTACCCCAACTTTAATGCCCTGACCAGTAACGCCGATATCCCATAATTTATTGGCGCCAATATGAGGGGCACTCTCGTCCATCAATGGCTTGAACACATATCCGTTGTCTACAGGGATTGTATTGTACTCCAAGTTCGGATACACAGCTTTGACGTTCGGAAGATTCGCAAGCTTATCCACCTCGTTAGCTGGAATGCGTACGGAGTATCCGTTGAATGTTTTCGTATATTCACGATGCAGCACTGCATTTAAGTTCTTCTCTGCTTGCAATTTGAAGGCATTATGCTCAAGCTTAATTTTCCGTTCTTGGTTGAGCGCAGATGGAGCAAAGCTATTTCCTTGGTTCGCTTGGGACAAGGCTACGGGATCTGTTGTTAATTCAACGATGACTGTTATCGGATCACTAGTATCGGATTGAGGAACGAAGTTGCTTGTTTTGGGTGGTGCCAAGGAGTATTTGGAGTACTTGGGTTGTCCAGGAAGTTGGAGTTGAGGTGATAAGGTGGATTTGATTTTTGGTGTGGCCTGCTCAGTCGATGCAATCTCTTGGGCATAAGTGTGCGATGGGGCAGGGAATAGCATGGCGGCCACCATGGCGATGCTAAGGAACCCTGCTAATTTTCTTCGAATCGTATGTAATTTCAAGCTGCAGCCTCCCTTCAAAATGGTTGATGCTGGCTTCGTGTCTTCTGGAATCTTCTTTTATTCTACGAAAACCTCCTTAATTCAGTATTTGATTCCATATCATTCCAAATAGGTGATAGTGATTATTGTAGCGCACACTCTATTTGAAAACATGGGTATTTAGTCCTAAATCATAGTTTGGAACGGGCTACGAATGGTAGGGGGTGTTAAAAGGAAATCATAGATTATGGCTGGTTGTCGTACAGAACGAATTTCTCATTTTCAGCTGATATTCAGCTAGCCCTCATATTTCGTTCAGTTCCGCTTAAGCCTGGACTCAGCTAGCCCGGATATGATGGTTGTTATCAAGTGTTCTTTCGGAAACGAAGGGCATCTTTGGAATTTTAAAAAAGGGGAATGATTGATATCAATTCCCTCTATGAAGTTCAGGGAACACAGAGCAATGAATAGAAGCTCCCAACCAGAGAGGAGGGAAATGCCATGATGGTCGATAAGCAAGCGGCGGTTCAGTTTATGCGCTACTGCCAAGTTGGATTAACGAACACAATTGTAGACTTCTCCGTATTCTATCTGCTTATCGCAGGGGAAGCATCATATTTACTTGCACAAGCGGCTTCCTCCGGTGCCGGAATGCTTAACAGCTTTCTCCTCAATCGGAAATGGACGTTTCAAGTGTCGGATAAGATCAGAATACACGAAATTATGAAATTTGCGCTGTTGAACGGCCTGTCAATGTTGCTCTCTTCTGGACTGCTGCTGATGCTGATTGAATGGAGCGAGCTTCCGTTATGGATCAGCAAGCTGGCAGCTACGACAGGAGGGATGTTCGTGAATTACAGCGGCAGTCGATTGTGGGTATTTGCACCTCATCAAGAGACAAAGTTTGAGGATGCTCATAATCAAAAAGTCTGTAATACACGCAGTCTGGATGGTGAACAAGTATCTGCCTGTAACGAAGGATCAGCCGAAAGAAATGCTGCCGATTATGGATAAGCCTGCTATTCCATCTCATTTAAAAGGAAGCGTTAGTTATCAGCTATTCTCAGCTTTCGAAGAGATAGAATGTGATCCAATCATCTCCTTGCCTGAGCGTTCTACTTGCCGTACTCTCTTATGTTACACTACATAAGAGAATACAAACTTCGAATCGCAATAGTAAGGAGATAGATCATAATGAAACTGATATCTTGGAACGTGAACGGGTTGCGTGCTTGCGTGAATAAAGGTTTTATGGACTACTTTCAAGAGATGGACGCAGATATTTTCTGTGTCCAAGAGACGAAGCTGCAGGAAGGGCAGATTGAGCTTGATCTCGGCGAGGAATATTCGCAGTATTGGAATTATGCGCTCAAGAAGGGATATTCGGGCACGGCTGTATTTACGAAGAAGAAGCCTCTGACAGTTCGCTATGGCATCGAGGAGAATGAGGAGCCGGAAGGCCGCATCATTACGCTTGAGTTCGAATCTTTCTTCTTAGTCAATGTGTACACGCCGAACTCGAAGCGTGATCTCTCCCGTCTGGAAGAACGACTGGAGTGGGAAGAGCGATTCCGCGGCTATTTGCAGCAGTTGGATGCGTGCAAGCCGGTTATCGTTTGTGGTGACTTGAACGTTGCTCATCAAGAGATCGATTTGAAGAATCCGAAATCGAACCATGGCAATTCTGGATTCACAGCAGAAGAGCGGGAGAAGATGACCATCTTACAAAACGCAGGCTTCACAGATACGTTCAGGTATTTCTATCCGGATCGGACGGACGCGTACAGCTGGTGGTCGTATATGCCGAAAGTGCGTGAACGGAATATCGGGTGGCGCATTGATTACTTCCTCGTATCTTCGAGATTGAACGATTTCTTAGTAGATGCTCGTATTGACTCGGATATCTTGGGCAGTGATCATTGCCCGGTTCATTTGATAATAGAGGATATATAGCTGGAGAACATAAGCTAGAAGCATGAATGGGAATCATTGGAATCATAAATCAATAACAGAAGGCCGGAGCCCCATACAGCGAGGGGAATCCGGCCTTCTCCTATGTTGCGTGGAGAACACGCTTCGTATATTCCTCCGGTGTAGCACCGATAATAGCCTTGAAATCCTTAATGAAGTGGGATTGATCATAGTAGCCAAGATCTATGGATAGTCTCGTCAAATCTTGATAGGCGCCGTAGTCGATGGTTTCTGCGGCATCTTGCAATCGATACAGTCGAATGACCCATTTAGGCGTCACACCCACATATTGCTGGAACAGTCTTTGCAGCTTGCGCTTATTCACCTCAAATTGTTCACATACATGATCGACCTTCGTAATATGGCGATTGCCCTGAATACGGTCAATGATGTGATTGAGAAAAGCTACGTTGTTGTCTCTAGCGGGAAGATGCGCTAGGAAGAAGGCTTCTGCTGCCGCGACCATATCTTCATCCTCGTCCTCGGATAGGACAGCCTGTTCAAGTAGACGCGGATCAGCTTGAAATACATCTTCAAGACGCATTGAACGGCCTGTGATCTGGGAGATGAGCAGGCCTGCGAACGGATAAAATCCTCCTGGCCTGAATTTGATGCCTAATACCTTTCCCTTGCCCTCCAAACGATGGGAATACCGGTTCTGTGCAACACCATAGATAGCTGTTTGGCCATGCTCAATGACCATATTAACGCATGGATTTGGAACAATCCCTTGTTCGTATGGAGGCTGACCGGTTAGATCCCAGCGAATGATCCAGAAGTGCTTAATAACATCACGCAATTGGTCAGAGGGTACATGGCGCGCAAGCGAGAATTTCTGCTCGCCTTGTTTCATGTTCAAAATGCCCATGCTAGGCTTATGGATTGTGGGTTGCATAAGTACGATGCGAATCACTCCCGAAATCAAGATTGAAGGACGATGGACTTGTTGATTGAGCAAGCCCCTGTTATGTGCCAACCGTTACAATGTGCCTAATTCCTGTGGACTGTCGCGTTTTTACAATACAAGCTTACGGGCAATATCTATAATTATAGTAGCAATAGATGGGAATCACCGCAATGCTGCTTAGTATGGGAACGAGTAGTCAGTCATTTTGCGAAGGAGTGAAGGCAAATGGAAGCATTAAAGTATGAATTTTATATTGGAGCATCGCCTGAGATCGTATGGAATACAATCGCGTCTCCAGAAGGGACGCGTAAAATTTTCTTCGGCTGTGTACTGAAATCGACCTTCGAAATTGGAGCTCCTTATGAATATGTAGGTCCAGGTAATGAAGGCGACGAGACGGTGCATGTGTATGGACATATTTTGGCCTATGAACCGAACAAAGTGTTGAGCTATACAGAGCATCCGGGGCCCTCCTATCGTGAGAATCATGCGGAGCTGGAGACTCGAATTACCTTCACGATTGACGAGGTTGGCGGCTGTACACGGTTAACATTGGTCAATGACAACTGGACGGAAGGACATCCATCCTATGAGAGTACGA
>Ga0102589_1003330_pt1 | contig 16929 bp, 16 predicted proteins | sample AraplaMF_Col_mLB_FD_76858 | JGI IMG/M metagenome (GOLD analysis project Ga0102589, IMG submission 76858) | Arabidopsis root microbial communities from the University of North Carolina, USA - plate scrape MF_Col_mLB | ecosystem: Host-associated > Plants > Roots > Endosphere | place: USA... | reverse complement strand
CCCGATTTCCAATATCTTAGAAACAGTTTGTACTTGGGAAGAACTAGAGAAAACCAATCAGCCGATACCAGATGTAACAGGATTTGAATGTATGGGTGCGGTAGACTTCGCGCAAGTACGAGACTTTTGCGGAATGGGACTATTATTTAAAAAGGATCATAAACGATATTGGTTACACCATTCATTTATTAATCAAATCGCCCTAGAGATTCAAGATATCAATATGGATGTGATCCGAGAAGCCGAGGCTAACGGATTGTGTACGATTATTAGAAAAGAAAAATCGATTGATCCGCACCGGGTTAAGAACTGGTTTTTAGAAATGGCGAAAACATATAGAATCAAAAAAATCTGTATGGACTCCCATCGTGCAAGTGTATTAGGACCAGTCCTTGCAGAAGCAGGGTTTGAAGTGGAAATTGTGCGGCGAGGGCATATTACACATTCTAAATTATCTCCTCTTGTGGATGACTTGTTTATCAATGAGAAAGTGGTATTTGGGGATGATTTGTTAATGCGTTGGTACGTGTGGAATTCTTATAAGAAGAATCAAAATAACGGAAATGTTGAATATGCAAAGATTGATCCTGAGAAGCGGAAAACAGATGGTTTTCACGCTTTTTTACATGCTTTGAATCTGGATCATGAGTTGAAAGAGTCTCTTCCGCTTACGAAAGAGAATATCAAACGAGTATTTCGGGCGTTTAATGTGTAGGGAGGTGAAAACATGGGTTTAAAAGAATGGGTAAGAGGATTTTTGGGAGATAAAAAAGTGCTGACATTGGATTCTTGTTTGTATGAACTAGGAATGGATTACTTTTATAAAAAACTAGCGGTAGAAAGTTGTGTAGATTTGATTGCGAATGTGATCACGAGGTGTGAGTTTCAGACATTTGAAAAAGGGAAAGAGATACGCGGAGAAAACTACTACTTGCTGAATGTGCAGCCCAATCAAAATCAAAATGCATCCGAATTTATCCATAGCTTGGTTAACCATTTGATGATGGATAATGAATGTCTTGTTATTATGCAAAATGAACAGCTCTATGTGGCAGATGATTTTCATGCTGTTTCGTTTGCTTTAAAGGAAAACTTCTACGAAAACGTGACAGTTGGTGATTTCACATTTGAGAAAACATTTCGAGAGTCGGAAGTGGTACATATAAGGCTCAATGATCGTAGTATCATGAAGGTCATTGATGGCATGTATGAAAGCTTTGGGAAATTACTTATCTCGTCTATGGATTATTACAAACGAAAAAATAACATGCGTTTATTGATTAAAGGGGAATTTTTACGTCCACAACATGATATTACACAAGAGGATATTGATGCCATGTTCGAAGGACAGTTGAAGAACTGGTTTCATGCGGATAAAGCCGGTTCGGCTTTTCAATTGCAAGACGGGTATACGTTTGAAGATATGAGCGACAGTAAAAGTGGTGTGGCAAATAATAGTACAAGCCGTGATATTAGTGAATTAATCAACGATATACTTCACTATGTCGCAATCGCTTTTCATGTGCCAGTTGGTATTTTAAAAGGAGATGTAGCGGATGTAGAAAAGCAAATGGATTCGTTTTTAGCATTCTGTATTCATCCAATCGCAGAACTGATTCAAGATGAATTTAACCGGAAGATTTACACAAAACAAGAATATTTGAAACGAACGTATTTGAAAGTAGATACAACGAAAATCAAAGTGGTGGATATGACGAAATTAGCAACCGCAATGGATAAGTTATTTGCGATTGGTGGGTTATCTATAAATGATGTATTACTTATGCTTGGAAGAGAGCCAATTGAGGAAGAATGGGCAAACAAGCGACATGTAACGAAGAACTATAGAGAGGCCGATTCTGTTGAGGGGGGTGAAAAGAATGAGGCGTTATAAACATGAACAATACAATCATCTAGCTCATGTTCAACATGCCTTTAAGGCAGAAGCAAAAGCTGATTCTTTGGACATAACGATTTATGGTGATATTGGTGAATCGTGGTGGAGTGATTCTACATCAGCAGTTGATATTGAGAGAACATTAAAAGCTACTTCAGCAAATCTTATAAATATCAATCTGAATAGTCCTGGTGGGGATGTATTCGATGGGATTGCGATTTATAACCAACTAAAAAACCATCCGGCCAAAATTATCATTAACGTAGATGGACTGGCAGCAAGCGCCGCATCTATTATTGCGATGGCAGCAGACGAACTAATTATGAATACAGGTTCTATGTTAATGATTCATGAAGCTTTTACATGGACGTTGGGGACAAAATTAGATATTCGTAAGACATTGAATGCGCTAGAAGGGATCGATAAATCGCTTGCGGATATTTATATGACTCGTTACCAAGGGAAACGTTCAGAAATAGAGACGATGATTGCAAATGAAACATGGTTTACTGCAAATGAGGCAGTAGAAATTGGACTGGCTCATAAGGTAAATGAACATGTGGAAAATAATGAAGTGGTAGATCCAGAGGAATTTAAAAATAATGTGCTACAAAAATTCCGTAATCAAAAGAAACAGAATGAATCAGTCGTAGCAAGTGCAAATAAAACAATATTAGATAGATTGAAACGCTCGTAAGAGGCGTTTTTTATAATCAAAAAAATAGGAGGAATCAAAATGGCTATGAAAAATTTAGATCGTCAAACAGTTGTAGAAGATATGGAATCGCAAGTGAGTGCATTACAAGCAGCATTTGAACATGCGGATTCAAAAGAAGTAGCAGAGCGTATTGTGGAAAACATTCAAAATAATATGGGGCATTATCGAACGATGATGAATGATGTCATCCATGAAGCGCAGCAAGCACAGGATGAAAAATGGGATGCACAAGTATTAGCTTCTCGTGGGGTACGTGTTTTAACGAGCGAAGAGAAGAAGTTTTACAATGCAGCAATCGATGTAAATTCCTTTAATGAAACGCATAAATTAATGCCGCCAACGATCTTTGAGCGTGTGTTTGAGGAATTAGAAAAGGAACATCCACTTCTTTCTCTTGTTAACTTTCAAACAGTAGGCGCGGTCACACAATGGATCGTGAGAAAAGAAGGGGCACCGGCAGCATACTGGGGAGATGTGTGTGATGGAATTAAAGAAATGATTGATGAAGGCTTTGAAACCATTGAACAAGGGATGTTTAAACTGAGTGGCTTTTTAGTTGTATGTAAGGCGATGTTTGAACTAGGCCCAGAATGGTTAGATAAGTATGTTCGCACCTTTATGAAAGAAGTAGTAGCGGAAGAATTAGAACGAGTTATCGTAATGGGCACAGGGAAAAAACAACCAATTGGGATGTTAAAGGATTTGAAAGGTGCGGTACAGGATGGCATCTATCCAGATAAGAAAAAAGTAGTGTTAAAGGATTTTACGCCTAAAACAATCGGGAAAGAAATCCTAGCGCCTACTACAAAGGGAGGAACAAAGCAATATACAGGTGTAACGTTACTTGTAAATCCGTTGGATTACGCAACAAAGTTCTTTCCGATTGGCGCGAAGCGAAAAGATGATGGAACTTGGACATACGATAATTTTTCAGTACCAGGATTAACGATTGTCCAAACATCGGCAGTTCCGTTAGATACAATGATTGCAGGGAAACCAAAAGATTATTTTATGGGGGTAGCCTCCGAGCAAACGTTAGAATCTGATGACTCCGTTCGACTGATTGAAGATCAACGTTTGTATGTCATTCGTCAATTAGCAAATGGACGCCCGTTAGATCATGATTCGTTTACTGTATTTGATATTAGCGCTTTAGACGGAGAACAAGAACCAGAAAAGCCAGAAACGAAAAAGACAAAATAAGATGGTGAAGCCTGATGAAAAATACGAAAGCTGAGGTGGCAACGAAAGAGTTGTCGCCTCTTTTGCTTGAGGAAATCAAACATGCATTAGCGATTACGTGGGATGAGGAAAATCGAGAAATTAACAGGCTCGCAGAGCGATCGGTTTACGCTATCAACGATGTAGTAGGAACAGAAGTAGATATAGAGACAAATTTGTCAGCACGGGAAATGGTCATCCAAAGAGTCCGTTATGATTACAACAACGCATTGGATGAATTTGAGATGAATTATAAGCGTCAATTGTCACGTCTTATTTTGCAGGTAGCGATTGCAGAAAGGAAGAAGGCTGAAAATGGCACTGAAACCGTACCGGAAGACGTACAATGATGGGATTTTAACCGTACAGGAAATGAAAACGATTCGGAATGCAAATAAAAAGGTGATTGGTCGTGAGCTGGTAGATATCATGCAGCTTCGTTTTTCTGAATGGTCGTTTCGTGAAACAGATATCACCTTGTGTAAGGGCCTTGGAAAGAAACTAGACATCAAAGTGGAAACACCGTATCCACCGAACTTTACATCTCGTGATACGGACGCTCTCACGATCGTGTTACGTGGTCAGTCCTACAGCATTATCAAAACGGATCGTTCCAAACAAAATCTATATTTTTATTTACAGAAGGTAGGGAGGAATGGCGATGAGTCATCCGATAGAAGAACGGATTGAGAAGCTAAATCGCAAGCTCGTAGAGCGACTCCAATCATTTTTCGGTAAAGAGGTAGAAGTGTATCAAGATGCGGTCGAAGAAGACGAAACGAATCTATCCAGAATCAATCATGTAGTTTTTGAGACATTGGGATTCCAGCGTGTAGGTCATTTCACACTACGGCAAACTGTAAATGTTTATTATTTTTCAGAGAATCGCGAGGACTTAGATCTATTGCAAGTTCAATTTATGAATGCATTAGAGGGTACAGGGCATACATGCGACAGTACGGATAAAGGAACGATGCAAAAGAAAGATACAGGACAATGTGTGGATGTGTTGACATTTGAACTGACGAGGAATGTTAAAAATGTGTGCTAAGTTCCGTGTGGATTACGTGCAAATGGAACGGCTGGAACAAAACATACAAAAGTTACCGAATCGGGCTGAGAAGATATTGAACGATGTATTACAGGTGAAAGTATCTCCACTGTTAGAACGTTCTATTTTGGGATTGATGCCTATATCTAACCGAAAGAAAAAGCATGCAAAAACGCTCAAGTCGTTATCCACAAACAACAAAGAAAATTTGACAATTGCACTAAAACCAAAGCCGAAGTTTCAATACTTAGTATTCCCTGATTTAGGAATCGGTACAAGTATTAAGAACGCATCGCAACTGTTTATGGAACGTGGGGTAAAGCGAGAGACAAATAAATCAATAGAAGAATGTAATAAGGCGTTGCTAGAAGAAATTAATAGAACCTTAGGGGGGAAATAAATATGCCAATTAAAACGATTGAAACGTTTGATGCAGTAGATATCAAAGACGCGAGTGTTCTGTTTAAAGGGGAGTCTGTTACAGAACCATTCGGATGTGTAGGCTCGTTAGAGGCCGAAACAGAAATGAAAACGGTAAAAAAAACATGTGGGGGGACGACCCTGAAACAAAAATCAAAGCCGATTCAAGTGAATGTAAAAATAAGCGCACATCTACAGATAAAGGTACTTCGTGAGATGTTTGGTATCACGAACAAGAATTTAAAAGAAGGTGTATTTTCGTATGGAGTAGATAGTCTTGGAAAAGACTTCACATTTGTAGCACGGGAGGTAGATATATTTGATGAGGTGTCGCGCTTAATTGCATTACCGAATTGTACATCGGCATCAGGGTTTATTAAGTCTGTTGAAAGTGGAGCGGAAGAAGTGGCAGAAACAGAACTGGAGATTACTTGTTTAGCGGATGTATACAATCAATTCTACTATGAAGCGATTCAATCGGATTTATCAGCAGAAGACATAAAGATGTGGATGACAGCATTTGATCCAGCGAAAGTACAGAAGACAGCCGGAAATCTAAAATAAAATGATAAATAGGTGAAAAAGGTGCTCATGTCATATCGGATAGAGTGCCGTTTTTCTATAAAAAGGAGCTCGGAACATATGAAAAAACAAATTGTATTAAACGATGGGAAAACAGTGAATATTAACCCGAATTTAACAGGATACACTCTCTTTCAGCTCGAGAAAGAAGGAGTCCTGACAAAGTCATTCATGACTTCTTTGTTGTCCACAGGTGATATTCAAAACATAGATATTTTTGACAGTATGCGAACGGTTTATGCGGCCTATCGACAAGCGACGCCGTATAATTATATGGATTTCGAAAGCTTTATGAAAGTGTATGAAGTGGATGTTGTGGAGGCTTTACACATCTTTACGGCAATTATGCAGAAGGAAACGAAGAAAAATGGGATGGCCCAAGGGTTTAAAGCGAAACAGAGAGGAAAAAAGGCATAAGTCTTCCGAAATTTGAGATAGAGTGTGTAGAAGATTTGTATTCTTTATATGTATTCCTATTTGGCATTTCGGCAGACGATTTTTGGACCTTACCTTTACGTTCTGTTCAGCGCATTGCGGAGAATAAAGAGGCCTATGAGAGCTGGAAACAATATATACATGAAAAGGAGGCGGAGAAGTAATGGCTAAGCCTTCACAAGAGACGATTGTAACGTTCAAAGCAGATACAAAAGATTATGAAACACGCGTTAAGGCGCTGAACGAATCGACGAAGAAAATCAAGCAAGAATTAAAACTGACACAAACAGAAATGAAACTATCTGGTTCGGTCACCGATAAGCTACAAGCATCACTATCAAGTTTAGAAAAACAGTACCAGCTTGCGAAACAGAAAACAAAAGAATGTGCTGACCAACTACAGCGAGCGAAAATGGTGTGGGGAGAAAATTCAACGGAAGTAGCGAAGCTAGAAACAAAACTTCGAAGTCATCACATTACCGAGAAACAACTTTCAAATACCATCAAGCAAACAGCAGAAAGTTTGAAACAAGCCAAGCTCGCAGAGCAACAACGGAGTAGTGAAACAGCTAAGGCGGCTCAGAAACTTCAGGATTTAAAGGGGAAAGAAGAACAGTTACAAGCATCTACCGCAAAGATGAATGCGCAATATGAATTACAGAAGACAAAGCTTGGGGCAAATGCCTCTGAAACGGAAAAACTCCGTTTGAAGATAGACCATTTAGGAAATCAACATACGATTGCGGCCGAAAAAGTACGAAACTATCAGCAACAACTGGATCAAGCGAAACGTAAGTATGGTGAAAACTCTACTGAGGTCAAACGATATGAAACGAAGTTGCTAGAAGCAAGGTCGGCGGAACAACAGCTTAAGAATCAGATTGATGTGACCAACAAAAGTTTGAAAGAACAAGAGAGTGTGACACGTAGAGCTGCTCAGGCATTGGATGCAGCCGGAAGTAAAATGAAGAGTGCCGGAAGGACTATGACGGCAGCAGTGACCTTACCAGTTGCAGGATTAGGAACAGCTATTGTGAAAACAGGGATGGACTTTGAAGCTTCTATGTCAGAAGTAAAAGCAATATCTGGCGCAACGGGAAAAGACTTTCAGGCTTTAGGGAAAAAGGCGGAGGAATTAGGTGCAAAAACTTCAAAGTCTGCATCTGAATCTGCACAAGCGATGAAATATCAAGCATTAGCCGGATGGGATGTACAGGCGATTTTAAAAGGAACAGAGCCTATTTTACGTTTATCGGAAGCTGGTAATTTAGATCTGGCACGAGCAAGTGACTTAGTAACGGACTCGATGAGTGCACTGGGGCTTACCGTGGATGATTTACCGCGATACTTGGATGTAATGGCGCAAACAGCAAGGAAATCCAATACGGATATTGATGCGTTAGGGGAAGCGTTCTTACGTGTGGGTGGTACGTTTAACGGACTGAAAGTCCCTGTAGAGGAAGGAGCGGCAGTTTTAGGGTTACTTGCGAACCGTGGTTTAAAAGCTGGAGAGGCTGGGCAAGCATTGTCTTCGACCTTGGTCAATTTGACAGCACCAACCGGCCAAGCGAAAAAAGCGCTAGATGAATTAAAGTTCAGTGCTTTTGACAAGCAAGGGAATTTCAAAGGGCTTTCGAATATTTTGTACGAGCTGAAGGAAAAAATGGCGGGTATGACGCAAGAGGAGAAGAACCAAATCATCGCCATGGTGGCAGGTAAGGAACAGATTAAAACGTTTAATGGACTGTTAAATGGTATGGGCGATGAGTATGAACAACTCAAGAAAAATATCGATCATTCAAATGGCGCACTAGATGAGATGTCAAAAGTCATGAATGATAACTTGAAAGGCAAATTTAAAGAAATGAAATCTGCCTTAGAGGGAATGGCGATCACCTTATATAAAAACCTACAACCAGCTTTAACGAAGATTGTGGAGGCACTAACGGGTTTATTTCAATGGATTCAAAACCTATCACCAACCACACAAAAGGTGATTGTAACAATTGGCGCAATCGTCGCAGTAGTGGGTCCCTTGCTCATTGTGCTGGGGTTACTGGTATCATCCATCGGTACCATTGCAGCCGCAGTTGGTGGTGTTATTTCGTTTTTCGCTAGCTTTGGCGCGGCAACCGCAGCAGTAGGCACGGCCTCAGGTGTAGCCGCAGTTGGAGTGGGCGGATTAGGAACAGCACTTGGAGGGTTGCTTGTAGCGGCCGCTCCTTGGATAGCAGCCGCAGCGCTTGTTGGCGTGGCAGCTTATGGGATATACAAGGCATTTACACAAGAAGCAATTCCAGCGGTGGATTTATTTAAAGAAAGTGTCAATTACGCAGCAGACGGTACCGTTCAGAGTGTAGATAAGATTAGTGAAAGTACACAGAAGGCTGTAGGCTCTTTTATGGATATGGCGCAGCAAGCAAACAGTACAACGGTTACGATGTTCGCCCAGCAAACACAAATTACAGATGAAAACTTACCCCAGATTACAGCGAAATACGAAGACATGAAAAACCAAGTCGTGAATGCGTTTGAACAGAAGAAACAGAACGCAGTGACAAAAACGCAAGAGGCGTTCCAAGGTGTTCAAACCGTAACGACAGAAGAACAAGCCAATATTCTTACGATGTACGATCAGCATTTTGAAATGGAAAAATCGAAAACACAAGCAGCGAAAGATAAAATTGTAGAGATATGGAATAAGGCGAAAGAGGAGAAACGGGCCCTAACGGCTGATGAGAATAAACAAATTCAAAATCTACAAGATGTTTTTAATCAACAAGCTATACGTGCGATGGCGGAAAATAAAGCAGAACAGGAAGTCATCTTAAACAACCTGAAAAATAGTAAAGAACGCATGAATGCTGATATGTTAAGCGATGCAGTAAAGAAAATCAATGCAACGCATGATAAAACAGTAGAGAAAGCGCGAGAAGAGCGAGACAAACGTGTCAAACAGGCGGAAATGATGAAGGTGGAGCTCGGAAGCCAAGCGGAAGGAACTGCAAATAAATTAATCAGTGAAGCGAATAAACAATACGAGAAAGTAAAAGACAGTGCAGATAAAACCAAAAGAGATGGCATCGATAAATTGAAAGGCTCGTATAAAGATTTAGAAAACCAAGTGGATACAAGTACAGGGAACATCTTGACGTATTGGGATAAAATCAAAAGATGGTGGAACAATTGGACCCCTGTGAAAAAAGTGATGGAAGTGTTCTCTACAGGTGGGCAAGAAGTACAGCAGTCAGCGAAACGTAACTTCAGCGCACCGCAATCATTTGCCCCTGCCAGAGAAGAACCTTCACCTGTACGTGCCTTCAAAGGGATTCAGTTGCTTATTCCGCCGGGAATAACAGAACAAATGAATACCATTAGAAAAGCGAGGGCTGTACCTGCAGCAAGAGAAGGCGGTGCATTCAATCAAGCACTATTTGGTCAAGGGATACTTTCCAACCTTCCGCAGATGGCACATGCTGCTATGACGATAGCAACAGGAAAACAACAATCACTTCGCCAACCTACACAACCGACGGTTGAAGGTAGTCCGGTTGAAATGAATTTCTATACAACGGTTAGAAATGACCGTGATCTCGACCGTATGTTTGAAAAAGCAGATGATTGGATGGCGCAAAAGGGACGGAATATAAACATAGCAAGGGGAAGGAATGGATAGGATGGACATTGGAATTGATACAGCGCTTGGAAGTGATTATGGATTAGCCATGGTAGACCGTCCTGTGATTCCAACCGCAAAACAAAAAATAGAACAAATAGAAGTACCTGGACGACATGGTTCCCTCACCAAAAAGGGGGCATTTGAAGACGTCCCTTTGAAAATCAAGTTTAACTTGTTGGAAGAAGAAAATATCAAGCCCTTAATCCGTAGGATAAAAGCATGGTTTCTACATGGGAAGAAGCTGTACTTCACAGATGATGATGTATATCGAAAAATCAAGCATGTGGAAATAGGAGATATCGTAAATGAAATAGAAGAGTACGGAGAGTTTGAAGTGGAATTTACACTAGATCCATTTGAATATGTCGTAACCGTCCCACTTGTATTCACACAACCAGAGACCATTTTAAATCATGGAACAATCGCATCTTCCCCGAAGGTAGAGATTCATGGGAATGGGGATGTTAGGATCATGGTGAATGATGTTGCCTTCCAAATAAAAGGAGTAAAAGACGCTGTCATTGTGGATTCCGAATTATTAGAAGCATATGCAGGGACTACACCCATGAATCCCAACATGATAGGGGAATTTCCTCTTTTCAGAGTTGGAGAAAATACCATTACCTGGACGGGAAATGTGACAAAACTCGTGATTGAACCGAGGTGGCGTTATGTATGATTACATTGTATAGGCCAGATGAAACCGATTTTACCCACAATGGTATCGGCATACTGGATGCACATATGTACGACGCAACTGTTGAGGAAGAGCTCAACGGTTTATTTCTGTTTACGTTTAGCTATCCGTTATTCGCTCCTCACGGAGTGAACATAGATGGCATGAGTATCGTTAAAGCGCCCACACCGGATGGGGATCAACTCTTTCGTGTGGTGACCCCGAAACCGAGCATGGGGGAGTTAAGGGTGCAGTGTTATCATATTTTCTATGATTTAACAGAAAACTTAATCGAAGATATCTTTATCGAAACGACAAATGGAAATGGAGCTATGAACCGTATATCAGCTGGATGCCAATATAAACACCCGTTTACTTTGTCCAGTGATATACCTAAGATTGCGAGCTCGAGGCTTGTTCGGAAAAATCCAGTAGAAGTCTTGCAAGATGCCAGTCAAGATAACTCGTTCCTTAACCGTTGGGGCGGCGAATTAAAGCGTGATAATTTTGATATCAAAATGTTGAAAAATCGCGGGAGAAATCGAGGCGTCGTCATTCAGCATAAAAAGGACTTACTGGGTTATGAAGGTCATGTGGATTGGAAAAGTCCTGTTACACGAATGATGCCGAAAGGCTTCGATGGTCTGTTGCTTCCTGAAAAGTATGTGGACAGTCCTTTGATTCGTAAATACCCACACCCTAAAATTCGTGTTGTTACGTTTGAACATATGAAAGCGGCAATTGGTGACCACGAGAAGGATGAGGATGCGGTGCCACTGGAAGAAGCTTATAAACTCTTACGCCAAGCGGCAAAGGATATGTACACAAATCAAAAGGTAGATCAACCGAGGGCTACCTATAAAGTGGAATTCCAAGAGTTATCCCAAACGGAAGAATATAAGGAGTATGCCGCTTTACAACGTGTCTATATGGGGGACACAGTGACCATTCAACATCTAGAGGATAACATAGATATTCAAGCAAAAGTAACCGCGTATCGATATGATCCCATCAAAAAAGAGTATATTCACTTGACCATTGGCAATTGTAAAGAATCTTTTACGGATATGGCAGGTAAAGTCAATCGTATGCAAGATGAGTTAACGGATATGCCAGGTTCTATATTGGAAGCGGCGAAAGAAAAGGCAACTAATCTCATTAATTCGGGTTTTGGTGGTCACGTTCGTGTGTATCCAGACCGGATATTCATCATGGATACGAAGTCAGAAATGACCGCTCAAAAGGTATGGCAATGGAATATTAACGGGCTAGGTTATTCCTCCACAGGTGTGAATGGTCCGTATGGCACAGCGATTACAAGTGATGGACTGATTGTAGCTGACTTTATTACCGCTGGTACATTAAGTGGGAATCTTGTACAAGGTGGAGAAATAACAGGGTCAACTTTGAAAACATCCAACTCAGCTAATTTTGTAAATATATCCAAACAATTCATTCGTCTGTATGAGTCTTCGAAAGTAAGGGCGTTTATTGGCTATTACAAAAATAGTAGGAATGAAATACAACCAACTCTTATTTTAGGTGGAGATTCAAATTCTACAGGAGCCAATGGGGCTATTATGGTATACCAATTCTCCGATACGAGTGTGAAATCCGGTGGAATTGGAATCACAAAAGGAATGGATGGTAATGGGTACTTGAATGCCGCTTCCCTATATTTTTCGCAAACAGGGAATGCCATGTTAGATGCAGATAAATCGATTGTGTTGAACGCACAAGGTGATATGCGATTCAAAACCAAAGATCAAGTTCGTTTTTATCGTAATGATAATTGGATTGCGAGTATCGGGGTTTCATCAGGAGGAGATACAGACATTATGCTCCCAAATGCGACAATACGAAATTCAAATTGGGACAATGGGTATATCCAAGTGAAAACAGCGCTCGGTACGTATTATCAAGGAGTCATTGCTTCTGATTTTAAGGTGTCTTCTAAAGCGATATATAAAACGAATATTAGACCGATTACATGTAGTGTGCTGGATAAGGTAATGGATTGGGAAATGAAACAATATAATCTGAAAACGGATATTCCTACACTCTATGAAAAACGTATGAACAGAAACGAAGGAGAGCCCACAATTACAACAGAAGCCATACCGACTTACTATGGTTTGGTACTCCCGAAGGATTCGGAAGAATCTGGTGTAGGGTTGTACAGTATGATTTCACAGGTGACGAAAGCATTTCAAGAGTACGTAACAAAAACGGATGCTAGCATGCAAAAATTAGGGCCGGTACAACGGAAAGGGAACATAAAACATAGGAATCGGATGAAACGTCCTAGACGTCCCGCTAGGTGCTTTAAAAAGAATGGAGGTGCGCAATCATGAGAAATGAAATCATCATGCTAGATATAGCAGACCCAGTTTGTACCAAAACGATTCGTTCCCGCCAGAATGATAAAAATGGTTTGAAACTAACCGTGCATCTAAAAGAGTATGGAAAAACCATAGATGTAACCGGATACACCGTGAAATATGAAGCGACAAATCAAAGTGGCCGATTTATAAGAGATGACGCAAAAATTGTGGATGCTGGTAAGGGAATATTTGAATATGTCTTATCGGCGGAAGCTGTTTCTACTCCTACGGAGTGGCTTGCGTATTTTGTGCTTGAAAAAAATCATACAGAACGGACCAGTACGCCAGATATTCGCATGGTGTTAAGAAGGGACGTGAAAGAAGGAAATATCCACATAGAGAACTATATATCCGAATTTGATCAGGCTCTAGAGATGGTGAAAGGGCATCAGCAACAAATCGATGCAGCGAATAAGAAAATTACAGGTCTCACACCGTACATTCAAAAGAAAGTCGATGAAATAGATAACAAATGCAAAGGGGTAGCAGAACGGATTCAGACGCGTGTAGATGATGTTAGCAAACAAATCGATGCGATGGATATTGTAAAGAAAGCGGGAGATACCATAACGGGATTACTTGAATGTAAGAGTGACAATGCCATTGTATTAGGAAGTCGTTCTTACAAGACAGTTATTCATAAGGGCGTGCAAGGGGAAGTCATTTTCGCTCCGTCTACAACACTTCAGGGGGATACGTGGGATTGGTCAAAAAAAGTGGAATTTCGAACAGATGGAACAATCCAGCAAGCCACTGATACAGAGTGGACAAACTTACCAACCACAGGTGTAGAAAATGTATCCGATAGGATTTTGAAATATAAACGAACGGGGAAACAAGTTTCTGTCATCGGTTCTGTTCAGCATGCAAAAAATGTACAAGTATTTGCAACGTTACCGAGTGGTTTTCGACCCATACAAAATATTGCGTTTCCAGCATTAGTGTATGGAAATGAACCTGCCATTTGTGAGGTTACCGTTCAAAGCGGTGGTGGACTATTTGTGAACGGTGTGCAAAGTGGACAAACCGTCCATATTGTAGCGAATTTTATGTTGTAACAATCGAGAGCCTGGATTCCCAGGTTCTTTTATTTGAAATGAGGTGAACACAGTGGAGGAACAAATCTTCAATTCCATGATTCAACAGGGAGCATTTGCAGCGTTATTTGTGTGGATGCTTTTCACGACGCAAAAAAAGAATGAACAGCGGGAAATGCAGTATCAAAAAGTAATTGAGAAAAATCAGGAAGTGATTACAAAGCAAGCAGAGGCATTTGGAGATTTATCTAAGGATGTATCAGAAATTAAACAAAAAATTCTGGGGAGTGGGGAAGCGTAATGAAAAAAGCAATTAAACAAATCATGAGAATAGGCGCCTGGTTAGGCGTCTTCTTTTTGTTTTCGACGAGTGTGTTTGCCGATAGAATACTGCTGATACCTGATTTACCAAAAACACCATACAGGGGCGGTGTAGGTGCATATGAAGGAGTGGTCGCCCACAGTACAGCAACACCTGAAGCACCCGCCATTAATATTCAACGTTATGAGACTCGTACCTGGAGGAATGCATTCGTTCATTACGCAGTAGATTGGAATGAAACCATTCAAATTGCGGATACCAAATATATGGCGTATGGAGCGGGACCGACAGCAAATCAACGATTTGTTCATGTAGAATTATGTGAGACAGCGGACTATAACAAGTTTACACGTAGTTATGAAAAGTATGTCCGATTACTGGCTAGTATTTTGAAGAAGAACAATCTGTCAGTTGAAAAAGGATTGTGGATGCATAACGATGTGAGAAAATATTTAGGTGGTACAACACATACAGATCCACTTGCGTATTTACGTAGTCATGGCGTAACGGAAGCGCAATTCAGAAGTGATGTGCAGCAAGCATACAAGGGCCATAGTGTAGAAGCATCTGTACAAGCGAAACAGTCCATGAAAAATGAAGACGTTGTAACGGGTGATATCGCCTATATAAACGGATACAACGTCAATTTACGTAAGGGACCAGGTAGGGACTATCCTGTCATTCGTCAGTTAAATAAACAAGAAGCGTATATGGTATGGGGTGAAAAGGATGATTGGTTACATCTTGGCGGAGAGCAATGGATTCAATATAATCCAGATTACATCCATTATGAAAAGAAGGGCAGGATAGACGCAGTAAAAGGGAAACGAGTGATATCAAAAGTGAATGATCTCCGTTTTTATGCCAAACCTTCTTGGAAGTATAAGGATGTAGCGGGTACCGTGGATGCAGGGGTTGGATTTACAATTGAGGAGAAAATAATAGTGGAAGGTTCACCGCAGTATAAAGTTCGTAATTCAAAGGAAAAACGGTAAGATGAAAATAGGGCATGTTTATCGATAAAAATGCTGTTTCGTATAATAGTTTACATCATAAAACAAATATTGAATGTTGTATATCAGGATGATATTATATGTATGTCACTTTCGGAACTTCATAAACTAATTTAGTGTATTTGGTTCTGGAGGGTGAATTGTTTTACAGGAAAAGGAGAGTGATTTATAGATGAAATTGAAGTTTAGTAAACATTTGAAGAAAGTTACAGCGCTTAGTGTAGGGTTATTCGCTCTAGGTACATCTATTTCTAGTACTTACGCAGCTGAAGTGAAGGATAATAATGGATTTACTATAAAAGAGGGTTATTTATATGGTATAAGTCATGCCAATAAAAATCATGCTTGGATGGGATACGATTCTTATGATTCTCGAGATGGTTCTGATTTTTATGATGATCTTGGAAGAGGTAGAAAGGAAAAGCCAGGGTTAGCGTACAAAATTAAGTCGACTAATGTTTCAGCTACAAAAACAGGAAAACCAATTGATAATCAACGCTATTATTATTTAGAGGAATATAGTCAAAATGACAAGGGAGAGTACAATCCGACAGGTCGATGGCTCTATAATGATATGCCCGGCGCAATTAACCCGGTCCGAACATACTTTTTAAGGAGTAAAAGCCCCCTTAAAGGAGGTCCAGCAAATGAATTGAAAATTTCAAATCGAAATGATTCATATGTAGCTCTTGGAAATAAAAATGAGTTCGATGGTGGCACGGGATTATATACAGCTGGTGAAACAGATGATCACCCAGAAAACCTGTATGTGAGAGACTTGGCTCCGCCTATATCAGAACCAGGTCGTCGTGATCGAGCACAACGATTTATTTTAGAATCTGTACAGAATGTTTTTGTTAAAAAATCGGGTCAATTACAAAAAAATGGAAGAAACGAACAACGTTGGGAAGAAAAACTACATGTGGTTCCTGGGAAAACATATACGCTTAAATTTAAACGTTCTGCAGGAATTTCAGTCTATCTTTATAATTTAGAACGTGGTAGAACTTTTGGACCGCTAAGAGCTGAAGAGCGTACAGTGCAATTCGTAGCAGTTGAAAATGAAGTGACAATTGGAGCTGTAGGAACATCTAGTGAGCGAGGAGATTTTGAGATAGAAGTACAGGATTAAAAGGAAAACGAAACTTGTCTCCTCTACATGATGTAGAACAAAGGTATTTTTACATAAAGGAGCGTTTCATTGATTGTAACATGAATGAAACGCTTTTTTGTAAAGAAGAATTGAAATGGAAAAGAGAATAGATTTGAATAAGGAATAGTGTTGATGCAGGTACATATGTGTTTACATAGTAATTAGGAATAAATACAAGTAGTCTTGATGGTGTGTACTTGTTAAAATTTCAATATCATTTATTGAAACTAAATAAAACTAATATGTTTATTTATTAACGTGATGAAAAAGACATAAAAAACAAGGAGAGAGGAACATGAAAAGATTTATACCGAAAGTATTGACGACGGCTGCGGTAGTAA
>Ga0102589_1003329_pt1 | contig 16935 bp, 20 predicted proteins | sample AraplaMF_Col_mLB_FD_76858 | JGI IMG/M metagenome (GOLD analysis project Ga0102589, IMG submission 76858) | Arabidopsis root microbial communities from the University of North Carolina, USA - plate scrape MF_Col_mLB | ecosystem: Host-associated > Plants > Roots > Endosphere | place: USA... | reverse complement strand
TGCCTTCGGCGTCTACGACGTACCAGTCACGCTGGACGGTCTCGTTCTTGGCGGTAAAAGTCTTCATGACTGGTCTTTGATGGTGTTCCGGTCGGGCTGGTTCCGTACTCGTTTCCGGCAGGGCCGGTCCGGCGGAACTTCGCCACGCGTTTTAGAGGGGGTGAAACGAAGAGGCGGAATGATAGCCGGGTCCGCTGGTCGCTGCAAGTCGGCTGGAGCCGGCGCAGCGGGCCGGCCCGCTAGAATCGCACCATGCCGCCTGCCTCCCCCTCGCCCCGCTCCTCCGCGCCCGATCCGCTGGTGGCGCTGGCCGACCGCTGCGTGCAATGCGGATTATGCCTGCCGGCCTGCCCGACCTACGCCGATTCCCGGCTCGAAACCGAATCCCCGCGCGGCCGGATCGCGCTGGCCCGGGCCTGGGCGCTGGAGACGATCGAGGCCACGGCGGCCGGCGAAGCGCACCTGGACCACTGCCTGGGCTGCCGCAGCTGCGAGGCCGTCTGCCCGGCAGGGGTCGAGTACGGCGAGCTGTTGGTGCAGGCCCGCGCCCGCCAGCGTGCCCGCCGCCCTGCGGGATGGCGACAGCGGGCCATCGAGGCGCTGGTCGCCCGTCCCGCGTTGCTGACGTTCGTCCTGCGCGCCTACGGGCGCCTCCATCCATGGCTGCCCGCTCGCTGGCGCCCGCTTCCGCCGCCTGCTCCGGGCCCGAGGCCGGCGCCGCCATCCCGCGAAGAACCTCACGTCGCGTTATTCGTCGGATGCGCGGCCAACGCATACGAAGCCGGCCTGCGCGATGCCGTAGCGCGATGCCTGGCCGCCCTCGGCGTGCGCGTCGACAGTCCGTCCGGCCAGACCTGCTGCGGAAGCGTGCACGCCTACGCGGGGAACAGCGAAGCAGCGCGGACGCTCGCCCTTCGCAACCGCGAGGCGTTCGGCGCGGCCAGCACCGTCCTCACCTTCGCCAGCGGCTGTCATGAGGCCGTTTCGAAGGCGCTCGAAGGCGGCACGAACCGCACCGTCGACGCCATCGAATTCCTCGCACGTGAGCTCGCGGCCCATCCCGAACGATGGCGCTGGCGCACCACGACGGAACGCATCGCGCTGCACCTGCCCTGCACGCAGCGCAACGTGGTGCGCTCGGCGAACACGCTGCGCACGTTGCTGGCAGCCGTGCCGGGGCTGGAGATCGTCGAACTTGATGCATCCGGCTGCTGCGGCGCCTCGGGCGCGCAGATGCTGGACGACCCGCGACATGCCGCGACCTTCCGCGCACCGCTGCTGCGCCAGCTCGAAGGAAGCGGCGCGACGCGGCTGCTCAGCGCGAACCTCGGCTGCCGCCTGCACCTGGGCAACGGCACCTCGGTGCCGGTGCAGCATCCACTGGAATTCCTGGCCGGGCGTATCGAGGCGAACCCTTCACCGCAGGCGGTTTCACCACGCCCATTAACGTCCCCCGCGTAAACTGCCCGCATGGATACGAACCGCCAGCTCACGCCCCTCGACCGTTTCCTCACCGACACCCAGCGCGCGCTCGACACCGTCTTCGGTGCACCGGGGGCGCAGCGCGCCAATCCGGCCCGCGATATCGCGCAGATCGAACTGGACGAAGACGAACGTCGTCACGCCAGTGGCCTGATGCGCATCAACCACGTCGGCGAAGTCTGCGCGCAGGCGCTGTACTGCGGCCAGGCGGCGGTGGCGCGCGACGAGACGACGCGGGCGCATCTGCTCGCCGCCGCACAGGAAGAAACCGACCACCTGGCGTGGTGCGCCGACCGCCTGCGCGAACTCGACAGCCGCCCCAGTCTGCTCAACCCGGTGTGGTACGCGGGCAGCTTCGCGATCGGCGCGCTCGCCGGACTGCGCGGCGACGGCTGGAACCTGGGCTTCGTGGTGGAAACCGAACGCCAGGTCGAAGCGCACATCGACGAACACCTGGATTCGCTGCCCGCCGCCGACGCGCGCAGCCGCGCGATCCTGGAAGTGATGAAGGCCGACGAAGCCCGCCACGCCGACCACGCCGAAGCCGCAGGCGCGCGCGTGTTGCCGCCGCCGGTGCCGACGCTGATGGCGGCGGCATCGAAGGTGATGAAGGCGGTCGCATACCGGATCTGAGGATTCGGGATTCGGGATTCGGGATCGAACAGAACGTGGAGATAAAAGAAAGGCCCGCATTGCGGGCCTTTTTGCTTTGAATCCCGAGTATCGAATCGCGAATCCCGGCTTTAATCGGCCAGGTTGCGCCCGTGATACAGCTCTTCGATTTCCCGCTTCAGGCGCGCTTCGATCTTCATGCGCTCCTTGAACGACAGGTTCTTGGCCTTTTCCTCGAACAGATACGTGTCGAGATCGAACTCCTTCAGGTGCATCTTCGAATGGAAGATGTTCTCCTGGTAGACGTTCACGTCGATCATCTCGTAACGCGACTTGATGTTCTTCGCCAGGTAGTCCTGGATCGAATTGATCTTGTGGTCGATGTAGTGCTTCTTGCCCTTGATGTCGCGGGTGAAGCCGCGCACGCGGTAGTCCATCACCACGATGTCGGACTCGAAGCTCTCGATCAGGTAGTTCAACGCCTTCAGCGGCGAGATCACGCCGCAGGTCGCCACGTCGATGTCCGCGCGGAAGGTCGCGATGCCGTTGTCCGGATGCGTCTCCGGATACGTGTGCACCGTGATGTGCGACTTGTCCATGTGCGCCACGACGGCGTCGGAAATGATCTCCTTGCCGGCATCCTTCTTGTCGATCACCGGTTCCTCGGAAATGAGGATGGTCACCGACGCGCCCTGCGGGTCGTAGTCCTGGCGGGCGATGTTGAGGATGTTGGCGCCGATGATCTCGGCCACGTCCGTCAGGATCTGGGTCAAACGGTCGGCGTTGTACGCCTCGTCGATGTATTCGATGTAGCGACGTCGCTCGTCCTCCGACGCCGCGAAGCAGACGTCGTAGATATTGAACGAGAGGGCCTTGGTGAGGTTGTTGAAACCTTGCAACCTCAGGCGAGGCAACGGCTTGACCACGGCAGTGAGATCCCGGAAGGGCGGCGAGGGTCGCGATTATGCGGCACAAACCGTTACGGGGAAACGCGTGGGGTCCGGAAAGCCCTCTCGGGCGGCTCAAGCGGCCTGGGCGGGTCGGCCCCGCGCGATGGGATGTGAAGACGGGGGCGAATCTGCTGCCCGTCACAGGTTAGAGTCCAGAGTAGGTGACGTACTGGGGCGAATATTTGCCCAATGCGTTACTTCATCCTAAGCTCGACCTATCACAAGACCTTCACGACCATGTCCGCAAATCCGGCTGCAACCTCGTCCGTCATGCGTCGCACCAACAGCCCGCTGCTGCCGGACGGTGCCACGATCGAACGTTTCCTCGCCCACTGCCACCGCCGCCGCTACCCGTCGCGGACCGATGTCTTCCGCCCGGGCGACCCGGCCAGCACGCTGTACTACATAGTGTCGGGCTCCGTGAGCATCATCACGGAAGAGGAAGACGGCCGCGAGCTGGTCCTGGGCTACTTCGGCCCCGGCGAGTTCGTCGGCGAGCTGGGCCTGTTCATCGCCAGCGACCAGCGCGAAGTCATCCTGCGCACCCGCAGCACCTGCGAGCTGGCCGAGATCGGCCACGAGCGCCTCTACGACCTGCTGCTGACCCGCCTGTCGCTGGACGCGCCCAAGCTGCTGTATGCCATCGGCGCGCAGATCTCCCGGCGTTTACTGGACACCAGCAGGAAAGCCGGCCGCCTGGCATTCCTCGACGTGACCGACCGTATCGTCCGTGCGCTGCACGACCTGGCCAAGGAGCCGGAGGCGATGAGCCACCCGCAGGGCACCCAGATCCGCGTCTCGCGCCAGGAGCTGTCGCGCCTGGTGGGCTGCTCGCGCGAAATGGCCGGCCGCGTCCTCAAGAAGCTCCAGGCCGACGGCAAGCTGCACGCACGCGGCAAGACCGTCGTCCTGTACGGCACCCGCTAAGCGCGTGGGCCGCGCCGGCGCACCCGACGAAGCCGTGACGGCCCGGGTGCGCCAGGCCGAACTGGGCGACGCCAGCGACGTCGCGCGCCTGCTGGGCGAGCTGGGCTATCCCTGCACCCGGGACGAGGCCGCCGAACGCATCGCCGTGGTCCGCCACGACCCGCGCCAGCACCTGCTGCTGGCCGAAATCGACGGCGACGCCTGCGGCCTGATCTCGCTTTACACGCTCTATTCGGTCGTGCACGGCTACGAGCTGGCGCGGATCACCGGGCTGGTCGTGACGCCCGAGGAACAGGGCAAGGGTGTCGGCAAGCGCCTGTTGCGCGAAGTCGAGCTGATCTGCCGCCGCTACGGCGTCCGCCGGATCGAAGTCACCAGCAACGCCCGCCGCACCGACGCGCACGCCTTCTACCGCCAGTGCGGGTACATTGATGGCTCGATGCGCTTTGTGAAGGCGCTCGGCGACTGACCACGATTCGACAGGGGAAATCTCGATGCTGTGCCCGAAATGCGACGCGACCATGCGGCCGCTCGATGTGCCGTACACCCGTTCCCTGCGTTGCGACCAATGCCATGGCCTGTGGGTCGCCGTCGGCGAGGAGCGCGAACTGACCGCCGCCGCCGAACAGGTCGACACCGGCGATGCCGCCATCGGCGCGCACTACAACGGCTTCGACCGCATCACCTGCCCCAGTTGCACCGGCGACACGCAGCTGATCCGCATGGTCGACACCGCGCAGCCGCACATCTGGTTCGAAAGCTGCGGCGTCTGCTTCGGCCGCTTCTACGACGCCGGCGAGTTGCGCGACACCGCCGAACACACGCTGGCCGAGTTCATCCGCAACCTCGACGCGCCCGAGCGCGTGTGATGTCCGCGCGGCGGCTCAGCCCGTCACCGGGTCCCCACCCCGTCCCACGCAACCCCAGTTGAGGATCGGCGTGCCCGGCGGCAGCACGCGGCGGAACATCGCCACGCGGCGGCGCTTCGGGTTGACCACCACCGGCTTGCGCGCGGCCTTCAGCAACGGCAGATCCGCGCTGCTGTCCGAATAGGCGACGGCGATCTGGTCGTAACCGGCATCCCAGATCATCCGCATCTTGTTCTGGTGGTGGCAGTGCTCGACGGTGATCATGCCGCCGAGGAACGGGCCGCCGATGCTGCCGATCACCGGCAGGTCCTCGTGCGCGACGAAGTCGAGGATCGCGCGCGCCAGCTCCGGCGAGGCACCGGTGGCGATGATCACGCGATCGCCCGCATCGCGATGCTTCTGCAGCACCTTCAGCGCCGTCGGCAGCAGGCGCGCGCGGATGTCCTTCGCATGCTTGCGCACGTAGAGATCGATCAGCCGGTCCATGTCCTGGCGACGATGCGTGCCGAACGTCGCGATCCACAAATACACCGAGATCGCATGGCGGCGCGTCGGCAGCCACGCGATCAGCGGCAGCAGCAACGGCGACAGCACGATCGCCGCCGTCACCCGTGCCCAGTGCCGCTTGATGAGCCACAGCACCAGATGGCTGCCGGAATCGCCGTCGTATAGCGTGTGGTCGAAATCGAACACGACCAGCGGCGCATACGGCCGTTCGCCATTGGCGTGCTCGCCGGTCGCGGCGACCGCGGCCGCGCCGGGCAGGTGCGCGACGCCCTTGGGCAGCGGACCCGTCGTGCTCATGCGGCGAACAGGCGTTGCAGCGCACTGCCGGGCTCGGCTTCGCGCATGAAGGATTCGCCCACCAGGAACGTCTGCACGCCGGCGCCTCGCATCTTCGCGACGTCCGCCTGCGTGGCGATGCCGCTTTCGGTGACCAGCGTGCGGTCGCGCGGCACGGCGTCCTTCAGCGCGAGCGTGGTGTCGAGCGACACCTCGAACGTGCGCAGGTTGCGGTTGTTCACGCCGATGAGTTCGCAGTCGGTCTGCAACGCGCGTTCGAGCTCGTCGATGTCGTGCACCTCCACGAGGACGTCCATGCCCAGTTCCATCGCGAGGTTGGCCATTTCGACCATCTGGTAGTCCTCCAGCGCGGCGACGATCAGCAGGATCGCATCCGCGCCGATCACACGCGCTTCGTACACCTGGTACGGATCGATGGTGAAGTCCTTGCGCAGCACCGGCAGCGAGCACGCTTCGCGCGCCTCGCCCAGGTACAGGTTGCTGCCCTGGAAGAAATCCACGTCGGTCAGCACCGACAGGCACGCCGCGCCGCCGGCTTCGTAACTGCGCGCGATCTGCGCCGGATTGAAGTCCTTGCGGATCAGGCCCTTCGACGGGCTGGCCTTCTTCACTTCGGCGATCACCGCCGCCTCGCCCGCCGCATGCTTGCGGCGGATCGCGTCGACGAAACCGCGCGTGGGCGGCTGCTGCATCGCGCGCACGCGCATGTCTTCGAGCGGCCGCACGCGGCTGCGCTGCTGGATCTCCTCGGCCTTGCGGGCCAGGATCGTGTTGAGGATGTCGCTCATTCGGAAGGCTTGGTGCTCATTGCGGGCTTGCCATATGCGCGTTCGACCTTGGCCACGCGCAGTTCGTAGTGTTCGTACCAGTGCACGCGACCATGCGCGCGCGTCGCGGCATGTTCGGCGTGCTGGCGCCAGGCGGCGATGGCAGCCTCGCTTTCCCAATAGGAAACGGTGATGCCGAAGCCGTCGGTGCCGCGCGTGGATTCCACGCCGAGGAAACCGGGCTGGCCGGACGCGAGTTCGACCATGCGCTCCGCCGCTTCGCCGTAACCGGCGTCGTCCTCGCCGTTGCGGCGCGAGGAGAAGATCACCGCGTAGTAAGGCGGCGCGGGCAGGCGGGCGAAGGCGTCGTCCATCAGGCGTCCACCGCTTCGCCGGCGAGTTCGCGCGTGGTCGCGACGAATTCCTCGAGCTTGCGTTTCGCCGCGCCCGAGGCCAGCGCCGCGCGTGCGCGCTCGATGCCCTCGGCGATGCTGTCGGCCACGCCCGCGGCGTAGATCGCGGCGCCTGCATTGAGCGCGACGATCTCGCGCGGCAGGCCGGTTTCGTTGTTGAGCGCCTGCATCAGCAGCAGCCTGGATTCGGCCGCGTCGTTGACGCGCAGGTTGCGGCTGGCGGCCATCGCGATGCCGAAATCTTCCGGATGCACTTCGTATTCGCGCACCACGCCGTCGCGCAGTTCGCCGACGAGGCTGCCGGCGCCGAGCGAAAGCTCGTCCATGCCGTCGCGGCCCCACACCACCAGCGCGCGTTGCGCGCCCAGTTCCTGCAGCACGCGCACCTGGATGCCGACCAGGTCCGGATGGAACACGCCCATCAGGATGTTCGGCGAACCGGCCGGATTGGTCAGGGGCCCCAGGATGTTGAAGATCGTGCGCACGCCCATTTCGCGGCGCACCGGCGCGACCACCTTCATCGCCGGGTGATGCACCGGCGCGAACATGAAGCCGATGCCGCAGCGCTCGATGCAGCGCGCAACCTGCGCGGGCTGCAGTTCGATCGCCGCGCCCAAGGCTTCCAGCGCGTCGGCGCTGCCGGACTTCGACGAGACGCTGCGGTTGCCGTGCTTGGCGACCTTCGCACCCGCAGCGGCAACCACGAACATGCTCGCGGTGGAAATGTTGAACGTATGCGCGCCGTCGCCGCCGGTGCCGACGATGTCGACCAGGTTCGTGCGATCGGACAGCTCCACCGGCCGCGCGAACTCGCGCAGCACCGTCGCCGCGCCGGAGATCTCGCCGACGGTTTCCTTCTTCACGCGAAGGCCGGTGAGGATCGCCGCGGTCATCGTCGGCGAGACTTCGCCGCGCATGATCATGCGCATCAGCTCGACCATCTCGTCGTGGAAGATCTCACGATGCTCGATGGTGCGTTGCAGGGCTTCTTGCGGGGTGATGGGCATGGCGGCGGTCGGGGGCGTGAGGCGGGCGGATCTCGGACGGGTGAGACCGAAACGATAGCAGCTGTGGCGGTGGCGTTTCGCAACTACCGCTTGGCGCGCGTCATCGCTCCAGGAAGTTCTTCAGCAGCGCGTGGCCGTGTTCGGTGAGGATCGACTCGGGATGGAACTGCACGCCTTCGACCGGATGCTCGCGGTGGCGCAGGCCCATGATCTCGTCGAACGCCGGCTCGCCGTCCTCGCCGTCGACCTCGGTCCAGGCCGTGATTTCCAGGCAATCGGGCAGCGTTTCGCGCGAGACGACCAGCGAGTGGTAGCGCGTGGCCTCGTAACCGTCCGGCAGTCCGGCGAACACGCCCCGGCCCTGGTGGCGGATGCGCGAGGTCTTGCCGTGCATGATCCGCTTGGCGCGGATCACCTCGCCTCCGTAGGCCTGGCCCAGGCTCTGATGGCCCAGGCACACGCCGAACACCGGGATGCGCGGGCCGAGTTCGCGGATCACGTCCACCGACACGCCCGCTTCGTTCGGCGTGCACGGGCCGGGGGAGACGACGATGCGCTCGGGCGCCAGCGCCTCGATCTGCGCGACGCTGAGTTCGTCGTTGCGGACGACCTTCACCTCCGCGCCCAGCGCCTGCAGGTACTGCACGAGGTTGTAGGTAAAGCTGTCGTAGTTGTCGATCATCAACAGCATCGGCGCGGACTCTGGAATCGTGTGGACGCAACGCGATTATCCCGCGCGGCGACGGGCCGGCGGGAGGGGCGATGCTCAGGGTGGGTGTGGTGCGCGGGCGCGGCGGCCGGCGACGGGTCAGTGCGTGGGGCGGAAAACACTCGGCAGTTCCTTGGACGACGAAGACGGGCGGACGGTAGCCAACGGCCACCATCGCCAACCCTGGTCGGCTTTGCGGAACTGGGAGGAAGGACGCACGATCATGGCCCTACTCTAGCGGCTCGGCGCGCGCGATGCGACCCGCGTCGCCGGCCAGCGGCAGGGTCACCTGCACGCGCAGGCCTGGGCTGCGGTCGAGCAGTTCGATCCGGCCGCCGTGGCGGTGCACGATCGCCCGGACCAGGCTCAGCCCGAGGCCGCTGCCGGGCGTACCGCGATGGGCCTCAAGGCGCTGGAACCGGTCGAACACGCGTTCGCGATCGGCCTCGGGAATGCCCGGGCCTTCGTCGTCCACGCACAGTACGGCCGCCTCGCCGGCCTGCAGCGACACGCCCACCCGGCTGCCTTCGGGCGCGTGCTTGAGCGCGTTGTCGAGCAGGTTCACCAGCATCTGGAACAGCTGGTCGCGATCGCCGCGCACGAGCGCCGGCGACAGCGACAGCGCCAGACGCACCGAACGTTCGGCGCCGATCGGCGTGTACATCTCGGCGGCGTCGGCGACCAGCGCCGACAGGTCCAGCTCCGGCCCCTCGTCCGCGGGCGCCTGCGCTTCGATCCGCGCCAGCCGCAGCAGCGCGCCGAAGGTGGTGAGCAGCTGATCGGTTTCCTGCACGGCGCCGTCGAGCGCGGCGCGTTCTACGGGCGTCGCGCCGGAACGATGCTGCAGGTCTTCCAGGCGATTGCGCAGCCGCGTCAGGGGCGTACGCAGGTCGTGCGCGATGTGATCGGTCGCGTGGCGCACCCCGCCGAGCAGTTCCTCGATGCGGTCGAGCATTCCGTTGAAACGCCGACCCAGCCGGTCGAACGCGTCGCCGCTGCCGTCCAGCGGCACGCGCAGGCCGAGTTCGCCGCCGCCCACGCGCGCGGCGGTGCGATCCAGATGGCTCAATCGATGCGATACCCAGCGCGATGTAAGCCAGCCGGCGAGCGCGCCCAGTGTCGCCGCCACGGCCAGCGCGACCAGTGCGGTGCGCAGCATCAGCGCGAGGAAGCGGTCCTGCGATTGCAGGCGCAATCCGGTCAGCAACGTGTCGCCGCCGGGCAGCGGTTGCAGTTGCGCGAGCACACGGCGCGATTGGTCGCCATCGTCGGGCACCGCATCGCCGGCCAGTTCGAGGGTCGTCCAGCGCACGCCGCGGCCGGCACGCACCGATTGAAGGTCCATCGATGCGGGATCGCCAACATCGAAGTGCCCGTTGGCGGCGATCAATGCGTAGACCGCATCGGGATCGTCCGGCGCCTCCAGCCGGTCGCGCAGTTCCTGCACCAGTGCCGCGCGCCCGCTGTCGCGTTCGAGCTCCACCAGTGCGGCAGCGTCGGTGCGCACGAGTTCGCGTGCGTCCTGCAACAGCAGCGTGGATACCGCGACATACACGCCCGTGCCCAGCAGCACGAACGCGAGCAGGAACGCGCCCATGACCGTCATGGCCAGGCGCGTGCTGGTGGAGCGCAGCGGCCGCGTCATTCGCCCAGCCGGTAACCGGCGCCGCGCACGGTGTGCAGCAGCGGACGCTCGAAGCCATGGTCGATCTTCTGCCGCAGGCGGCTAATGTGCACGTCGATGACGTTGGTCTGCGGATCGAAGTGGTAGTCCCACACCGCTTCCAGCAGCATCGTGCGCGTGACGACGCGGCCGGCCTGGCGCATCAGGTATTCGAGCAGGCGAAACTCGCGCGGTTGCAGTTCGATGCGCTTGCCGGCGCGGCGCGCGTCGCGGCCGAGCAAGTCCAGTTCGAGGTCGCCCACCGAAAGACGCGTCGGTTCGCGCTGCGCTTCCTCGCGCTGCCGCCGCACGATGCTGTCCAGGCGCGCGCTCAGTTCGGAATAGGCGAAGGGCTTGACGAGGTAGTCGTCGGCGCCTGCGCGCAGGCCTTCGACGCGATGGTCCACTTCTCCCAGCGCGGTGAGCAGCAGCAGCGGCGTGCGGTTGCCGGCGCCGCGCAATGTCTGCAGCAGCACCAGGCCGTCGAGTCCGGGAAGCATGCGATCGAGCACGATCGCGTCGAAGGTTTCCGTCGTCGCCAGGAACAGGCCCTGCTTGCCGTCGCCGGCGTGTTCGACGGTGTGCCCGTCCTCGCGCAGGCCCTTGGCGATGAAGCCCGCGGTGTGGGGGTCGTCTTCGATCAGCAGGACGCGCATGTCGACTCCGGAAAGCAGAAAAAAGGATACCCCGACGAGGTACACAGTCGGGGTATCCGCCCGCGTTACACGGGCTCCGGGGACGGTGAAACGATCAGCTCTTCTTGGCGTCGCTCTTGGTCGCGGGGGCCGCGGCCTTCTTGCTGGCGTGCTTGTGCTTGGAGACCGTGCTCTTGGCCGGGGCGGCCGACGAGGCCGGAGCGGCCGGGGCGGTGCTCGGCGGGGCGGCCAGGGCGGAACCGGCCAGTGCGGTCAGGGCGACGGCGAACAGGGACTTGCGCAGGTTCATGGGGTGACTCCTCAGGTGTGACGCGGGATGACTTGGACGAGGTTTTCGCTTCGGTCGGGGACTCGCTTCCCGACCGCAGGATCAGGTTGCGCCCACGCGGCTCACCGGGGGATTTCCGGTGGATTAACTATCGGTAATGTTTGGCTGCCCCAGTTGCGCGATCGAACGGCTTCATTCCGGCGTCGAATCACCGTCATCCCGGCGAAGGCCGGGACCCAGGCTGTCACGCTTTCAGGAAGAAGCAGGCACCGCGAAACGACAGGCTACGAGCCTGGGTCCCGGCCTTCGCCGGGATGACGTGAGGGAAAGGATGACGGTGGGGAAAGAAAGACGGTTGGGAAACGATGACGTCGGGGGAAACGACGATGCAGCCTGCGAAGACCCGCAACCTGCGGCGCGCGCGTTGAGGCGTTACGCCGCCCCACTCCCCCGCCGCAGCGGCACCGGCGCGGTCGCGATACGCGCCTTCAGATCCGCCATCGTCCCCGGCAGCACGACGAGGTAGGTGATCAGCTGCTCGGCCAGTTCCAGCAGCAATTCGGCGTTGGCCTTGTCGATCGTCGTCTCGTCCTCGAACTGCCGTCCGAACGTGCCGCTGGGCGCGAGCAGTTGCGCGATGTCCTGCAACGGGCGCGAGAGCTCCACGTCGTTGGGCAATGCTTCGAGCTTGCGCGTGAGCGACAGCTCGGCCTTCTCGTCGGCGAGCATGCGCGCGGTGAGTCCGTTCAACAGGTGGCGCACGATCAGCGAACTCGCGCCCCATTCGGCGTGGTTGTACAGCTTCAACGCCGACTCGTAACTGCGCGCGAGCGGCGCCGACATCGCGTGCAGGTGCTCCATGCCGGACATCGGTTCGCGTCCGCCGAAGCCGGGATGGCAGTACAGGCCGTTCGCCTGGTTCGTGCCGTCGGCGGCGAGCAGCTGGACGAACAGCACCGTCTTTTCGCACCGCGTGCATTCCAGTTCGCTGGCCGCCATCTGCCGGCCGTGCTCCTGCCAGGGGCGCGCCTCGAACATCGCCTCCTTCAGGCAATGCGGGCAGAGCATTTCGACGGTGCGTGGGAACGTATTGGAGAAACGCGACTGGACGAGAGCGTCGTGGACGAGCTGCATGGCCGTCTCCTTCCCGCGTAGTCGGTATCGCGATGACACCGTGTCCGGCAGTGAAGCGCGCCGTTTGTGAATATAACGTTGTGGGCGCGCGAATCAGGCCGTCTTGCCGCGCCAGGTGAACGCGGCGTGAGAAGAACCTCCGGCGTCCGTCGCATCGCGGCGTGTGAAGGCCGCGATGATGGCCGTCACAATCCGCGGGCCGCCTGCGCGACCGCGCGGAACAGCGCGCGCCCCTTGTTCATCGTCTCCTCCCACTCCATCGCCGGATCGGAGTCGTAGACGATGCCCGCGCCGGCCTGCACGTACAGGCGCCCGTCCTGGATGACGGCGGTGCGGATCGCGATGGCCGTATCGGCATCGCCGCTGCGGCCGGGTTCGCCCCAGCCGAGATAGCCGATGGAACCGGCGTAGACGTTGCGCTTGATCGGTTCAAGTTCGCGGATCACTTCCAGCGCGCGGATCTTCGGCGCGCCGCTGACCGTGCCTGCGGGGAACGTCGCGCGCAGCACGTCGGCGTAGCTCAGGTCGGGTTTGAGCGTGCCGGTGACTTCGCTGACGATGTGCATGACGTGGCTGTAGCGCTCGATCACGAACTGCTCGCCGACTTCCACCGTGCCCGCCTCGGAAACGCGACCGACATCGTTGCGCCCCAGATCGATCAGCATCAGGTGTTCGGCGCGTTCCTTCGGGTCGGCCAGCAGTTCGGCTTCCAGTTCCGCATCGCGCTCTGGCGTGTCGCCTCGCGGACGCGTGCCGGCGATCGGGCGCACGGTGACCTTGCCGTCCTGCAGGCGCACGAGGATTTCCGGCGAGGAACCCACCACCTGCGTGCCGCCGACGTCGAGGTAATACATGTACGGCGAGGGATTGAGCGCACGCAGCGCGCGGTACACGTCGACCGGCCGCGCCTTGAACGGCACCGACAGGCGTTGGCTCAGCACGACCTGGAAGATGTCGCCTGCGCGGATGTATTCCTTGGATTTCTCCACCGCCTCGATGAAACCTTCGCGCGTGAAGCCGGATACGAAATCGGCCTCATCCAGCAGCCGGCCTTCCAGCGTTTCCGGATAGCCCGGCCCGCCCTGGCGCAGACGGTGCACCAGTTCGTCCAGCCGCCGGTTCGCACGCGCCATCGCGCGCGGTTCGGCGGTGTCGGCGTGCACGATGAGGTACAGCCGGCCCTTGAGGTTGTCGAACACCGCCAGCTCGTCGCTCTGCATCAGCAGGATGTCGGGCGTGCCGAGCTCGTCCGGCTTTTCCCCGCGCGCGAAACGCGGCTCGATGTACTGGATGCACTCGAAACCGAACCAGCCCACCAGCCCGCCGGTGAAACCGGGAAGGTCGGGAATCGTCGGAACGCTGTGCATCGCGCGCAGGCGCTCGACTTCGGCGAAGGGATCGTCGACGACGCGGCTTTCGACCAGCTCGCCGTCTTCGGTGACGAACAGCATGTTGCCGGCGAACGCGTACACGCGGCGCGCGGGCAGGCCGATGATCGAATAGCGGCCGAAGCGCTCGCCGCCTTCGACGGATTCGAAAAGATACGTATGCGGGCCGTCGGCGAGCTTGAGGTACACCGACAGCGGCGTATCGAGGTCGCTCAGCACCTCGCGCACGACGGGCACGAGGGTGTGGGGATTGGCGTCAGCGGTCGGCGGGGTCTGCGAATCGGAGGTCACGCGTCATTTCCTTGAGAGTCGATGGGAGGTGGCAGGCGACGCACGGTCGCCATCGCCCCTCCGCACCGGTGCGGAAATGCGGGATCGTCGAGAGAAGGAAGGACGCGCTCATCGCCCTTACTGTACCGGTTCAGCGCAGCGCGAGGCGAGCCGGCGCCAGCAGCGGGGAGTGTTCGGGCAGGTGCATGCGCAGGCGGGCCGGGACGCAGGCGATGTCGAAACGCCGCGCCTGCACGGGCTCGCCGTCGAGGTTGAGGGCCATCGGCGTATCGCTTTGGACGGTCAGCGCGCGCATGCGGGCGCGCTCGCCGACGCGTTCGAGCGCTGCGCCGCGGCCTTCGCGCATCAGGGTCGCCACCGTGGTCGCCATCTCGCCGTCGAGTTCGGGAATCACGGTGAGATCGAGCAGGCCGTCGTCGATGCGCGCGTCCGGGCATAGGATCTGCCCGCCACCGGCCTGCCGGCCGTTGCCGATGCCGAGCGCGATCAGCGTGCCGCGCCAGTCGAAGCCATCGCCGTGGACATGCGCGGCGATCGGCTCGATGCGACCCATGCGCGCGATGCCGGTCACCAGATAGGCCAGGCCGCCGAGCAGTTTCTTCAGGCCATCGTCGGTTTCCACGGTGACTTCGGTACCGAAGCCGCCGCTGGCGAGGTTGATGCACCAGTGGCGTTCGCCGTCGGCGTCCACGCGCAGCAGGTCGATGGCGTGCGATGGCGTGTCGGCGATCAGTTGCAGGGCTTCCAGCGGATCGGTCGGGATCGTCGCCGCCGTGGCGAAATCGTTCGCCGTGCCCAGTGGCATCGCGGCGAGCGCGGGCAGCGCCTTCGCGTCTTCCGCGCGTTCGGCCAGCGCGGTGGCGACTTCACCGAGCGTGCCGTCGCCGCCGCCCGCGATCACGCATCGCACGCCGTCGTCGATGGCTTCGGCGACATGACGTGCCGCATCGCCGTGTTCCCACGTCACGCGCACGTCGAGCGTCACGCCGCCGGCGCGCATCGTTTCCACCGCATCGCGAACGGCATCATCGCCTGCGGATTTTCCGTTGAGGATCAGGCGCCAGTGCGTCGCCATCGTCGTTCTGTGTGGGAGTCCGCATGCAGGCTAAACACTACGGCGGCGAGTTTTCGTGAACGGCCGACGCCGCTGCGATGCGTGTCGCGTCACATGCCCGTCATCGAACGCCCGGAGAATCGGAGTCCATTCTCAAGGACGACGGACGGAGGCGGGATTGCCTCCAAATATTCGACGACAGGCCAGCGATGGCCTGTCGTTTCCATTTGTGGCTCAGCGCAGGTCGGTATCGGCGACGACCACGCCGTCCTCGTCCGCGCACAGCCAGTCGCCGGGCCGGATGCGGACGCCGCCGAATTCCACTTCGACATCGCGCTCGCCCGCGCCGAGGCGGTCGGTCTTGCGCGGGCAGGTACCCAGTGCCTTGACGCCCAGCGCGATGCTGGCGATGGCGTCGCTGTCGCGGATCGCGCCGAACACGATCACGCCCGCCCAGCCGTTCTCCGCGGCCTTCGCGGCGAGCATATCGCCGATCATCGCGCGGCGCATCGAGCCTTCGCCGTCGATCACCAGCACGCGACCCAACCCGGGTTCCTCCACCGCTTCGCGCACGCGCGAGTTGTCTTCGACCGCGCGCACGGTGCTGACCGTGCCGTTGAACGCGATGCGACCGCCGAAATCCTGCAGCGGCAGCTCGATGACGCGCACCTGCGCGTCGTGGAGGTCGCACAGGTCGCAGGTCTTCATCCGCGCACCTTCGTCACGGCGTCCTTCATGCGCTTGATGACGTCCGCATAGTCGGGAGCGTTGAAGATCGCCGAGCCCGCGACGAAGGTGTCCGCGCCGGCGGCGGCGATCTCGGCGATGTTGTCGGCCTTCACGCCGCCGTCGATCTCAAGGCGGATCGACTTGCCGCTGGCGTCGATCATCTGCCGCACGCGGCGCAGTTTTTCGAGCGCGGAGGGAATGAAGCTCTGGCCGCCGAAGCCGGGGTTCACCGACATCAGCAGGACCATGTCGAGTTCTTCCAGCACCCATTCGAGCACATCGACCGGCGTCGCCGGATTGAGTACCAGGCCCGCCTGGCAACCGTGCGACCTGATCAGCTGGATCGTGCGATGCACATGCGCGCTGGCTTCCGGATGGAAGCTGATCAGCGTGGCGCCGGCCTTGGCGAAATCGGGAACGATGCGGTCCACCGGTTCCACCATCAGGTGCACGTCGATCGGCGCGGTGACCCCGTGCTTGCGCAGCGCCTCGCACACCATCGGGCCGATGGTGAGGTTGGGGACGTAGTGGTTGTCCATCACGTCGAAATGCACCCAGTCGGCGCCGGCCTTGAGCACGTTGTCGACTTCCTCGCCGAGCTTGGCGAAGTTGGCCGAGAGGATGGACGGGGCGATGACGGTGGATTGCATGGGGGAAGGCTCGGTTCGGAAAGAAGATCGGGCAGCGGCTCAGCGCCTGCGGCGCAGCGTCTTGATGCGGTCGTAGGCCTGGTTGATCTCGCGGGCGCGGATTTCGGCCTGCTCGCGCAGTTCGGAGGCCGCACCCGCGACGCGGTCGGGGTGGTACTGGGACATCAGGCGACGGTAGGCCTGGTCGACTTCGGCATCGGTCGCGTCCTCGGTCAGGCCCAGCGCGGCATACGGGTTGTCCCGGCGCAGCTTGAACCAGTCGGTGTCGAACGCATGGCCGATCAGCAGCCCGATCAGGGCACCGAACAGCGGGTTGGTGCGGAACAGCGCGGCGCCCGCGAAGAAGCCCAGAAGCTTGCCGTACCAGCGTTTCATCGTCCTCCGGCGCGGGTCTGCGGCCGCCTGTCCAGGTCGATGGACAGTGTACCTGCACGTCACCGCCGGCCGGCGTACACTGGCCGGCCCTGTCGCGCACGCGCGCGAGGCAAGGCGAGCGTCGGGCGGGGGCTCCATCGCACCCATCGGGGATTCCTGCGTTGTCCACGACCCTGCTCCAGTCCGA
>Ga0102589_1003328_pt1 | contig 16938 bp, 17 predicted proteins | sample AraplaMF_Col_mLB_FD_76858 | JGI IMG/M metagenome (GOLD analysis project Ga0102589, IMG submission 76858) | Arabidopsis root microbial communities from the University of North Carolina, USA - plate scrape MF_Col_mLB | ecosystem: Host-associated > Plants > Roots > Endosphere | place: USA... | reverse complement strand
TTATGTTATTACAATAATTTACATAATACCAAACACTATTACTTATCTGTTTTGTAAAAAAACATTCACAATAACTTATCACCCAAGTTAATCTTTCATGTTATAAAGTAATTTTACAGAAAAATGGGGTGGATATATTTGGTATGCCTATACTAATAGCTATAATTGTTGCATTTAAATATAGGTATAATAGTTAGAATGTTTCGATAAAATTAGTTTGAATTATGTATATTGAAATAATAAGCGCTTTCATAGATATTATACAACAATATAACGGAATATAGTATAAAAAATAAAAAATTATGAATTTATCGTAAACTTTATTTAGATAGTGTTAAATATTGAAAGGAAAGTGAAGGATTTCTACAAAAAAAGTTGCTAAACATAAAAAATGCTCCATAAACAGTTAGTTTCTATAAATATGACGAAAAACACCGTAAAACAAATAACGCATTTCGTGAAATAAAGAAATAAATGAAATATTTTAAAAGGATAAAACAAATATGGAGATATTAAATTTTAAAAAAAGAAGTGAGGAGATATAGTAACAGTTATTTACAGTGTTCCGTGTTTCGCTTCAAAATAGACGTGCTAAAATTTAAAAAAGTTTCTTCTATATTATTGAATATACTTATGGCACTTACAATGAGTACCGTCTTTATCTCATTTGTTGTTTTAGCAAAAAGATATTAAGATGGAGGAGAGAAAGGAAGATTAACATATGCAAATGATGTATGCTTTTGGCATTGGGCTTGTATTATTTTTAGCCGTATTCTTATTTATTCGTAAAGACGTTCAAGGTGGGACATTAACGAAGCGAGGATTTTATAAATTAATCGGCTGTTTAGTTGTTATGCTTATAGCAATTATTGTAATGATCGTATTAATTAATCAGTCACTATAGAATGTAAAAACGGAACCTTACTTTGGTAAGGTTTTTCTTTATTGTTCAACCTGAAAATTACCACCAAATCCATTTTCTGAAAATAAATTGTGTTATATAATCCAATGAAATGATAGATAAGGAGTGTAGTATATGAATAAAAAAACTATCTTCTATTTATTAACTTGTATACTACTTGTAGCTAGTACTACTTATATAATATGTAACAAAAGAGAACAAGTGCCACCTATATTAGTATGGGACGAACAAGAATACTATGTTACGAATGAACCTGCCAAAGTAGAAGAAGTTGGGCAAAAACTTGGCGAAGTAACAAAGAAAATTAAAACAAGTAAAAAACCTACTAAAAATAGAGAATCTAATACATTACAAGAGAAAACAGAAGTATTCATAATGATTGAGGAAGAAAAAAGTGATTACCCGCCTTTAATCATAAAGGAAGCTTATAGTGATGAATATAAGGTAGTGAGGCCGATGTTGAAGCAAGTATTATGATGAAAAGGAGGTTCATATGCAGACACTAACTCCGCATCCGTAGTCGTTAAGAAAAATATTTGTCTTTTTCCTCTTATCGGTGCCGCTTACATTTTGATGAATAGAGGAGCAATACAAAAGAGAGATTACATTTTATATTTATTATTTGCTACTATGAATATATCACTCTGGTTATCGCTTATGATTTTTGATCGGAGTATGTGGATGGTAGCAGGGCATTATATAATTGGAGCAATTGTTATTGTTTTTTTAAATATAAATAAGAGATAATCCAGCAATCTTAAAGTTGCTGGGTTTTATTTTGATATTTATAATTAAGAAACAAATTTTGAATAGAGAGTAGTGGGCGTTATGAGATGGAAAGCAGGAACGTTTGAAAAAATAGAAACGAATGACTCATCTATTGAGAAACTCATACATACATTTAAGGAACAAAACGTAAATGGCGGAGTGGTTATAAGCTGTTTTAAAGTACATAACGAAAATTTTTTTAAAGAAATACCATATTGGAAAGATGGACACGAGCACTTCTTTAGAAGAATCTTTAACTCTTTAGATATAATCAATAGCTTAGAAGAGTTAAAAATACATACGTCAGAAAAATATAAGTTGCATTTTAAAGAGCAATGGGCAGTCATGCTTGATGGTAGCATTGCCGCTCAAATTTTGTCGGGCGGAGCATATGAAGGATTTAAGGAACGACCAGTTATCGCAAAACAATTAGCCGTGAATGTATGTCAATATATGTTCCAAGATCGCTATGAAGATATTAAAGTGTTCAAAAGCTATTGCCCTTGGACAGATTGGTTTTACGATGTTGCATGGGATGCTACTTGGATGGTGTTAGATAGTAGGGAGCAGAAAATGTGGTTCATTTGTGCTACGGATACAGATTGATAGAAGAGGGACCTTGTAGGAATGCTGCAAGGTCCTTTATCTTTTGGGAATTAATAGAAAATGAATCATATAAATGCTATACTAAAAAATGTTTGTAATGTCAGTTTCTTAATATTGTATGATGCTGACTTAATAGAAAAGATAAGAGGAGAATGAGCGTGCAAAAGGTAAAGAGATTATTGCTATTAATGATGGTAGTAGGATTAACAGCAGGTGTTTTAGCAGGGTGTGCAAATCCGAAAGATACTACAGAAGAATTTTTAACAGCGATACAAAAAGGTGATGTAGAAAAAGCTCGTACATTTGTCGAGAGTGACAAGGAATTTAATAAACTAAATGAAAAAACAGATGATGCTGAGGCAAAAGCAATGCTAAGTGCAATTACAAAGAACTTTAAATTTGAAAAGCTAGAAGAAGTATCGAAAAAGGATGACAAAGCAGAAGTGAAAGTGAAAATTACATCTGCAGATCTATCCGTTGCTGTAACAAAAGCAGTGGGAGAAGTTATGCCAATGGCGTTCGCTAGTGCCTTTAGTGAAGACAAAGAACAATCTGAAAAAGCAATCGAAAAAACAATGACATCAACTATCGTCAAAAACTTAGCAGATAAAGATGCAGCAATGGCAACTCGCGAAGTTACATTGAACTTAAAGAAAGACAAAGATGGCGACTATAAAATCGTTGCTGACGATAACTTGAAAGAAGTATTGTTTGCCAATGCGAAGTCTTTGGAGAAGATGTTTGGTGGGAAGTAATTGAATTAGATAAAAAGAGACACCATATCACGTAGAAGGTTGATATGGTGTCTCTTTTTTATGAACCTGGAGAGGTTTGAACTCAAGAAATTAATTCTATAAATTTTATATTATGATTTTTTGGTTTATGACATACAGCTAGTTGTAACAGAGGAGGTACTGTATTCTATGTTTTCTTATGCGGATCCTGTAACGTAGAAAGGTAAAATTTCTGGACCAGATTTTAATTAGTGTTCCTTCAGCTTTAATGAGGAGGTGTACGAAGATGTTGTGACTATACCTGCTGGGTATTATTAATTGTGAAGTCAAATAAGAAAACAATTTATTAGAGGAAGATTAGTTAGTTTAAGTATCAGATTTAGGTGTTTAACAGGGGGTACTAATTAATTTCAGTTCTTTCATGAAAAATTATAGAAAAAGTATGGATAAACAAATTCTTGTTTTAAGTGAATTTTGTGAATGTGGGGGCTGCTTTAAATAAAGATGGTCAAACACTATGTAAATAATTAGGAATGTTAAAATATGCAAAATTGCATATTAAATATTTTAAATCTTATGCTAACCTTATAATGCGAAATATAACATTTGTTGGTAATTATTCATTTTTGAAAGATAAAAAATGAATAATTACAGTGAATTGTATACCACTGTCCTATAGTATAAACGATAATAACGAAAGCTATTTGAAGTCCTTTGAAGGAAATAAGTTATTTAAAAAAATTCCATATAGAAAATTTGTTAAAATTTCAGATGTAACAAATGTCATTTTATTTTTAATGTCTGATAAAAGCGATGCCATTAGAGGGCAAAATATTGTGGTTGACTATGGATATACAATTGTATAAATAAATCATCTTGGGAATTAAGGGTGTGGATAATGAGTTTACTAATTAAAGATTTAACAAAGAAATTTGACGAGCATGTTGCAGTGAATAATTTGAATATCGAGATACCAAAAGGTGAAATGTTTGGATTCTTGGGCGGGAATGGAGCAGGTAAAACGACTACATTTCGAATGATACTTGGACTTTTATCGAAATCAAGTGGGACCATTTCATGGAATGGTAAACCTATAAATTATGGTGTTACAGATAAAATTGGGTATTTACCAGAAGAACGTGGTCTTTATGCGAAAATGACTGTCAAAGAACAAGTTAACTTTTTTGCAAAACTAAAGAACATGAAAAGTAAAGATGCAGAAAAAGAACTTCACTATTGGCTGGAGCGTTTTAATATTACTGAGCATCTGAACAAAAAGGTAGGAGAACTTTCTAAAGGCAATCAGCAAAAAATCCAGCTGATAACAGCGATTATACATAAGCCTGAACTCTTAATTTTAGATGAACCATTTAGTGGTTTAGACCCAGTAAATGTTGAAATGTTAAAAGACGCTGTTCTTGATATGCAAAAACAAGGGTCGTCAATTCTTTTTAGTTCACATCGTATGGAACATGTGGAAGAGTTATGCCAACACATTTGTATTATGCACAAAGGTGTACCTGTTGTTCAGGGTGACATTACCAAAATTAAAAGTGATTTTGGTAAAAAGAACGTTGTAATCGTTGGCGATCATAACTTTGACCATTTGAAAGAAATAAAAGGTGTAGAAAGTATGAAGAAACGTAAAAATGCAGTTACTCTTAAAATTTCATATGAAGAAGTTTCACGTGTTTTATTTAAAGAGATAACAAAATTAGGGTATGTTAAAAAGTTTGCAGTAGAAGAGCCTACATTAAATGATATCTTTATTGCGAAAGTAGGTGCACAAAATGAATAGTTTCTGGACAATTTTTTTACAAAACTATAAATCTAAAGTGAAATCAAAATCATATTTTGCTATTACAATAATAGTTTCTATGTTAATTATAGGATTGATGAATTTTGACAAGATTTATAACTTGTTTGCAGGTAACGAGGACGATCAAGTTGTTGTTGTTACAGAAAAAGAAGAATTATATTCAACCATTCATCAAGTGTTTAAAAATGTCGATAGTAAGATACAAGTTAAACGTAGCACGGATAAACAAAAAGCAGAATCAGGTGTTAAAAATGGTGATTATACATATGCAATCGTTGTAGAGGAATTGAATAATAAACAATTAAAGGCTACGTATATAACTGAGACGGATGTAAATCAGCAAGATGTTAGCAAGGTTCAAACGATTTTATCTCAAATACAATCTTCTAATTTCGCCCAGCAATTGAATCTATCTCAAGATGAATTAAAGGTGTTAACAACGCCAGTAGAAATTCATACCAAAACGGTTTCAGATAAGGTTAAAGATGGAGAACATACTGAGGGTGTAGGGATTTTAATTAATGTCTTTATCATGCTAAATTATCTAATGATATTAATGTATGCTGCACAATTAGCAACAGATGTTGCAACAGAGAAATCTTCTCGTGTTATGGAGTTAGTTGTTTCAAGTATTTCGCCTACCAAACATTTATATGCGAAGCTATTCTCAACATTATTGGCTGGTATTACGCAAATCATAATTTGGGGCTTGGTCGCAACTGTTGGATATAAAACAGCAATTAATGATTCGAAAAATGATATTTTAAATAGTATTGATTTAAATTCTGTTGCTCCAACTCTAGTGTTTTATGGGATTCTATTCTTCACATTAGGATTCTTATTATATGGCTCATTATCTTGTCTATTTGGCTCTATCATTACGCGTATAGAGGAATCTTCTCAAGCTGTTATGCCGCTGATGTTTATGTTACTTGCTGCTTTGTATATAGCAATTTATGGAATGTCAAACCCAAGCAGCATGGTTGTTACCATTACTAGTTATGTACCTTTCTTCACTCCTATTGTTATGCTTGTACGAATTGGATTCCTCAATATCCCAGTATGGGAGATTGCGCTTGCATTAGCAATTCTAATTGCAACAATATGTATGATGATTGGTTTAACGAGTCGTGTTTACCGCGGTGGCGTATTAATATATGGTAAAGGTGCATTTAGTAATATCAAAAAGGCAATCAAATTAGGGCAAAAATAGGATTCGTCTATTCATTTCTAAACTTAAATTTACAAAGATCTGCATAGTTAAACTGTGTAGATCTTTTTTGTTGAGAAATTTATATAAATAAATATAAAAATTGCTGTATTAGGCTATTTTTCAAAGAGAATTTTAAAAAGCTCCCAAAAGAGAGTAAAGAATCGAGTTCTAGCGAACAACGTAGAGCGATAATTAATATAATTTATGTCTTTCTCCAAAATGGAGAAAAGAAGTAGGGAAAAATTTAGTTTTAATAATAATCATTTATTTGCTACATAAAGAAAACCCCTTGACTATCAAGGGGTTTTTCATATGACCCCGGAGAGGCTCGAACTCACGACCTCCACCCTGTCAAGGTGGCGCTCTCCCTGCTGAGCTACGGGATCCCAACTATAAATGTTACCATCAGCAATGTATTTTCATTTCATTCGTGTAATCGGAGAATTTGTACAATTTGTTGAGTATTGTAACATTTGATGTATTCCTATAATAGCAACAAACTTTAATGGTGTAAAGGTGTAATTTTCTGAATATTCATATTCTAATTTTTGTATAAAAAAATAAGCCCCGAAGAGCTTATTTTAATAATAATATCAACGCAATTATCAATGATATTTTCAAAAATACAATCATAAATAATGGAGCTTGTTCATAAGCTATCGTCCTGTAACTGTCATTCCTGCTGTGTAAATTGTATCAATAGAACCGTCAGCGCCTTTTATTTCGACTTTATAACGATATGTTCCATCCTCATAAATATCATCGCCATATCCTGTGAAAGTTGCAATTTCATCATTGCTTCCAGCTGGGACCCATTGATTTTGCCAACGGAAGTTGGTTTCAAATTCTCCCCATCTATCGCCATATTTCTTTTCAAGGCTGACATTGTAATGAATTTCTTCAGCTCGGTCATTTGTAATTCTTGCAATTACGCTGTTACCAAAAGTAACTTGTGTAGAGTGTACCTGAACTGTAACACCGTTCACCGTTTCACCAGGACCACAAATGTAATGACAACCATCCCATTCGTCAGCATGTGCTTTTGGTGTTTCAATGTTCATAACCGTTAAACCGCCTAAAGCTAATGCGCCAGTTAATAATACTTTACCAAATGTTTTCACTTGAAATTCCCCCTAAGTATATTCTCAATTCGTTCGATAGATATCACATTAATCTAATGGAACGTTTTTTCCTTAAGTGTATTCGCTATGAATCTTTCATCTTGTAGTAATCTAATCACTACATAAAATTTCATAGTTTTGATTCCATATATGTATCATGATTTACATAGAACAAATCTGTTAATACGCTTTGGTTATTTACTTATTCCACTACTTCTTATTACCTTTTATTGGTAAAACGTTGGTTTTATTATATAACATTATTATCTATTTACAAGAGAAAATAATACTGTATGCAAAAATGCATAATAAAAAACACTGCTTGTATTCTAGATTACAGATTAAATGGAGTGTTGGGTTTCAATTAATATTTGAGTGGAACTTAATGCTAATTTTTTATGCTTAACAGTATGCATATATCATCGTTTATTAAAGTCATAATTGATAAACCTTGTTCAGGGGACGCTCTTCCTGCTGAGCTACAGAATCTTCAAAAGGGAAAGTATAAGCGATTATGCTAGTAATGTATGAAGGAATAATGATGAGAAGCGAATTCAGTAGAAAGTAGTCTTTGGATGTAGTGGTTATATTATTTACGATACCAATCCAAAGGACCTTCAGCACTCAAATCAACAAGAAAAGGGAGTAAGAAATGTAAAGGTAAGCTTATAAGTTCTGGCATAGCGTTCACCGTTTTCTTTGATAGATATTGTCTCATAAAACAATACGGACAATCCTTTTCAAATGTCACGAGTATTGCCCATACATCTTTTATTGTCCACTTCGTTTTACAATACGTACAACGCGTCATGAGGTTCCTCCTCATTTTAAGTTTTCTTCTAGTATACTCCATTCCATTGTAAGAAAGTCATTTGTATTTGGTGTGGTAAAATGTAAGTTGTTTTATTTTTATGTGAATCTATTTAGTCATTTATGAACAATTACATATCATTTGATATTTTTGCAGAATGATAGATTTTCAGTTTCAATATGCCAATTGGCCAATATATCCTTTTTACAATTTACTGAAAATCATGTATAACAGAGATACATGATTATTTTATCTCGCTATTTGCGGGCAGTAAGATCCCTTACCTCGAAATTTAGCAAAAGTAAAGAAGTTAGGTTGGGGTCGGGATGGCCGTAAAAGTCCGATTGGTGAGGGTTGATGAAAGTTTCACTTTATAAATATTCAGAAGTAGAGGGAGAAAAGTTGTAATGGTAAGAAAAACGTTCAAGATGCGCGTGTCTAAAAATAGAACGATTTCGATTAATGGCTCGATTCTTGATGTGGATGTTACACATGATGAATTTTTACAAGAGTTTGTTGAGTGGGTCGATTCTAAAGGTTGGTCGTTTATGGGGATAACCGATGAGATTACGCCCGAGGAAGCTAGTCAAAAGTTAATAGATTCGTTGATAGATGAGAAGGATAAGAAAGAGTAATTCCTTCTTATTTTTATTGTATATTTATGTTCTTTATCGTAAAAATATGATATAGTAAAAAATAGTGAAAATTCTTCCAGTTTAATACAAATTACATATGATTGGTAGATTTCTTATTTTGTTAGAGGAGTAAATGGAAAAGGGAGAGTCATATGGTAAATTTTAAGAAAATTTTGGTTTTTATTACAGTTATTTGTTTGTTTTTGTTGACACCTATGACATTGCGTGCTGAGACGAATATTGGAGTAAATCCAGAACAAGTTGCACCACCACCTGCAGAAGGACCGAATGTTTTTAGTCAGTTTGCAACGACAATTGATGCGAAAACAGGAGATGTTATGTATGACAAAAACGCATATCACCGAGCATATCCTGCTAGTACGACGAAGGTGTTAACAGCGATTTTACTCATGGAGCATACAAAGCCAGAGGATCAATTTACATTTTCACAATTAGCATTAGATCAAGAGAAGAGTAATTATCAAATTGAGTTTCAACCTGGAGAGACAATTAATAGAAATACTGCGCTTATGATTTTAATGGTGCTGAGTGCGAATGATGTGTCGTATGCGATTGCGGAGCGGATTGGCGGGAGTGTTGAGAATTTCGCTAATATGATGAATGAGAAAGCGAAGCAATTAGGAGCGAAAGATAGCCATTTTGTAACACCGAATGGATTGCATGATCCGAACCATTATACGACGCCGTATGATATGGCTATGATTACGAAGGGTGTGCAAAAGTATCCTGAAATTTTACAAGCGATGAATACGAAAAGAACGACAGTTACGACGTCTAGGCAGACGGTGTCTATTTTTAATAAATCTAATTTTTTTGAAAATCCATATAGCATTGGCGGTAAGACAGGGTTTACGAATGAAGCACGTAATACACTTGTTTTATTAAATGAGAAAGATGGAAATCGTATTATAAGCGTAGTAATGGCTTCTCAAAGACCTGAAATTTATGAAGATTTGAAGCAGATGGCGGAATATTCTTTCGGTCAATTTACGAAGCAAATGGTGCTTGATAAACATAATTGGCATCAAAAAACAACATATTTAAATAAAGATGTTAATTCTGAGTTGGAACAAAGTGCGGAGCTTATGCTTAAGAAAGATGAAGGGAAAAATGTGAAAACTATTTTCCGGGCGGCTTCATTAGATAAAGAATCTTTATATCATAAAGGAATACATCGTGGTGAGGTAGTTGGTGCAGTTGATATTACGAAAAATAATCAAACAATTGCGACGGTAAATGTTCTTTCAACAGAAGATGTCACTTTTACGATGCCTAAAAAAGATACAACTATGCCTGAAGTAAAAGACTCAAATGTGAAAGTAATAAGTGTTGGGATAGGTGCGATTATATTATTTGGAGCAATTTTATATGTAGTGTTGCGCCGAAATACAAAAGGAATGAAATCAGAAGGTAAATAAATTACTAATAAAAAGACTGTGTAAAATTTTGGCACAGTCTTTTTTCTATATTTTAAATAACTAATAATTGTAAATTTTCTTATTGCAATAACTTAAAGTTCGTTATATCATTTACTTGTGTTCTTGTTAAAGAACGAAGTGGATATTGCATACTTCAAATAATATAAAACAACGGAGAGGGAGAGAGACGATGAAATTAATATGGAAGATAATTAGCAACGCGATCTCATTTGTTTTATTTGCATTGATGGTTTTTTTAGCTTTTGTAGTTATTTCTTCAAAAGCAAGCGGTGGTGATCCGACAGTGATGGGATATCAATTTAAGAGCGTTCTTTCAGGATCAATGGAGCCGACGTTTTTAACAGGATCAATCATTGCAATAGAACCAAACAAAGATGGTTCTAAATATCAAAAAGGTGATGTTATTACCTTTAAAGAGAAAGATCAAAAAATTATCACTCACCGTATTATCGGTGTGAAAGATACAAATGGAAAAGTAATGTATGAAACAAAAGGGGATAACAACAACGGACCAGATTTAGAGCCAGTACTTGCAGAAAATGTAGTTGGAAAGTATGCAGATATTACAGTTCCGTATGTTGGTTATTTACTGAATTATGCGAATTCAAAAGCGGGAGCAGCATTGCTTCTTATTATTCCAGGAGTCTTTTTGCTTGGTTATTCCGCTATTTCTATTTTTGGTGCTATTCGTAGCATTGACGGAGAAAAGAAAGATAAAAAAGTAGAACAATCCGTCTAGTTCGTTTGGTTATACTTTCCGTTTAGGAAGTTAACAAATATATATTAAGGGGATATGGACATGACTTTAAAGAAAAAATTAGGAATGGGTATTACATCAGCAGTATTAGGAGCAGCTTTAGTTGGTGGAGGAACATTTGCATTTTTCAGTGATAAAGAAGTGTCAAATAATACATTTGCGGCTGGAACACTGGATTTAGCATTAAATCCATCAACAGTTGTTAACGTATCGAATTTAAAACCTGGGGATACAATTGAAAAAGAATTTAAACTAGAAAATAAAGGCTCTTTAAATATTAAAAAGGTTCTACTGAAAACAGATTATAATGTAGAAGATGTAAAGAAAGACAATAAAGATGATTTTGGTAAACATATTAAAGTAACATTCTTAAAAAATGTAGATAAGCATGAGACAATTGTGAAACAAACTACTTTAGATAAATTAAAAGGTGACACACTTACAGCTGTAGATAATGATTTATCGGCTTGGTTCTGGGATGAAAAAGGTATTTCAGCAGGTAAATCTGATAAATTCAAAGTGAAATTTGAGTTCGTTGATAATGGAAAAGATCAAAATCAATTCCAAGGCGATAAGTTACAATTAAATTGGACGTTTGATGCACAACAAACAGCAGGTGAAGAAAGATAATAATAAAAAGGGCTATCACATGGATAGCCCTTTTTCTATTTTTCTAGTATTTGTCTATCAATTTTAATAGTTCTTTACTATAATATAGATAATGTTCTGTATAAAGAACGTAATGTTCGATGGGAGAGATTAAGATGCTGAAAAGACCGCGTAATTTTAAAAAGATGCTTATATTGCCGTGTATGTGTTCTATTACGTTTTATTTAGGATCTCAAATTATGACGCATACAGAAGCGGCGTTCATTCATGAAACGAAAGTAGAAGCGACGCTTTCTACAGCAATTATATTTCCGAAAACAGTTAATACGTTAAAAGAGCAATCTGAGAAACATAAACAGTTTATTGAGCGTGAGTATGGAACGATGAAGGGAAAATCGAAAGCAACTTCTATTGAAGAAATAAAACAGGCGATTTCTGTATGGCAACAAGGGCGTGAGAAAATTGTTGCTGAGAAGGAAGCTCTGCAAAATGTATATACTGAAATAGAAGCTCCTTACAATCAAATACAAGAAGAATTAAAGGTAAATAAAGATGAGTCGATGCAGCAAGTGTCCATATATGTAAATGAAGGCTTCCGCAGTATCAAAGAGAAGCGTGACTATATTGAGAAAGAAATTAGCTTGAAAGCTATTGATGAGCAAATTCAGGCTCTTCAGCAACAATTAAACGTTGCAATTGAAGCGGAAGGACAAAAGAAAGTAGAAGAACAAAAGAAAGTAGAAGAACAGAAGAAAGCAGAAGAACAGAAGAAAGTAGAAGAACAGAAGAAAGCAGAAGGACAAAAGAAAGTAGAAGAACAGAAGAAAGCAGAAGAACAGAAGAAAGTAGAAGAACAGAAGAAAGCAGAAGAACAGAAGAAAGTAGAAGAACAGAAGAAAGTAGAAGAACAGGAGAAAGTAGAAGAACAAAAGAAAGTAGAAGAACAAAAGAAAACGGAAGAACAGAAAAAGCTAGAAGAGCAGAAGTAAGCAGAGTAACTGCTTTAGTGAAACAGCTGGAAAACAAGAATGTGGTGTAAGAGAGAGTGAACGAATAAGCAAGACTAGTAATATTTATACGAGTGTGAGGGAACGTTAGCCCTCACCTCTTTATTTTTCTATTTTCTTATAGTATTAAATGATTTGAGTGTGAAAAAAGATATAAATTATCAATATTTTTCTGAAAAGTCTGAATGATATTGAGAAATAAAAATAACTGAAAATATTAATAAATATGTGTTGTGTTTATATAGGATTGTTCGTTATAATGAACATAAGGTTTTTAAAAAAGAACACATATTAGCTAAGCTAATATAGTTTTCTTTACATCTCTTATTGAAAAATAAGTGATAAAAATATAAAAAAAAGCTAGGGGGAATTGATTGTGAGTCTGAAAAAGAAATTAGGTATGGGAGTTGCATCAGCAGCATTGGGGTTAGCTTTAATTGGTGGAGGAACATTTGCATTCTTTAGCGATAAAGAAGTATCAAACAATACATTTGCAGCTGGGACGTTAGACCTTACATTAAACCCTAAGACGCTTGTAGATATTAAAGATTTAAAACCAGGGGATTCTGTTAAGAAAGAGTTCTTATTACAAAACAGCGGTTCGTTAACTATTAAAGACGTTAAATTAGCAACAAAGTATACTGTTAAAGATGCAAAAGGTGATAATGCTGGTGAAGACTTTGGTAAGCACGTTAAAGTAAAATTCCTTTGGAACTGGGATAAACAAAGTGAGCCTGTATACGAAACAACTTTAGCAGACTTACAAAAAGTTGATCCAGATCTTTTAGCTAAAGATATCTTTGCTCCTGAGTGGGGAGAAAAGGGTGGATTAGCAGCTGGTACAGAGGATTATCTATGGGTACAATTTGAATTTGTAGATGATGGAAAAGATCAAAATATCTTCCAAGGTGATACATTGAATTTAGAATGGACATTCAATGCTAACCAAGAAGCTGGGGAAGAAAAATAATAAAAAAGCGGGTATTCCCGCTTTTTTTTATAAAGAAAAAGAAGTGCTGGTTGTAAGCACTTCTTTCTATTATTATTTTTGATTTTGCTTCCACTTTGTAAATTCAAGAAATTCACGAAATTGTTCTTTGGAGACACCAGAGTTCATTGCATCTTTAACGAGTTGTGTCCATTCGGAGTCTAGGTTAGTTTCCTTTGTTGTTTCATCATGAAGTAAAGTATCAACTGGAATTTGTAGAACTGCTGCGATCTTTTCAAGAAACTGAATGGAAGGGTTTTTTTGTAAATTTCGTTCTATAGAACTAATGTAAGATTTAGCAACGCCAGCTTTTTCGGCAAGTTCAGTTAATGAAATACCTTTTTGTAAACGAAGGCGTTTTATACGTTCTCCAATCATATTTGCGCACCTTTCTATCAATATGTAGTTGTCTTATGATGTCATTATTATAACATAAACTTCGTTAAAAAGAACAAACCTATTGAGCCTGACTGGATGGCTTCATACGTTGGAAAAATTGCTCGATGTCTTGCATGGCGATACCAGCATCTAGAGCTTCAAGTATTAAATCAATCCATTCTTGATCCAGTGCGTCTGTCTTATCTTTGTACAAATGTAATTCCTCCCTAATTATCGGTCATAATTGCTGCTACAGAATACATGATAATGAAATCCGATTTTGTGTTTTATATAGTGAATTATCAAATATTGTGTAGATGAAACAAAGATAAAATCCCCATTAAACTCCCTCTATGGAAATTATAAATTGTTCGATAAAAACTTTCAATATTTTCAGAAAACATTGTTGAATTGTGATATATTCGTATGCTAACTATGAAATTTTTACAAATATATTAAAAACATTACATAATATGACTAAATATTGAAAAAATATTGAATTTTTAATAAAATTCAATTTGTAATACATATTATTTATTAGGGGAGGAAATATGGGATGAACAAGAAACCGTTCAAAGTTTTGTCATCAATCGCTTTAACAGCTGTATTAGGCCTTTCATTCGGAGCTGGCACTCAATCTGCATATGCTGAAACGCCTGTGAATAAAACAGCTACGAGCCCAGTTGATGATCATTTAATTCCGGAAGAACGTTTAGCAGATGCATTAAAAAAACGTGGGGTAATTGATTCGAAGGCTTCAGAGACAGAAACAAAGAAAGCAGTCGAAAAGTATGTAGAGAACAAAAAGGGTGAAAATCCTGGGAAAGAAGCAGCGAATGGGGACCAACTTACGAAAGATGCATCCGACTTTTTAAAGAAAGTGAAAGATGCGAAAGCAGACACGAAAGAAAAATTAAATCAACCAGCAACAGGCACACCTGCAGCGACAGGCCCAGTTAAAGGCGGTCTAAATGGTAAAGTACCAACTTCTCCAGCGAAACAAAAAGACTATAACGGTGAAGTTCGTAAAGACAAAGTACTCGTTTTACTTGTAGAGTACGCTGACTTTAAACATAATAATATCGACAAAGAGCCTGGATATATGTATTCTAACGATTTTAATAAAGAACATTATGAAAAAATGTTATTCGGCAACGAGCCATTCACATTAGATGATGGAAGTAAAATTGAAACGTTTAAACAATATTACGAAGAACAATCTGGTGGTAGTTACACAGTGGACGGAACAGTTACAAAATGGTTAACAGTTCCTGGTAAGGCGGCTGATTATGGTGCAGATGCTGCTAGCGGCGGCCATGATAATAAAGGACCAAAAGGGCCACGTGATTTAGTAAAAGATGCATTAAAAGCAGCTGTAGATAGTGGTATTGATTTATCAGAGTTCGACCAATTTGATCAATACGATGTAAATGGTGATGGAAATAAAAATCAACCAGACGGTTTAATCGATCACTTAATGATTATTCATGCGGGTGTTGGACAAGAAGCAGGCGGTGGTAAATTAGGCGATGATGCAATTTGGTCGCACCGTTGGACAGTTGGACCAAAGCCATTCCCAATTGAAGGTACACAAGCGAAAGTACCATATTGGGGTGGAAAGATGGCAGCATTCGACTACACAATTGAACCAGAAGATGGAGCGGTTGGTGTATTCGCACATGAATATGGTCACGATTTAGGTCTTCCAGATGAGTACGATACACAATATAGTGGTCAAGGTGAGCCGATTGAAGCTTGGTCTATTATGAGTGGCGGAAGCTGGGCTGGTAAAATCGCTGGAACGACGCCAACGAGTTTCTCACCACAAAATAAAGAGTTTTTCCAAAAAACAATTGGTGGTAACTGGGCAAATATCGTAGAAGTAGATTACGAGAAATTAAATAAAGGTATCGGTCTAGCGACATATTTGGATCAAAGTGTTACGAAATCAGATCGACCAGGTATGATCCGTGTTAACTTACCAGATAAAGATGTTAAAACAATTGAGCCAGCATTTGGTAAACAATATTATTACAGTACAAAAGGTGACGATCTTCATACGAAGATGGAAACACCGTTGTTTGATTTAACGAATGCAACGAATGCAAAATTTGATTTCAAGTCATTATATGAGATTGAAGCAGGTTATGATTTCCTTGAAGTACACGCTGTAACAGAAGATGGTAAACAAACGTTAATTGAAAGACTTGGCGAGAAAGCAACTAGTGGAAATGCAGATTCGACAAATGGAAAATGGATTGACAAATCATATGATTTAAGTCAATTCAAAGGCAAGAAAGTAAAATTAACATTTGATTACATTACTGATGGTGGTTTAGCATTAAATGGATTCGCTCTTGATAATGCTTCATTAACAGTAGATGGTAAAGTAGCATTCTCTGATGACGCAGAAGGTACACCACAATTAAAATTAGATGGTTTCGTTGTATCTAACGGAACAGAGAAGAAAAAACATAACTACTATGTTGAGTGGAGAAACTATGCTGGGGCAGATAACGCGTTGAAATTTGCTCGCGGTCCAGTATTTAACACTGGTATGGTTGTATGGTATGCAGATTCAGCTTATACAGATAACTGGGTTGGTGTACATCCAGGACACGGTTTCCTTGGTGTAGTTGATTCTCATCCAGAAGCAATTGTTGGTACTTTAAATGGTAAACCAACAGTTAAGAGTAGTACACGATTCCAAATCGCTGATGCAGCGTTCTCATTCGACAAAACGCCAGCTTGGAAAGTCGTATCTCCAACGCGTGGAACATTTACGTATGATGGTTTAGCAGGCGTACCAAAGTTTGATGATTCTAAAACGTATATTAATCAACAGATTCCAGATGCAGGACGTATTTTACCGAAGCTTGGTTTGAAATTTGAAGTAGTAGGACAAGCTGATGATAATTCTGCAGGTGCTGTTCGTTTATATCGTTAATACAGTAAAACTACCGAGAGATTTTTTTTCGGTAGTTTTTTTTGTGAGCAATGAATTTTATATAGCTGAAAAAGTCATATATAATGTAACTTTAAGAATAGAAATTTGTTATATATGAAGTCTATATAAATAATGAAAGAATTGGATAAAAATAGTGGGAGAA